>Ga0180927_1336_pt1 | contig 13709 bp, 9 predicted proteins | sample Deesub1362A_J573_FD_124291 | JGI IMG/M metagenome (GOLD analysis project Ga0180927, IMG submission 124291) | Desulfarculaceae bacterium JdFR-95 | reverse complement strand
TCCCCGCGGCGGGGCCCCGCCTCCAGCAGCGGGGGCTCGCCCGCGGCCGGGGAGGGCTCGGCCTCCTCCGCCTGGGGCGGCTGTTCCCCGGCCTGGGAGGTGCCGCCCACCACCCGGCGCAGGCTGGCCACCACCTCGGCCAGGGTGCCGGCCTGGTGGCGCAGCTCCTCGGCCGAGCTGGCGATCTGCTCCGCACCCGCGGCCGACTCCTGCGTCACCCGGTCCATGGCCGCGATGGCGGAGTTGATCTGGTCGATGCCCTGGGTCTGCTCGGCGCTGGCCGCGGCGATCTCGGTCACCAGCTTGGCCACGCGCTCTTCGCCCTGGCTCACCTCCTCGAACTCGCCCACCGTGCGCTCCAACACCTGCGAGCCCTGCTTGACCCGCTCCACCGTGTCCTCGATCAGCTCCTGGGTGGTCTTGGCCGCCTCGGCCGCGCGCATGGCCAGCGAGCGCACCTCGTCCGCCACCACCGCGAAGCCCGCACCGGCCTCACCAGCCCGGGCCGCCTCTACGGCCGCGTTCAGGGCAAGGAGGTTGGTCTGGAAGGCGATCTCGTCGATGGTTTTGATGATCTTGCCGATCTCGCCGCTGGCCTGATTGATCTGGTTCATGGCCTCGGTCATCTCGGACATGGAGCGCGAGGCCCGCGCCAACACCTGGCCGGTCTGGGCCACCAGTTGGCTGGCCTGCTGGGCGCTGTCGGCGTTGCGCCGGGCCATGCCGGCCAGCTCCTCCACCGCGGCGCTGGTCTCCTCCAGGCTGGAGGCCTGCTCACTGGCGCCCTCGGCCAGGCGGGTGCTGGCGTCGGCCACCTCGGCACAGGCGTGCAGGATGTCCCCGCTCACCTGGTCCACCGCCGCCACCGCCCGGTTGAGGGGTCGGCCCGTGGAGCGGGCCAGGAACAGACCCAACAGCACCACCAACAGGCCGCCGCCCAACACCGCCACCGTGGTGACCACCTGGAAGGTGCCGCCCTGGCGGATGGCCTGGGTGGTGTGGTGGCGGGCGGAGCGGGTCTCCGTGGCCACCAGGCGGTCGATGCCCTGGCGGGCCTTGCGATATGCTTTCTCCACCTCGCCCCGGCTGAGTTCGATGGCCTGCTGGCGTACCATGCTCTGGCGCAGGCCCAGGGAGCGCAGCCGGGCCAGCCGCTCCTGCAGCACCTTGAAGGAGCCTATGGTCTTCTGCCGGAAGACCTCCTGGGCCTCCAGGAAGCGGGCCGCGTCCTTCAGTATCTCGTTTATCTCCACTGCCGAGGCCACCAGGCGGCGGTGGGGTGCCTCCAGAGAGGCCAGGATACGCTGCACCTTCTTGCTCTCGCTGCGGTAGGTGGTACGCCAGGTGCCGAAGGCGCTCTCCTCGGGGTTCAGCACGCCCTTGAAGGGCCGACCTTCGGCCAGGGCGGCCTTGAGCTGGTTGACCCACTTGAGCAGGTCGGCCTCGGCCTGGAAGGTGCTGGCCACCAGCTCGGCGCCCGAGCCGATGCCGCTGTCATACAGGCGCTTGAGCAGCCGACGTACCTGCTGGTGTCCGGCCAGCCATTTCTGGTAGGCGGCCAGGAAGCCCTGCCAGGCCTTTGCCTGCTCGCCGCGCCCCAACAGACCCTGGGCCTGCTTGAGCAGTTTGGCCGCGGTGGCCTGGGCGCGGGTCATCTTGGCCATCTCCGCCGCCATCTGGGCGCGGGTCAGGCCGGGAAGCAGGCAGGTGCGCTCGGCCTCCTTCATGGCCAGCATCTCCTCGCTCAGCGACTTGAGGGTGTCCACCGCCGGCAGGTGCTCCTCACCCACAACTTCCAGGGCCTGGGTGGTGCGTCCCACCGCCAGCCAGCCGATGCCCCCCACCATCAGGGTGAGGAGAGCGGCCAGTACGAACCCTCCCACCAGCTTGCTGGAGAACCGAAGTGTGCGTCTCATGATGTTTCCCCTTCAGGTATTCCCCGCGCCACCCCGATTTCTTGACTGCGAGACAAGACAGGGGGGATTCTCCCCCCTCGTGGCCGGGGCAGGCAGCGGATTGAGGCTGACAGGCTCATGGTGCCACAGGCGACCTTGCTGGGGCAAGGTCGCCTGTGGCCGCGCGAGGGCTCTCCAGAGGAAGTGGTTCAGGCTAGTTGCAGGTGGGTGAACTCGGCCACTTGGCGGAAGAGGTCGGCGATCTCCTTGAGCAGGGCCAGGCGATTGCGGCGCAGCTTCTCCTCTGGGTGCATGACCAGTACGTCGTCGAAGAAGCGGTCCACCGGCCCCTTCAGCTCGGAGATGCCCTCCAGGAAGCCCAGGTAGTCCCCGGCGGCGATACGCCGGGCCGCCTCGGCCTCCAGGGCCTTGAAGGCCCGGTACAGCTCGCGCTCGGCCTCCTCCACCATGGCTTCCGGGTCGGCAGGCCCTTCGGGCACCTGGTCCGCCTCCTTGCGCAGGATGTTCATGCAGCGCTTGAGCCCTATGGCCAGGGGCCGGAAGCGGTCGGTCTCCTTGACCCGGGCCAGGGCGCGGGCGCGGGCGAACAGGTCCACCAGATCGTCCAGCCCCACGGCCAGTGCCGCCTGGGCCACGTCGGTGGGGACGCCCTCCTCGGCCAGGAGCCCCTGGCAGCGGGCGGCGAAGAACTCGGTCACCTCCCGGGCCACCTCTGGGGCTGGCCGCTGGAGCTTGTCTTTCAGGCCCTCCAGGGCCTGCTGCAGCAGGGCGGACAGGGACAGGCGGAAGCCCTTGCCCACGATCAGGCGGATCACGGCGATGGCCGCGCGCCGGAGTCCATAGGGGTCGGCCGCTCCCGAGGGCCTCTCGCCGATGCCGAACAGGCCGCAGATGGTGTCCAGGCGGTCGGCCAGACCCACCACCGCCCCCACCACGCCCTGGGGCAGGGGGGCGTCGGCGGCCAGGGGCATGTAGTGTTCGGCGATGGCCTGGGCCACCTCCTCCGGCTCGCCCGAGCGCAGGGCATACTCCCGGCCCACCACGCCCTGCAGCTCGGGGAACTCGCCCACCATCTCGGTCACCAGGTCGTTCTTGCACAGGCGGCAGGCCCGCTCGATGTGCCCGCGGGTGGTCTGGTCCAGCTTCAGGGCCTGGGCGAGGAAACGGGCCAGGGCGGTGAAGCGCTCCACCTTCTGGTAGCTGGTGCCCAGCTTGGCGTGGTAGGTGACCTCCTTCAGGTCCTCCAGGTAGTCGGCCAGGGGCCGAGCGGTGTCCTCCTCCAGGAAGAAGCGGGCGTCGGCCAGGCGCGCGCGCAACACCCGCTCGTGGCCGGTGGTGACCACGGCCAGGTCGCGGGGGCGGGTGTTGTTCACCGCGATGAAGCGGGGCAGNAGCCGGCCCGCCTCGTCCTCCAGGGCGAAGTAGCGCTGGTGCGAGCGCATGGCGCTGATGATCACCGGCCGGGGCACGGCCAGGAACTCGGGGTCGAAGGACCCGCAACAGGCCACGGGCAGCTCCACCAGGTCGGTGACCTCCTCCAGCAGCTCGGGGTCCTCCACCAGCCGCCCCCCGGCCGAGGCCGCGGCCTGCTCCACCTCCCGGCGGGTCAGCTCGCGGCGCGCGGCGCGGTCCACGATCACGTGTGCTTCCTGCAGGCGTTCCTCGTATTCCCGGGCCGAGGCCAGCTCGATGGGTTCGGGGGCCATGAAGCGGTGGCCGCGGGTGGTGCGGCCGCTGGTGATGCCGGCCAACTCGAAGGGAATCACCTCCTCGTCCAGCAGGGCCAGCAGCCAGTGGATGGGACGGGCGAAGCGGAACTGGCCCGAGCCCCAGCGCATGGTCTTGGGGAAGGGGATCTCTCCCACCAAGCGGGGCAGGATCTCGGCCAGGACCTCGGCTGCGGGCCGGCCGGGCACGGTGACGGTCACCCCCACGCGGGGCCCCTTGTCGGTCTGGATGGTCTCCAGCTCCTCCACCGCCACCCCGCGGCTGCGGGCGAAGCCCTGGGCCGCCTTGGTGGGCCGGCCCTGGTCGTCGAAGGCGGCCTTGAGCGGCGGGCCCAGGTATTGCTCCTGGTGGTCGGGCTGGCGCTCGGCTAGGCCGTGGACCAGCAGTGCCAGGCGGCGGGGGGTGCCCTTGGTCTCCAGGCCCTGATGGTCCAGGCGGGCGGAGGCGAGCTCGCGCCGGGCCAGGCGGGCCAGGGCCTCCAGGGCCGGGGGCAGGAAGCGGGCCGGCATCTCCTCGCAGCCGATCTCGAACACCAGCTCTGCCATCAGGCGGCTCCCTTTTTGAGCAGGGGGTAACCCATCTCTTCGCGCTGCCGCAGGTAGGCTTCGGCCGCGCGGCGGGCCAGGTCGCGGATGCGGGCGATGTAGGAGGTGCGCTGGGTCACGCTGATGGCGCCGCGCGCATCCAGCAGGTTGAAGGTGTGGCTGCACTTGAGGCAGTAGTCGTAGCCGGGCAGCACCAGGCCGCGCTCCAGCAGGCGCCGGGCCTCCTTCTCGTAGAGCTCGAACAGCTGCCAGAGCATGTCGATGTCGGCTTCCTCGAAGTTGTAGGTGCTGTGCTCCCACTCTCCGCGGTGGTGCACGTCGCCGTAGGTGATGCCTTCGGTCCAGACCAGGTCGTAGACGTTGTCCACGCCCTGCAGGTACATGGCGATGCGTTCCAGGCCGTAGGTGAGCTCCACGCTGACCGGGTCCAGGTCTATGGAGCCGGCCTGCTGGAAGTAGGTGAACTGGGTGATCTCCATGCCGTCCAGCCACACCTCCCAGCCCAGGCCCCAGGCCCCCAGGGTGGGGGACTCCCAGTCGTCCTCCACGAAGCGGATGTCGTGCTCCAGGGGGTCGATGCCGAAGGCGGTGAGGGACTTGAGATACAGCTCCTGCACCTCCAGGGGGGAGGGCTTGAGGATCACCTGGTACTGGTAGTAGTGCTGCAGGCGGTTGGGGTTCTCGCCGTAGCGGCCGTCGGTGGGCCGGCGGCTGGGCTCCACGTAGGCCACCCGCCAGGGCTCCGGCCCCAGCACCCTGAGCAGGGTGTGGGGGTTGAAGGTGCCCGCGCCCACCTCCAGGTCGTAGGGCTGGGCGATGATGCAACCTTGCTCGGCCCAGAAGGCCTCCAGGCGCATGATCAGGTCCTGAAAGGTGATGAAGCTGTCCGTGGCCATGGCTCACGCACCCCTTGCTTGGTGGCCGACTCGCTGGTGCGGCATGCTATCACCCCCGGCCGCAGCTTGCAAGCGCCGGCCCAGGGAAGGCGAGGCGGGTGGGGTGACGGGCCAGAGAGCGGGGCTGACCGTTTCCAGGCCCCCGGCTCAGGGGCTTTCCAGGGGAGACGGCCGGGGCAGGCGCAGAGAGAGGACCGCCCCCAACAGCGACACCCCCGCCGCCAGGAGGAAGGAGGTGACGAAGCCTCCGGTGTGGTCGGCCAACAGCCCGCCCACGGCCGGACCCAGGGCCTGGCCGATGCCGAAGAACAGGGTGATGAACCCTAGGCAGGCCGGCGCCAGGCGCGGTCCGGCATAGTCCCCGGCCGCGGCCGCGGTGATGGTGGGCACGCTCCAGGCGGTGAGGCCGAACACCACGGCCGACAGATACAGCCCGGGACGGGTCGCGCTGAGAGCATAGACCGTGTAGGCGAAGGCCAGCACCGTGTAGGCCAGGGCCGCGGCCCGGGGGCGGCCGATGCGGTCGGAGATGCCGCCCCACAACAGCCCGCACAGGGTGCTCAACCCCCCGGCCAGGGCCCACATGCCCCCGGCCTCGGCCGCGCCCAGCCCCCGCTGCCTGACCAGGTAGGCCACGAAGAAGGTGACATAGATGATGTAGGAGAACCCGTACATGAAGTACACGAACCCCAGGTACCAGATCCGCCCCTGGCGATAGACCTGGCCCCACTGGAAAGGCGCGGGCTTGGCCCCCTGGGGCGGGCTGGCCGGAGCCTCGTCTCCGCGGGCACCGATGGGGGCCAGACCCAGCTCGGCCGGGCTGGTGCGGAGCAACAGCGCCGCCACCACGGCGATGCCCAACACCGCCGCGCCCAGGGCGTACCAGGCGTGCCGCCAGCCCTCGGCGCCGAAGGCGGCGATGATGGGCGGCACCATCAGCCCGGCGATCATGGTCCCAGCGCCGATGCCCGCGGTCACGATGCCCGTGGCTAGGCCCCGCAGCCGCATGGCGAACCAGGCCGCCCCCAAGGCCATGGCCGGCACGTAGGCCGCACCGTTGCCCAGCCCGGTCAGGATGCGCATGGCCAGGGCGAAGCCGAAGCCCCGGGCCGTGCCCATCCCCACCAGGGTCAGCCCCATCAGCACCAGGGCCAGGGCGATCACCCGGCGGGGACCGAACCGCGCCGCCAGCAAGCCCCCCACCAGGGCCATGAACAAATAGCCCACGAAGTTGCCCATCTCCAGCAGGCCCAACTGCGTGTAGGAGAAGTGCAGCCCCTCCTTCATGGCCGGCAGGATCAGGGTGTAGGACATGCGCCCGAAGCCGTGGGCGCCGATGGTGACCAGCAGGCCCGTGAATATCACCACCCAGCCGTAATGGAACCGGCCCTTAGTCATGTTCCCCTCCTTCCAGCTTGGCCACGGCTTGCATGAGCACCGCCCGCTCCGTGGGGGTGAGCCGGGAGAGGAAGGAGCGGTTGGTCTCCTCATAGATGCGCCAGAGGCGGCGCTTCAGCTTCCAGGCCTTGGGGGTCAGACGCACGTGTATGGCCCGGCGGTCGTCTGGACTGGCGCTGCGCACCACCAGGCCGTCGCGCTCCAGGCGGTCCAGGATGCCGGTCAGGGTGGACTTGTCCTGGGCCACCTTGCGCGCCAGTTGCGAGATGGTGATCTCCTCCTCCTCGTACAGGGCGATGAGCAGGAAGAACTGGGGCTGGGTCAGGCCGTATGGCTCCAGGCGCTGGCGGTAGGCGCGGGCCATGTTGCGCGACACCTTGCCCAGGGCGAAGCAGAGGCAGTCTTGAAACAGCATGGCGTTATGGAGGATTCGATTGCCGTCGAAATTGTTTGTATGCTGACTATTGTTACTAGTACGATCCCGCCCTTGCTGTCAAGCCGCTCCGCTGCCCGCCCCGGTGGCGGGTCCGTGCCCTGGGACATGCCAAGGGGTGGGATTTGGAGTATATCTAGACGGGGTGCGGCGGTGGAGGCCGCGCCCGGAGAGGGGGAAGGCATGCACACCATCAAACAGAAGCTGACCGCCTTCTTCCTGGTCTGCCTGGCCTTCGTGGGCATCGTCACCTTCTTCTACTACCGCAACATCTTCTCCCTGGAGACCCGTCTGTTCACCATCGAGCGCTTCGACGACCTGCAGGGCACCATCCTGGAGCTGCGGCGCTACGAGAAGAACTACCTCCTGTACCGCAAGCCGGTGGACCAGCAGGAGCTGAAGGCATATCTGCAGCGGGCGGAGGCGCTCTGCCGCGAGCTGGCCGACGACATACGGCGTACCGCCGGCCAGGCCAAACTGGATCAGTTCCGCCACCGCCTGGAGGAGTATCAGGAGAGCCTGCAGCTCACCCTGTTGCTCACCGACCAGGGCCGGGTGGGAGAGAAGGACCTGGCCCTGCTGCGGGCACGGGGCAAGGCCCTGGTGGAGACCACCGAGGAGCTGATCCGCCTGGAGCGCCAGCACGTGCGCCGGGCCCTCAAGGGCATCGTGACCATCCCCCTGGTGTTGGTGGGGCTGTTCGTGCTGGTGGTGGTGTTGATCTTCCGCGTGGTGGCGGTGCAGATCCTGCAGCCCCTGGCCCTGGTGCGCAAGGCCACCGACTTGGTGGCGCGCGACACCTTCACCCCCATCGCCTACCGCCCGCGGCGCAAGGACGAGGTCTCCCAGCTCATCGCCGCCTTCAACAAGATGGCCGAGGAGCTGGAGTCGCGCCAGGCCCAACTGTTGCAGTCGCGCAAGATGGCCTCGGTGGGCATCCTCACCTCCGGCGTGGCCCACGAGCTCAACAATCCCCTGAACAACATCTCCCTCACCGCCGAGACCCTGCTCAACGAGTACCGGGACCTGCCCCCCCAGGAGGTGGAGGAGCTGCTCTCCGACATCATGGAGCAGGCCGAGCGGGGCAGCGAGGTGGTCAAGAAGCTCTTGGAGTTCTCGCGCATCGACCCCAACCCCCGGCGGGTACGCATCGACCTGGGGGAGGTGGTGCAGAGCACCCTCAAGCTGGTGCGCAACCAGCTCATGGTCAGCGGCATCCGCCTGCACACCCACTTCGAGGAGGGCCTGCCCCCCATCTGGGGCAAGCGCCAGGACCTGCAGCAGGCCTTCCTCAACATCCTGGTCAACGCCATCCAGGCCATGCCCGAAGGGGGCGATCTCACGGTGCGGGTGGGCCGCGACGGGCAGGGCATGCTGCGGGTGGACATCGCCGACACCGGGGTGGGCATAAAGCAGGAGGACCTGGCCCACATCTTCGACCCCTTCTTCACCACCAAGCCGGTGGGCCAGGGCACGGGCCTGGGCCTGAGCCTCACCTACGGCATCGTGCGCAACCACGGCGGGCACATCGAGGTCAAGGGCGAGGTGGGCAAGGGCACCGAGTTCTCCATCTACCTGCCCCAGGCCGGGACGGAGGAGGAGAAGGAAGATCATGCCTAGACGGGTGGCAGTGGTGGACGACGAGGAGCCGGTGCGGCGCCTGCTCACCCGGGCCCTGGCCAAGGAGGGCCACCAGGCCCAGGGCTTCGCCCAGGGGGATGAGTTCTGGACGGAGATGGCCCGGCAGCCCTTCCATCTGGTCTTCCTGGACATCCGCCTGCCCGACGCCGACGGGCTGGAGCTGCTGGGCCGGCTCAAGGCCGAGCACCCCGACAGCGAGGTGATCATGATCACCGCCTACGGCTCCATCGACTCCGCGGTGGAGGCCATGAAGCGCGGCGCCTACCACTACCTGAGCAAGCCCTTCAAGCTGCAGGAGGCCCTGTTGTTGGCCGCCGGGGCCCTGGAGAAGGTGGAGCTGCGGCGCGAGAACCGCCGGCTGAAGGAGGCCGCGGGCCTGGAGACCCCCCTGCCCGGCCTGATCGGCCACAGCCCGGCCATGCAGGAGCTGTTCGCTATGATCCGGCGGGTGGCGGCGGTGGACTGCAACGTGCTGATCCAGGGCGAGAGCGGCACGGGCAAGGAGCTGGTGGCCCGGGCCATCCACCGCCTCAGCCCCCGCCGGGAAAAGCCCTTCGTGTCCTTCAACTGCGGCGGCTTCACCGAGGAGCTGATCTGCAACGAGCTGTTCGGCCACGAAAAGGGCGCCTTCACCGGCGCCACCCTGCGCAAGATCGGGCTGTTGGAGTCCGCCTCCGGCGGCACCGTGTTCCTGGACGAGATCGGCGAGATGCCTCCCTCCATGCAGGTGCGGCTGCTGCACGTCTGTCAGGAGAAGCGCATCCTGCGCGTGGGCGGCACCAAGCCCATCGACCTGGACATCCACATCATCGCCGCCAGCAACAAGGACCTGAAGAAGGCGGTGCTGGAGGGCAGCTTCCGGGAGGACCTCTACTACCGCCTCAACGTGGTCACCCTGCAGCTTCCCCCCTTGCGCGAGCGCCGCGAGGACATACCCCTGTTGGTGACCCACTTCTGCCAGAAGTACAGCCGCCCCTTCGGCAAGGAGGTCAAGGCCGTCTCCCCCCAGGCCATGGACATCCTCACCCGCTACGACTACCCCGGCAACGTGCGCGAGCTGGAGAACATCGTACAGCGGGCCGTGGCCCTGGCCGACGGCGACACCATCCAGGTGGAAGACCTGCCCCCCGACCTGCAGGAGCTGGAGTTCGCCAGCCTGGAGGGCGAACGCCTGCCCACCTTGGAGGAGGTGGAACGCCAGCACATCGCCCGGGTGCTGGCCAAGACCGGCTATCGCAAGGGCCTGGCCAGCAAGATCCTGGGCCTGCCCCGCACCACCCTCTGGCGCAAGATGAAGAAGTACGGCCTGATGGAGCAGGGCTGAGTTTCGTTTCAAATCGAAACGCATCCTGCGGCATCTTCCGTGTTTCTGCTTTGTCTTCGGGCACATGTCCACGTCGGGGCCGATTTGTTCCAGAATGAAACGCGGACACCGTCCCGAGCTCCTTTCTATCGCCTAACTCCCTGAAAATACTGGGTCCGGCCTCCTGGCACCCCTTTTGCCCTTGGAAGGGGCCGAGGTGGTGCCGATGGAACGCATCCTGGTGGGAATAGGGCCGCACACGCGCAACCTCTGGGCCGCGGCGCACGCCCTGGGCCTGGCGCGGCGCCTGCAGGCGCGGGTGATCTTCCTGCTGGTGGAGGAGCCGGGGGAGGGGGACGGCTCCCGCCGCCGGCGCCTGGAGGGTCTGATCGAGCAGGCGCGCAGCCAGGGCCTGGCGGTGGAGTATTACCGCGGCCAGGGGGACTACGTGGAGGAGCTGGTGCGGCTGGTGGAGGAGCACCGGGTGACCCTGTTGGTGCTGGACCAGCCCAGCGCTCGGCGGGGGGGCGCGGGCGAGGGCGCCTCCCTGATCGACAACATTCGGCACCGCGTGGACTGCCGCATCGAAGTGGTTCAGGAGACCGGGCGCGGACCGGCCGGCTCCGCCTGATCCAGAAAGCGAGAGGACCCATGTTGCATCTGTACCTTCCAGTGGCCGGTGAGAGTGTCAACATCTTCCTGGTCCTGGGGCTGGGAGGCCTGGTGGGGGTGTTGTCCGGCATCTTCGGCGTGGGGGGAGGTTTCCTCATGACCCCCCTGCTGATCATGCTGGGGGTGCCGCCCACCGTGGCCGCGGCCTCGGACTCCAACCAGATCGTGGGTGCCTCCACCTCCGGCACCCTGGCCCACTACAAGCTGGGCAACGTGGACTTCAAGATGGGCCTGCTGCTGCTGGCCGGGGGAGTCTCGGGCAGTGCGGTGGGGGTGCAGCTCATCAAGCTGCTGCGCCGCCTGGGCAACGCCGACTTCCTCATCACCGTGACCTACGTGCTCATGCTGGGCTTCGTGGGCGGCTACATGTTCCTGGAGAGCCTGCAGGCCCTGCGCCAGAGCAAACAGGAGGCTCCCGCGGCCGCGGCCCCGCCGCAGGAGTCGGCCTATGCCCGCCTGGTGCGGCGGCTGCCCTGGCAGATGGAGTTCCCCAAGTCCGGGGTGCGCCTGTCGGTGCTGATGCCCCTGGGCCTGGGGGTGTTCGTGGGGGTGCTGGCGGCCATCATGGGCGTGGGCGGCGGCTTCATCATGGTGCCGGTGATGGTCTATCTACTGCGCATGCCCATGCACGTGGTGGTGGGCACCAGCCTGTTCCAGATCCTGTTCACCTGCGTGGGGGTGACCATCATGCAGGCCACCACCAACCACACCGTGGACTTCCTGCTGGCGGTGCTGTTGCTCTTGGGCTCCACCCTGGGGGCCCAGATCGGGGCCAAGGTGAGCAAGCGCCTCAAGGGGGAGCAGCTCAAGATCCTTTTGGCCTCGTTGGTGCTGCTGGTGATGGTCAAGATGCTGTTGGACCTGGTGCTGCCGCCGCACCTGCGGCTGGCCCCCTGGGGAGGTCACTAGTCATGCGTGCGCGAGTGAGTCTGCTTCTGGTCGCAGCCTGGCTGCTGGCGGCGGTTCTGCCCGCCTCCGCCGCGCCGGCCGCCCCTGCGGAGCTGAAGGCCAAGCTGGTCCCCAACCTGGTGCATATCGGCATGTTCTTCGGCGGCACCACCGTGACCCTGCAGGGCCAGGTCCCCGCCGGCTGCCAGGTGGCGGTGGTCCTGGAGGGCCCCCGGGTGGAGAGCCGCTTCAAGATCAAGGAGCGGGTGCTGGGTTTCCTGTGGATGAACCACGGCCAGGTCACCTTCCAGCAGGTGCCCAGCGTGTATCTGGTGTACGCCTCGGAGGGGCTTTCCCTCCCGCAGGCCGACCGGGCGGGCTTCGGCTACCACGCCCTGCAGCGCCAGGTGCGCATCCTGCCCGGGGCGGGAGAGAAGCCCGCCTTCCTGTGGAGCGAATTCGTTAAGCTGAAGGAAGAACAGGGCCTCTACCACTGGCAGCCGCAAGGGGTGCGCCTGGAGCCCGCGGAGCAGGGACGGCGGACCTTCCGCGCCGAGTTGACCATCTCCTCCCAGATGCCGGTGGGCGACTACCAGGTGTGGGTGCTGGCCTTGCGGGAAGGCAAGGTGGTGGCCCGCCACCGAGAGCTGCTGCACGTGCGCGAGACCGGGGCCCTGCAGCAGCTCTCCAACCTGGCCCACAACCACGGCCTGCTCTACGGNCTGTTGGCGGTGTTGGTGGCCATCGGCGCGGGGCTGCTCATGGACCTGTTGTTCGGGACCAAGAAGTCGGTGCACTGAGGAGGACGCGCGGTCTTGGAAGGCTCTTGGCGTGACAACCTCAAGGGGTGGCTGCGGGGCAGGCGCTCCTCCCCCGTGTCCCAGCAGGAGAAGCTGGCCGACCTGTTCAGCCAGTTCCAGCGGGTGTTGCGCCTCAACAACCGGGTGCTGGACCGCATCGCGGACATGGGCACCAAGCTGGGCGGCGGCTACATCTTCGACCGCCACTACATCGAGACCGCCTGTGCCGAGCTCTCGGAGATGGTCTATCGCATGATCAGCGCCCTCAACGCCATGAGCCACAACCGCTACCCCGAGCTCTACGACGCCTTCCGCGCCATCGACCACCAGATCCAGCAGGAGCTGGCCGGGCGGGTGGCCATCCCCCACGCGGAGTACGTGATGCCCTACGACTCCCTGGGGGCGGACTTCGTGGAGGTGGTGGGGGGCAAGAACGCCAACCTGGCCGAGGTGCGCAACCAGGTGGGGCTGTCCACCCCCGACGGCTTCGCCATCACCACCAGCGCCTTCCAGGACTGGCTGGAGTCCGAGGGCCTGGAGGAGGAGATCGCCCTGGTGCTGGCCCGCTGGCAGCGGGGCGAGCTGAGCCCGGAGGAGACCGCGCGCCTGGTGCGCGAGCGCCTGCTGGCCGCACCCTTGCCCCGGCACCTGGAGCACGCCCTGCGGGCCGCGGCCGAGCGCCTGGTGCGCCGCCTGCCCCCGCCGCGGCGCAGGTTGGCCCTGCGCAGCAGCGCGGTGGGCGAGGACGGGGAGCTGAGCTTCGCGGGCCAGTTCCAGAGCCTGGTCAACCTGCCGCCCGAGGAGGTGCCCCGGGGCTACCAGGAGGTGGTGGCCAGCCTCTACTCGCCCGAGGCCCTGGTCTATCGCCGGGACAAGGGCTTCTCCGAGCAGGAGGTGGCCATGGCCGTGGCCTGCCAGGAGTTGATTCCGGCCCGGGTCAGCGGGGTGATGTACACCCAGGACCCCCGCGACCTGCAGCGTGAGGCCATGCTCATCAGCGCGGTGTGGGGCCTGGGGGGTGCGGTGGTGGGGGGCGAGGTGCTGGCCGACCAGTACCTGGTGGCGCGGCACTCGCCTTACGCCAGCCTGGGGGTGGACATCGTGTGCAAGAGGCGGCGCCTGGTGCCCCGGCCCCGGGGCGGCACCGAGATGGTGCCGGTGCCGGAGGAGCTGCAGAGCGCCAGTTGCCTCAACCCGGACCAGGTGCGCCGCTTGGCCCAGGTGGGGCTGATGGTGGAGAAGCACTTCAAGCGACCCCAGGACATCGAGTGGGCCATAGACGACCAGGACCGGCTCTACATCCTGCAGGCCCGGCCCCTGAACCTGGGACCGCGCATGGCCGGCCTGGTGCAGGACATCTCCAAGGTGCTGGAGAACTACCCCGTGATCTTCCGCCACCGGGGCTCGGTGGCCCAGGAGGGCATCGGGGCGGGGCGGGTGTTCCTGGTGCGGGACGAGGCCGACCTGGAGCGCTTCCCCGACCAGGCGG
>Ga0180927_1103_pt1 | contig 13790 bp, 12 predicted proteins | sample Deesub1362A_J573_FD_124291 | JGI IMG/M metagenome (GOLD analysis project Ga0180927, IMG submission 124291) | Desulfarculaceae bacterium JdFR-95 | reverse complement strand
TGCGTCCGGTCGAGCCGGGCCACCACCGGCAAAGGCTGATGGCCGGCAACGAAGGGCAGGGCCGATGCAGGGGGCGGCGCGAAGTAGGCGGGAGGCAGGCGAGGCCAGGCGGGGGGCGGGGCAGAGCAGGGCCAGCGCAGGCGGAGGCAAGGCGAGGCAGGCGGAGGCTGGGCTGAGCCGGGGAAAAGACCTGCTGCGGCTGGAAGAAGCCCTGCCGCGCAAGAGGCCGAGAGGGTAGGCGACATGGACTTGGTGGTCACCATCGTTCACATTTTGACCTGCATCCTGCTCATCCTGGTGGTGCTACTGCAGGCGGGCAAGGGTGCATCCCTGGGTGCGGCCTTTGGCGGCGCCTCCCAGACCGTCTTCGGCAGCGCCGGGGCCACGCCCTTTCTGGCCAAGCTGACCACGGCCATGGCCATCTTGTTCATGCTCACCTCCCTGGGGCTGTCGGTGTTCTTCCGCGACACCTCCATGCCCAGCGTCATGGAGCAGGTCAAGCAAGAGGCGCCGGCCCCGGCCCAGAAGCTGCCCCCGGCGCCGAGCGCCCCGGCCCAGGCCCAGAAGAAACCGGCTCAGGATACTCAGAACAAGCCAAGACCATGACAAGACCATGATACGTGCCGTCGTGGTGGAACTGGTAGACACGCCGTCTTGAGGGGGCGGTGGGGCGACCCGTGCCGGTTCAAGTCCGGCCGACGGCACCACAGGTTCATCACACCGGGGACCACCAGAGAAGGCGGTCCCCGGTTCTTTTTTGCCTGCGCGGGCTTTCGGGCGGCCGGTGGTCCAGAGGGTGCGCGGCGTGGTAAGATAGAGGGCGACAGGGGTCTGTCGAAGGATCTGTTGCNTCCGCGGACGGCTTGGGAGCAGGGGTGGCCCCAGGCAGCCGCGGAAAAACGGTCTTCCTGCCGGGGGGAGGAGATACAACCGCCAGAGAAAGGATCCCCACATATGAGCGGGCTCAAGAGCCGTGAGCTCAAGCTCAGAAACCGTCCCCTGGTGCGGGCCACCTTCTTCCTCAGCGCCGGCCTCATCGTGGCCACCCTCCTGATCGCCCTGGTCAGCTACAACTACTCCTTCGAGATGATGGAGCGTAGCTACCAGACCTTCTACCTCAACAAGGCCCAGATGATCGTCAAGGCGGCAGAGCCCTACCTACGCGGAAGCGATGCCGAGCTGCTGGCCGCCATGAACCGCTACTGGAACGCGGCCGTGAACAAGCCGCCGGACGAGTACATCTGCGTGGTGGACCAGCAGGGCCGCCTGCTCCTGCACACCGCCCTGCCGGAGACAGTGGGTAACTACGCCGGGGACAACCCCATCTTGGGCGGAGAGGAGGTACAGGAACGACGCCTGTGCGAGCTGGTGGATTCCCAGCGGCCCTACGTGGGCAAGTACATCTCCAGCCAGGGCAAGGACCAGATCGCAGCCTTCGTGGGCATCCCCGGCCGCAAGTGGATGCTGGGGGTGCACCGCTCACGCTCGGCCTTGAGCCAGGAGATCGCCGAGGGCTTCCGTCCCCTGCTGATCGGCTTCCTGTTGGTGTGCGGCCTGCTGATGCCCCTCAGCCTGTTCGCCCTCTACAAGATCTACAGCGCGGTGCAAGANCGTCACATCGCCTCGGAGCTGGCCTTGCGCGAGAGCGAGCGCCGTTATCAATCNCTGGTGGACGTGATGCCCCAGTGCCTCTACCGTACCGACCTGCAAGGCCGTATCACCTTCGCCAATCGCGCCTTCCTGGAGACCCTGGGCCTGGAGATGCCGNAGTGCTTGGGCAAGACNGCCCGCGAGCTGATGCCCGCCGACCTGGCCCGGCAGCACCTGGCCGACGATGTGAAGGTGATCCGTACCGGCCGCACCCTGGATGTGGTGGTGGAGCTGCCCCTGCCGGGCGAGGAGCGAGGGCGCTTCTTCGAGCTGGTCAAGAGCCCGGTCACCGACAGCCGGGGTGAGATCGTGGGGGTGCAGGGCATATTCTGGGACGTCACCGACAAGCGCCGGGCCGAGCAGCGCTTGGAGTATACCAAGGCCCAGTTGGAAGCCATCCTGCAGTCGGTGCCTTCGGGCATCATCGCCGTGGATACTGCGGGCCGCTTCACTTTGGTCAACAGCAAGGCCGAGGAAATCCTGGGCTTCTCCGCCCGCGAGGCCCTGGGACGGCCGGTGGAGGAATTCGTGCCCGACTCCGGCCTCACCCGGGTCATCTCCCGCCACCGCAGNGAGTTCGGCAAGCCCTACCGCTGGCGGGACAAGACCCTCATGGTCAGCCGCAGCCCCATCTACGANGGCNGCAAGGTGGTGGGGGCGGTGTCGGTCTTCCACGACGAGTCGGAGCTGGAGTCGGTGCAGCGGCAGTTGGCCCAGATAAAGCGACTCAACGACGAATACTCCTGCCTGGTGCAGAATTCCCACGACGGAGTGATGATCGCCGACCAGGACAGCGTGATCAAGGTTAACCCCAGCTTCGGGCGCATCACCGGCCTGCCCCCNAGCGCGGTGGAAGGACAGAAGGTGGCCGAGCTGGACGGCGAGAGCCACAAGTGCCTGGCCTTGGTGCAGGAGGTGTTCCGCCGGGTCACCAGCCAGGGCAAGTCCCTCACCGTGCGGCGCGAGATCGACGGCGGCAACGAGATATTCATCACCGGCAACCCGGTCCTGGACAGCGAGGGCAGGGTGGTGCGGGTGGTGATGAACATCCGCGACGTGACCGAACTGCATACCCTGGACGAGCAGATCAAGCGCCTGTCCTTGGCCTGCCTGGAGCCCGACCCCGGACAGGCCCGCGCCGCCGCTCCCCTACGGGGGGTGGTGGCCGAGAGCCCGGTGACCAAGAATCTGCTGGAGCTGTGCCTGCGCGTGGCGCGGGTGGACTCCACCGTGTTGCTCACCGGGGAGAGCGGAGTGGGCAAGGACGTGCTGGCCCGCCTCATACACGACCTGAGTGCACGCCACCGCAGGCCCTTCGTGGCGGTCAACTGCGGGGCCATTCCTGAGAACCTCCTGGAGAGCGAGCTGTTCGGCTACGAGAAGGGCGCCTTCTCCGGGGCCCAGCGCCAGGGTAAACCCGGCTTGTTCGAGGAGGCCAACGGCGGCACCGTGTTCCTGGACGAGGTGGGGGAACTGCCCTTGAAGCTGCAGGTCAAGTTGCTCAAGGTGATCCAGGAACACCGCTGCCGCCGCTTGGGCAGCGTCAGGGACGTGGAGCTGGACCTGCGTGTCATCGCCGCCACCAACCGTGACCTGAAGGAGATGGTGGCCGCCGGCAGCTTCCGCGAGGACCTGTTCTATCGGCTGTACGTGGTGCCCATCGAGGTGCCCCCCTTGCGGGATCGGCGGGAGGACATCTTGCCCTTGGCCCTGCGCTTCCTCAAGACCTACAACCGCAAATACGGCGTGACCCGCACCCTGAGCCAGGAGCTGTTGGACGTCCTGGAACAGTATCCCTGGCCGGGTAACGTACGCGAACTGCAGAACGTGATCGAGCGCATGGTGGTGACGGCCGACGCCGACGTGCTGGAGCCGCGCCACCTGCCCGACTCCCTGCGCACCCGCACCCAGCCTCCCGCCTCCGGGCTGCAGGTTCCCGAAGGGCTCACTCTGCGCGAGGCGCGGGAGATGGTGGAACGACTGCTCATCGAGCGGGCCCTGGCCCGGGGCGGCAACACCCGGCGCGCGGCCAAGCTGTTGGGGGTGACCCATCCCACCGTGATCCGCAAGGCCCAGAAGTTCGGCCTAGCCGTGGGGGCGGCGGTCTCGCGCTCCTTGCACTGAGGGGGAGGGAGTTCAGCTCCCCGCCCCCAGCCACAACAGGGCCGCCGCGGCCAACAACAGAGCCCGTACCACACAGCGGTAGGCCAGGGCCGAGGCCCGGCCAAAGGCCCAGAGACCCAACCCCGCCCCCAGGACCACCGCCGGGGTGTAGGGCAGGGAAGCCAGCAGCCGCTCCCAGTTCAGCAGCCCGGTGGTGATATACACCCCGCCCAGGAGCAGGAACTGGGCCGCGAAGTAGGTGGCCAGGAAGCTCTTGGCCCGCAAGGGGTCGGAACAGCGGCCCGTGATGTAGATCGCGGCCGGCGGCCCCCCGATGGTGTAAGCCCCGAAGAAGGCCCCGCTCAGGAAGCCGCACGCCCGGCCCCACCAGGGCCGGTGGGCCAGGCGGCGGGAGAGCCTTTCTCCCTGGGGAAGCGCCTCGAACAGCACCACCCCGACGATGAACAGAGCCAGGGACCGCTTGAGCGCCACCGGTGGAAGCCGGTGGAGGAAGAACGTGCCCAGGACCAGCCCCAGGGCCGAGCCCAACAGCAAGGGACGCATCTCCGACCAGCGCAGGTGGGTGCGGTAATGCCAGGCCTGGAAGAGGAACATGGCCAAGCAGAAGGGGAACTGCAGGGCCACCGCCACCGGCACCGGAAAGCGAAGCGACAGCAGCGGCACCGCCACCAGAGCGAAACCAAAGCCCGCGAAGCTCATGGTGAAGGCGGCCAANAGGAAGACCAGACCCAGGGCCAGAGGTTCCCCCATGCCCACCCTCNTCCCGCAGGGGCCGGCCCTCAGGCGGCCAGGCCCCGCAGCACGAACAGGACCACGCTCAGACCGGTGAGCANGTAGGCAAGGCCATAGAGCCACCCTCCCCCCCGCTGGCCCAGCCATCCCCGCAGACGGCCCACCGCCGCCAACAAGGCCACCGCCCCCCCGGCCGCGGCCAGTATCCAGGTCAAGGTGGGGAGCCAGTCAGGCATGAATCCTCACTCCCCCGGCGCACAGGAGCCCAGCAGGTCCTCGGCTCCTTCCAGTTGGGCGAACAGCTTGGCCCCTTCCTCGTAGAGGGCCTCCATCACCTCCTGCTTGAGGCGGCGGTAGCGTTCGGTAGCCAACACCTTGAAGTCACGCGGCCGGGGCAGGTCCACCTCCACCACCTTCTTGATGGTGCCTGGCAGGGTGGTCATGATCAGGATGCGGTCGGCCAGGAACAGGGCCTCCTCGATCTCAGAGGTGATGAAGAGCATGGTCAGCCCGGTCTCGCGGAACAGCTTGAGCAGGTATTCCTGCATCAGCTCGCGGGTCATCACGTCCAGGCCGCGGAAGGGTTCGTCCAGGATCATGACCTTGGGGTCCATGACCAGGGCCCGGCACAGCTCGGCCCGGCGCTGCATGCCCCCCGACAGCTGGGCGGGGTATTTGTCCTTGAAGTCCTTCAGCCCCACCTTCTCCAGCAGGGCCAGGGCCTTGGCCTCGGCCTCGGCCCGGCTCATCTCCCCCAGCACCGTGGGGCCGAAGGTGGCGTTGTGCAGCACTGTCATCCAGGGCCACAGGGCGGTCTCCTGGAAGACCATGATGCGGTCGCGGCCGGAGCCGGTGACGGGCTGGCCGTCGATCAGCACCCGGCCGGAGTCGGGACGGTCGTAGCCCGCGGCGATGTTGGCCAGGGTGGACTTGCCGCAGCCGCTGGGCCCCACCAGCACGGTGAGCTTACCCCGCTCCACCACCAGGGAGCAGTCGTCCAGGGCCACACAGGCCGGGCAGCCCGGCACCCGGAACACCTTGCGAACTTTCTCCAGCACCAGCTCGCCGTGCCTGTGGGACGGGGCGGGGGATGGTTGCTGGGCCATGGGGCTTCCTCCCGTGGGATTCAGAAGATCCGTTTCCAGGGCATCATCAGGTCGCCGATCACCTTGACCGCCATACTGCTCACGTAGCCGGCCAGGCCGATGCTGATCATGCCCACGATGATTCCCGGGGTGTGGCTGGCCAGGTAGGCCTCCCAGGTGAGGCGGCCCAGGCCGGTGTTGCCCGCGATCATCTCGGCTGCGATCACCACGTTCCAGGTGATGCCGATGCCCACCATCATGCCCGTGACGATGCTGGGGATGGTGGCGGGCAGCACGATACGCCAGAACACCTGGCGGGGGGAGGCGCCGAAGGAGACCGCGGCGTTGATCAGTTGCCGGGGGATGGCCGCCACGCCCCCCAGGACGTTGACCACGATGGTGAAGAAGGCGCCGATGAAGGTGATGAAGGCGATGGAGCTCTCGTTGGTGGGCCAGAACAGGATGGACACCGGCACCCAGGCCAGGGGGGGGATGGGGCGCATCAGCTCGAACAGGGGGTAGGTGAAGTCCTTGAAGCTGCGGCTCCAGCCCATGCCCAGCCCCAGGGGGATGCCCAGAAGCTGCGCCGCCACGAAGCCGTACATCACCCGCAGGGTGCTGTCCAGCCAGCTCTGCCAGTATTTGGCAGTCTGCATAAACTCCCAGAAGGTTTCGGCCACGGTGATCGGGGTGGGGATGGCGCGCATGAAGGGCAGCAGCCCCATGGAGCCCGCCTGCCACACCAGGAAGAAACCGAACACCGCCAGGGTTCCCCGCCGGAAACGCCTGCTCACCACAAAGCGACGCAGTTTCACCTTCAGGGGCGCGCCGGTGTAGGTGACTGCATGTGCCATGCGCCGGTCTCCCTTTCCGTGTTCAAGCCATCTCCCGTTCCCCGGCCTCGAAGGCCTTGACCGCCTCCTCGTGCACCGCCTCCACCAGCTCGGCCTTCATGGCCATGAACTCAGGGGAGGCCTGCATGGCGTAGCGCCGGGGCCGGGGTAGGGTGACAGTGAGGGTCTGCTTGATGTGCCCCGGCCGGGTGGTCATCACCATCACCTTGTCCGCCAGGAAGATAGCTTCCTCCAGGTCGTGGGTGATGAAGAACACCGTCTTGCCCGTGGCGTCATACAGCTCCAGGAGATACTGGTGGCTGGCGCCTTTGGTCACGGTGTCCATGGCCCGGAAGGGCTCGTCCAGCAGCAGCACCTTGGGGTTGTTGATCAGGGCGCGGATTATCTCCACCCGGCGTTGCATGCCCGAGGAGAGCTGGCCGGGATAGGAGTCCTCGATACCGCTGAGTCCCACCCGTCCCAGCATCTCCCGGGCGCGGTCGCGGGCCTCGGCCGGGGACATGGTGCCCTGCACCACCGGACCGTAGGTAACGTTCTCCAGCACCGTCTTCCAGGGGAACAAGGCCCCGTGCTGGAACACCACCACCCGGTCGGGACCGGGAGTGGGGCGGGTGTGGGTGGTGGCCAGGGGCCGGCCGTCCAGGAGGATCTCCCCGGAGGTCAGATGGTCGAAGCCGGCGATGATGTTGAGCAGGGTGGACTTGCCGCAGCCGCTGGGCCCCACGATGGCCACGAACTCCCCTGCCGCGATCTCCAGGGAGCAGTCCTCCAGGGCCACTACGTGTACCCCCTCGGGGTCGTATATCTTGCCCACCCCCCGTATGGAGATGGCCCCCTCCTGGGCCCGACACACCCCGCGCGGGGAGGGGGCCGACCGGTGTTCCCTTATGCTGACCACAGACATGGTTCCCTATCCCGCCTGTGTGGTGCCATAGAGCTCGCGTTCCCGCCATGCCATGAGCTTGCGTCCGATGGCGCGGACGATGGCGCTGCTGGCCCAGCCGATCACCCCCAGGGTGACCATGCCGATGACGATGACCGGGTACTGGATCAGGGAGTAACTGTCCCAGATCAGAAAGCCCAGGCCATATTGGGCTGCGATCATCTCTCCCGCCACCAGGGAGAACCAGGCCGCCCCCATGGAGATCTGCAGGCCGGTGAAGATGAAGGGCATGGCTCCGGGCAGCACCACGTCCCACAGCAGGTGCCGCTTGCTCGCCCCCAGACAGCGGGCGGCGCGGAAGTAGTTCTGNTCGATGGACTCCACNCCCAGCAGGGTGTTNAGGGTGGTGACGAAGAAGGCCACCANGAAGGTGACGAAGATNACNGCCGGTTCGTCTCCCGGCAGCAGGAGGATGGCCAGAGGCACCCAGGCCAGGGGAGGTATAGGCCGGATCAGCTCCACCAGGGGGAAGGAGTAGTCGTAGAAGGTGCGGCTCCAGCCCATGAGCAGTCCCAGGGGCACCCCCAGCATGGTGGCCAGGAGGAAGGCGGTGGTGGCGCGGTAGGTGCTGTAGAGGATGTGGGTGTAGTAGCTTTCGGTGTAGATGGAAATACCGTAGTCCGGGTCGGGACTGAGCCACTCCATCAGGCACTCCCAGGGGCCGGGTAGGCGGTTGAACCAGGGCAGGGAGAAGGTCTTGACCGTAAGCTGCCAGAAGGCCACGAAGGCCACGAAGCCCGCCACTTGGAGCAGGAAACCACGGCTGGTCAGGGTCTTTTTGATCTGGGCGCCCCAGGAGATCTCGTAGAGGGCGGCCTTCTTGCGCTGCTGCCAGGCGCCCAGGGCCAGCAGGGCCGCCGCCAGGATTCCCAGAACCAGGTATGGATTCATGGCCGTGTTCAACCTCCTTGCCAGGGTTTGTGCCGGGGTGGTCCCCCTCCCCCCGGGACGCCGAGGGGCCTCAGTGTCCGGGGGGAGGGGGTTCCGGGGGGGCGTGCCTGAACCGGAGGGGTCTAGTTTCCGGGGTAGGCACTGGGGGGCAGCCCCTTGATCACGCAGACCGGAGCCGTTACTCNCATCTCCTTCATNGCCGCCTTGACCGGCCCGTCGTTGATGGCACCCTGGGGGATGTCGGGAGACTTGATCACCTTGATGCTGTGCAGGAAGGCGTAGCCCTTCTTCATCAGGTCGATGACCCGGGGGGTGAACAGCATCTCCCCCACATAGACCACGTCGTCACCTCCCACCGAGTCGGGATGGCGCTCGTAGAGGGCCTTCCACAGCATCTTGCGGGTGTAGCCTTGGGTCTCCCGCTCCACCATGGCCGCCACCGCCAGGGGCTCACGCGCCATGATCTGCAGGGCCTCGATCTCGGCCTTGATCCAGCCCTTGGCCGCCTCGGGATGCTTTTCGATGAAATCCTGGCGCATGAGGGTGAAGTTGGCGTCGGTCTCGCCATAGGGCGAGCCGGTGGCGGCATACTTGGCGAAGCCCTGCTCCACCACCTTGCGGGCGTGAGGCTCCCACATTGCGGCTGCGTCCAGCTTGCCGGCCTCGAAGGAGCTGGCGATCACCTCGATGGTCATGTACTGCAGCCGGCGGGGCTTGACCTTGTTCTTCTTGAGCACCGACTCGAAGAAGCGGTTGGCACAGGTGCCGCGGTGCACGGCCACCAGCTTGCCGTTCATCCACTTGATGGCCTCCTCCGGGCTCTTGAAGTCCGGNGCNTCCTTGCGCACCACCAGCAGGTTGCAGTTCTGGCCNTTGCTGATCATGGGCACCGAGACCAGACGGATGTCACCCTGCCGCTTCTTGGTGGTGGCCACCAGGGAGGGCATGTCGCCCATGGTACCCACCTGCATNTTGTCCGCCAGCAGGGCGTTGACCATAGGGGGNCCGGTGAGATGGGCCTCGAACTTCACCGTGCTCCCCGGAGGCAAGTACTTCTTCCAGAGCTGGCGCTGTTTGATCACCACCCCACTCCAGCCGCCAGTCCAGTAGGGGTGGTAGCCATAGGTGATGTGCACCGGTTCGGCGGCAGGCGACGGAGAGGGGACTAACAGTAGGCCCAGAGCCGCCGCCAAACCCACCACCAGGATCAGGGACCAGGGTCTCTTCATTTCCTCGTTCCTCCTTGCAGGCGTGAGGCTGTGAACTCCCCTAACCAGGGAGCCGGACCAGGGAGGCCGGGGCGCGGCCCCCTGGCACACCCCAGGGCAGTGCAGGGGGGATGCCAGGCGGGACTCCAGCAGGACCTCCGGGAGGGATTCGGCCAAAAAAGCAGTCAGGACAGTATGTTGTTAGGTATATCCTCCCGAGAGGGCGGCGCGGGCCAGGGTTGGGGGCGGTTCAGCGGCGTACCAGACGGTCCCTGTGCGGTACAAGGCTGTACCAGCGGCTCCGCACCACCGGCCCCGGAGCTCGGAGTGGGATCGGGTTCGTCCCCGGATGTTACGATTTTGTGATCACCGTGCCGTGGAACAGCCAAGTGGCCGGGCCCTGGTCTGGCCCCCACGGGGGTGTTTCGCGGGGCGCTCGCAGGGGGCTCCGGGCCGAGCTGTTTTGTGTAACAGTGTGTAATAAAATATGATTACACAAATTTTATTTTTAATAAGATTTTTGTTGACACGCCGCGCCTCCACAAGCTAAGCTCAAAGCATCAAGGTAGGGTTTATCGTGGCGTTCAGCAGGGCTGGAGTCTGTGGCAGGACCGCTCAAGCGCATCACCCTCAAGGAGCAGGCCTACCAGGCCCTGCGGGAGATGATCCGCTCCTACCGTTTCACCCCAGGGGGCTGGATAAACGTGGAGCAGATCGCCAAGGAGCTGGGGGTCAGCCGCACGCCGGTGTGGCAGGCGCTCAAGCAGTTGGAGAGCGAGGGCCTGGTGCGGCACGAGCCCAACCGGGGTATCCGCATGGTGGAGATGACCCGGGAGATGGCGGTGGACCTGTATCTGGTGCGCGGGGAGCTGGAGGGTTTGGCCGCGCGCTTGGCCGCGCCGAGCATGAACGGCGAGCTCCTGCGGGAGATGGAACAGGTCTTGCGAGAGCAGGAGGAGATCGTGGCGCGGCGGGACGTGCTGGCCTATTCGCGCAGCGACTTTCGCTTCCACGCCTTGCTGTACGAGGCCTGCGGCAACTGGCTGCTCAAGGAGCTTTTGGGCAACATCAAGGCGCGGGCTCGCCCCTTGGGTTGCGACATCACGCCCATCCTGCCCGATCTGTACCGGGACCACCGGGCCGTGGTGCGGGCCTTGGGCCAGCGGGACGCCGAGGCGGCAGAGCGGGCCATAAAGCGCCACAATGAGCGGATGCGGCGTCTGGTGGCGGGGAACCAGGGCTGCATCGACTCTGGCGGGACACAGGCAGAGCAGTAGGCACCTTTTTTCGCGTGGGGGGGCCGGGACGGGGGCCGAGGGCTTCCGGCTCGGAGGGGGCAGGTGTTCCCTCGCAGGGTTAGGGAGAGATCATGGCACAGGCCTTTGACGGTTTGCACTGGTGGCGGGATCTGGAGCTGGCCGAGTATCTGGTGCCGGCCACTCTGGAGGAGGCCCTGGAGATGTTGGCCCGCTACGGGGGGCGGGCGCGGGTGGTGGCCGGAGGCACCGACGTGGTGCCCGCCTTGCGGCGGCGGGAGTACGAGGTGGAGGCCCTGGTGGACATAACCCGGCTGCCCGGCTTGGACCAGATCGAGCAGGAAGGCGAGACCATCCACATCGGGGCCCTGGTGACCCACGCTCAGGCCGCGGCCTCCGCCCTGTTGCGCGAGCGGGCGGGGCTACTGGCGCGGGGGTGCGGGGCGGTGGGCTCGCCCCAGATCCGCAACGTGGGCACCCTGGCGGGCAACCTGGTCTCGGGCCAGCCCGCGGCGGACGCTTCCATCCCCCTGTTGGCCCTGGGGGCCGAGGTGACGGTGGTCTCGGCCCAGGGCCAGCGCCGCCTGCCCCTGGGGGAGTTCTTCCTGGACCTGGGGCGCACGGCCCTGGATCCGGGGCGCGAGATCCTGACCCGCATCAGCTTCCCCGCCCTGGGGCCGGGCCAGGGCGGCAACTTCCAGCGCCTGGCCAAGCGCAAGGCCTTGACCCTGCCCATGCTGGTATGCGCGGTCAAGGTCGCGCTGGACCCCTCACGCCGGGTGATCCGGGAGGCGGCCGTGGCCCTGGGGCCGGTGGCGCCGGTGCCCTGGCGCGAGCGCCACTGCGAGGAGTTCCTGCGCGGGGCCCCGGTCACCATCGAGACCATAGGCCGGGCGGCCGAGCTGGCCGCCGAACACAGTGACCCGCGCGACAGCCTGCTCCGAGGCTCGCGCCGCTACCGGCAGGAGATGGTCAAGGTGCTGGTGCGGAGGGCCCTGGAGCAGGCCTGTGCCCAGGCCGGCTGCGCGGTGGAGTAGGGGGTGCCATGAGCAAGGTCGAGCTTTCCTGCCGGGTGAACGGCCAGAAGGTGAGGTGCAGCATCGAACCCAGCACCCTGCTGGTGGACTTCCTGCGCGAGGAGCTGGGGCTCACCGGCACCAAGGTGGGCTGCCGCGAAGGAGAGTGCGGCTCCTGCGCGGTGCTGGTGGACGGGGTGCCGGTCAACTCCTGCCTGTATCCCGCCCTGAAGGTGGCGGNCCGCGAGGTGGTGACCATCGAGGGGCTGGCGGCCGAGGACGGCGGCCTGGACGCNCTGCAGCAGGCCTTCATCGACGCCGGCGCCTCCCAGTGCGGCTTCTGCACCCCGGGCATGATCATGAACGCCAAGGCCCTCCTGGCCCGCAACCCCCGGCCCTCCCTGGCGGAGATCAAGGAGGCCCTGTCGGGGGTGCTGTGCCGCTGTACCGGCTATCGCAAGATCGTCCAGGCGGTGGAGCTGGCCGCGGCCAGCGGGCGCGGGAGCGGCACCGCCGGGTAAGGGGAAACGAACCATGAGCGAGAAGCAGGGCGACAAGCCATCGGTCAAGGTGCTCACCAAGGAGAAGGCCGAACTGGCCGGACTGGTGAAGATGGAGGCCGCGCCCCTGGCCGTGGCCGGCACCTCGGTGGACCGCACCGACGACCTGGCCAAGGTGACCGGCCGGCTGAAGTACGGCGCCGACTATTCCCGGGAGGGGTTCCTGCACGGCAAGATCCTGCGCAGTCCCCACCCCCATGCCCTGATCAAGTCCATCGACACCCGCAAGGCGCGCCAGCTGCCCGGGGTGGCGGCGGTGCTCACCGCGGCCGACGTGCCCGGCCGCAACGGCTTCGGGGCCATCATCCCCGACCAGCCGGTGATCTGCGGCGACAAGGTGCGCTACGTGGGCGACGGCGTGGCCCTGGTGGCGGCCGAGAGCGAGGCCATCGCGCGCAAGGCCCTGGAGCTGATTGAGGTGGAGTACGAGCCCCTGCCCGCGGTGTTCGACCCCCGCCAGGCCATGGCCCCGGACGCGCCCCGCATCCACGAGGGGGGCAACCTGCTGTCCTACGATAAGCTGCGCAAGGGCGACATAGAGGAGGGCTTCGCCCAGGCCGAGGTGATCCTGGAGCGCACCTACCAGGTGCCCTTCCTGGAGCACGCCTACCTGGAGCCGGACGTGATCCGGGCCATCCCCCAGCCCGACGGCACCATGCTGGTGGAGGGCCCCATGCAGGCGCCCTTCACCGTGCGGCGCAACGTGGCCCCGGTGTTGGGGGTGCCCATCAACCGGGTGCGCTGCCGCCAGATCCACATGGGGGGCGGCTTCGGGGGCAAGGAGGACTCGCCCATCGACCTGGGCTGTCGGGCGGCGCTGTTGGCCTGGCACACGGGCCGGCCGGTGTGCATGGCCTTGGAGCGCGAGGAGGTCACCCTGCAGACCGCCAAGCGCCATCCCATGATCATGGAGATCAAGCTGGGGGCGCGGCGCGACGGCCGCCTGGTGGCCTTCCAGGGCACCATCTACGACGAGCAGGGGGCCTATGCCTCCCTGGGGCCCAAGATCCCGCCCGCGGGGGGCAGCCACGTGCACGCCATGGTGATGATGGCCGGGCCCTACGAGATCCCCCACGTGTGGGTGGACGCCTACCTGGTCTACACCAACCACCCCTACGGCGGGGCCATGCGGGGCTTCGGCGCGCCCCAGGTGCACATCGCCCACGAGCAGCTCATGGACGAGCTGGCGGCNGAGCTGGGCATGGACCCGGTGGAGCTGAGGCGCATCAACGCCTTCCGCCTGGGCTCGGTCACCGCCACCGGCCAGGTGCTGGACCAGAGCGTGGGCCTGCTGGACACCCTGGAGGCCTGCGCCCGTCGCTTCGGCTGGCAGGAGCGCAAGCAGCGCACCGGTTACGTGGACCGCACCCGGCGCAAGCGGCGCGGGGTGGGGGTGGGCATGGGCTGGTACCGCACCTCCATCGGCACCGGCTCGGACGCCTGCGGGGCCAACGTCTACGTGCACGAGGAC
>Ga0180927_1100_pt1 | contig 13916 bp, 14 predicted proteins | sample Deesub1362A_J573_FD_124291 | JGI IMG/M metagenome (GOLD analysis project Ga0180927, IMG submission 124291) | Desulfarculaceae bacterium JdFR-95 | reverse complement strand
CCACCATGACCCGCAGCATGCCCAGGGCCAGGGCCGCGTCCGAGCCGGGGCGCAGGCGCAGCCAGAGGCGGGCGCGGCGGGCCAGGTCCGTCCGCCGGGGGTCCACCACCACCAGCTCGGCGCCCTCGGCCAGGCGCCGGCGCAGGAGGCGATTGACCTGTCCTTCCTCGTTGGTGGCGGTGGTGTTGCTGCCCCAGAGCAGGATGAGCCGGGTGGGGTGGTGCAGGTCGGCCACGGGGTAGAAGCCGCAGGTATGCACCCCGCTGATCTCGCGCGGGGCGTGGCACACGTCCTGGTGGGCCACCAGGTTGGGCGAGCCGAAGCAGTTGGCCAGGCGGATGAGGGCAAAGTGGTCCAGGCCCTTGGGCATGCCCGCGGCGAAGGCCACCGCCCGGGCGCCGTACTCGCGGCGCACCTCCTCCAGGCGCCGGGCGATGGTGTCCAGGGCCTGGTCCCAGGAGATGCGCTGCCAGCGGCCGCTGCCGCGGGGGCCCACCCGCAGCAGGGGATGGCGCAGCCGCCGGGGGTGGTCCAGGCGCCGGGGCGAGGCCAGGGCCTTGAAGCAGACCCAACCCCGGTTGAGCCAACCCTGGGGATCGCCCCGCAGGCGCACGATGCGCCCGCCCTCCACATCCACCAGCAGGCTGCAGCCGCCGTGGTCCATGCGGCCGCAGTAGGTCCGCACCGTGCGCCTCCGTTCCGCCATGGTCTCCGCCTCCTCTCTGGGCCCAGATGTGGGCACAGGCGAGCGCGGCTGTCAAGGTGGTTAGTCCCGCTCCTACTCCGTGCTATACTGCCTCCGGCGATCCGCCGCCTGCTCCTGCCGCGTGCATCACCAGGAGGGGAACCATGGCCCATCTGCTGTGTTTCTCGCGCTGCCGCACCACCGCTGTGGAGGAGCTCTCGCCCCAGCGGCTGCGTTCCACCTGCCACCTGATCGACCACCGCCTGGAGGCGCGGGTGTGGATCGAGGTCCCCCTGCCGGGGCTGGAGATCGAGGCCGTGGGCTGCCGCCTGGAGCGGGGCCTGGAGGAGGTGGCGGAGCAGGCGGAGGCGCGGCTGCAGAAGGTCCGCGGGGTGCGGGTGGGTCCGGGCCTGCGCAAGATCCTGCCCGGGCTCATCGGCCGCCGGCCTCCCTGGGACGAGCTGGCCTTCATGGTGGAGGAGTGCTGCCAGGGGGTGATCCTCACCCTCACCCGCCGGGAGCTGGCCCGCGCCCCCCTGCAGCCCGAGGACTCCCGCGAACACTTCGCGGAGATGGTGCGCAAGAACATACGCCTGTACAACCGCTGCGCCGCCTTTGCCCCCGGCAGCTCCCTGGTGGAGGGGCTGGAGCCGCCCCAGGCGGACGGGAGCGCCTGAGCCATGCTGGCCTATCTGCGCAGCAAGCGGGTGGGGGTGACCCGGGACGAGGAGGGACGCTATCTCGCCCGCGGCTTTTTGGACGACGACATCTACAGCCTCACCCTGGAGGTGGCGGTGTCGCCGGAGGACGCCACCATCGCGGCCCTGGAAGGCCACTGGCTACGCTACACCACCCCGGACTGCCCCCGCGCGGTGTCCTTGTTGGCCGAGGCGGTGGGTCTCTCCCTCAAGGACCCGGACTTCGTCAACCGGGTGCACAAGGTGGTGGGCCGGCGCGCCTGCCGCCACTTCGCCAACCTGCTCTTGGAGTGCTGCGACTGCGTCCTCCGGGCCATGGCCGCGGCGGAGGGACGGGAGGCGGAATTCCACCCGGCGCCGGCCGCGGAGCCACCGCCTGCCTCCGCCCCGGCCGCCGGGCCGGTGCGGGCCCCGGCCTCCACCGGGCCGGCCCCATGGGAGCGCGAGCTGCCTCCCGCTCCCCAGGGCTTCTACCTGGACCTGCACGTGCACACCGCCCCGGCCTCGCCCTGCGCCTCCTCCAGCCTGGAGGAGATCGTGGCCGAGGCCAAGCGCATCGGCCTGGACGGCATCTGCCTGGCCGACCACAACCACCTCTGGCCCGCCGCGGCGGTGGCCGAGATGCGGCGGCGCTACGACTTCCTCATCCTGCGCGGCAACGAGATCACCACCGCCCAGGGCGACATGCTGGTCTTCGGCCTGGAGCAGGACATCGAGGGGATCGTGACCCTAGAGGAGCTGCGCCACCTGGTGGACGACGCCGGCGGCTTCCTCATCGCCGCGCACCCCTTCCGGGGCTTCCTGGTGGTGGGCGGGGACGAGCTGGGCCTGGCCGCAGAGGAGGCGGCCCGACGCCCCCTGTTCTCCCTGGTGGACGCCCTGGAGGTGATGAACAGCAAGGTGACCCCCAACGAGAATCGCTTCGCCGCCCAGGTGGCCCAGGTGCTGGGCCTGCCCGGCACCGGAGGCAGCGACGCCCACCAGGCCGAGGAGGTGGGCCTGTTCGCCACCCGCTTCCCGGTACGCATAGATGACGAACGCGACCTGGTGGCGGCCCTGCGCCGGGGCGGCTACCGGGCGGTGGCCTTCCGCCGCGAGAAAGGACTGACGGGCTGATGGACCAAGCCAAGGAGCAGAAGTGGGGAGACGTAGTGCGGCGCCTGGAGCGCCTGCTCCGGCTGCGCTCCTTTCCCGTGGCCCTGAAGATGCTGGCCCGCCGCGAGGAGCTGGAGGACATCCCCTTCCTGCGCCGGCCGACCCACAAGATGACCCTCTGCCAGCTCATCACCCTGGCGCGCAACTTCGACTGGACCGTGGGGGCGGATCTGGACGACTTCCTCTTCGCCACCTGCCCCTCCATCCTGGGCCTGTGCGAGCTGCCGGAAGGCTACCGCGACGGCACCTTCCGCAGCATCGTGTGGGTGCAGACCAAGGAGGACGGCCGGCGTTACGAGGCGGCCATACCGCGCCTGCCCGTGGGTCGCTTCCAGGCCGTGGCCCTGGCGCCCTTGGTGTACGACCCCTTCGAGCCGGAGATGGTGCTGATCTACGGCAACCCGGCACAGATGATCCTGCTGGTCAACGCCCTGCAGTTCTCCCGCTACGAAGTGATGCACTTCCACTGCGTGGGCGAGTCCTCCTGCGCCGACGCCATCGCCCGCTGCTGGCTGGAGGGCAAGGCCAGCCTGGCCATCCCCTGCTACGGCGAGCGGCGCTACGGCCACGCCCAGGACGACGAGCTGGTCATGGCCCTGCCGCCGCAGGAGCTGCGGCGGGCGGTGGAGGGCCTGGAGGCGCTCTACCGGCGGGGGGTGCGCTATCCCATCAGCCAGGCCGGGGCCGAGCTGGAGGTGACGCCGGTCCTGCCGGCGGCCTACCGCGAGCTGGCCCAGCGGGTGCCCCGCCTGCGGGGCTGGGGCGGGCGGCTGGTGGTGGGGCTCACCGGCGGCATCGCCAGTGGCAAGAGCAGCGTGGCCCGCATGCTGGCCCAGCGCGGCGCCCACCTGATCGACTTCGACCAACTGGCCCGCCAGGTGGTGGAGCCGGGCCAGCCCGCCTACCAGGAGATCGTGGACTACTTCGGCCGCCAGGTCCTGGCCCCCGACGGCACCCTGGACCGCAAGGCCCTGGGGGAGGTGGTGTTCCGCGACCTGGAGAAGCGCAAGAAGCTGGAGAGCTTCACCCATCCCCGCATCTTCGCCGCCTTCCACCGCCGCCTGGAGGAAATAGGCCGCCAAGACCCCCAGGCGGTGGTGGTGGCCGAGGTGCCCCTGCTCATCGAGCTGAACCTGTGCTACCTGTTCGACCGCGTGATATTGGTGTACGTGCCCCCGGAGGTCCAGATACGGCGTCTGATGGAACGCGAGGGCATCACCCGCCAGGAGGCCGAAGACCGCCTGCGCGCGCAACTCCCCATCGACCAGAAGCGCGGCTTCGCCCAGCACGTGATCGACAACCAGGGCTCCCTGGAGGACACCGCGGCCCAGGTGGAGGCCCTGTGGCGAGAGCTGAGCCGGGCCGGAGACGACCGGCCCTGAGTCCCGCCCCGCCCCCGGCGTCTAGTCCCACCCGCATTGTTGCCAGAGGGCCTTGCGTGCGCGGGCGATCTCGTAGCGGCAGGCGGAGCAGAAGGTCAGGTCCAGGGAGTCGAGCTGTTCCAGATCGCGGGAGAAGCGCATGAGACATCCCTGGGCGCGGCAGTGGCGCAGGCCCAGGACGTGGCCCATCTCGTGCACCGCCACCTTGGCCGCGCGCTCGTAGCACACCTCGATGCGGGGGTGGTCCAGGCGGGCCAGGGAGATCACCGCCGCCCGGCCGCCCACGTAGGACTCGCCGTAGACGAAGGTGAGGATGGGCAGGCAGAGGTCCTGGCTGGTCACGCCCAGCTTCAGGGGTGCCCCGCCCTGCTCCTGGTCCAGGGCCTTGAGGATGGGGCCGGCGTCGAGCTGCCCTCGGGCGGGGACGAGGGCGTAGCGGGGGGCGGGCCGGACGGGCAGCACGTCCGCGGGCAAGCCCAGGATGGCCTGCAGGTTGGCCGCCACCACCTGCACCGCCAAGGGATCCACCCGGCCCAGGGGGATCACATCCACCAGGGCCTTGTGATCCGGCGGGTGGGGGGGTGTGGGCTGGGCGGTCATGGCGGGATTATAGCCCCGCCGCGCGACTCACACCAGGCCGGGAGAAAGGCAAGGCGCCCTCAAGGGCGAGTGATGCCGTAGCGCTTCATCTTGCGGGTGAGGGTGACGCGGTCGATGCCCAGTTGGCGGGCGGCGCGGCTGACGTTCCACTGGCAGGCGCTCAGCACGGCCTGGATGTGGCCGATCTCCACCTCGCGCAGGGTGAGGGCGCCGGGGCGCGGCGCACTGGCCTGGGGCTGCAGGAAGGTCAGCTCCTGTGCGCCGATCACCTTGCCGCGGGCGATGACCACCGCCCGCTCCACCACGTTCTTCAGTTCGCGCACGTTGCCCGGCCACTGATAGGCGGTGAGCAGACGCAGGGCCTCGCGGGTGAAGCCCTCCACCGGCTTGCCCGTCTCGCGGGCGTAGCGCTCCAGGAAGTGGTGGGCCAGCAGGGGGATGTCCTCGCGCCGCTCGCGCAGGGGCGGTATCTCGATGGTGATCACGTTGATGCGGTAGAAGAAGTCCTCGCGGAAGCGTCCCTCCTGGATGAGGCGGGGCAGGTCGCGGTGGGTGGCGCTGAGCAGACGGAAGTCGCTGCTGTGATACTGGGTGCCGCCCACGCGCTGGAAGCGCTTCTCCTCCAGCACCCGCAGCAGGCCGATCTGCATCTTGGGCGAGATCTCGCCCACCTCGTCCAGGAACAGGGTGCCCTTGTGGGCCATCTCCAGGCGGCCGCGGCGGGCCTTTACCGCTCCGGTGAAGGCGCCGCGCTCGTGGCCGAACAGCTCGCTCTCCAGCAGGGTCTCGCTCTGGGCGCCGCAGTTCAGGGCCACGAAGGGGCCGAAGGCGCGACCGCTGCGGAGGTGGATGGCGCGGGCCACCAGCTCCTTGCCCACGCCGGTCTCGCCGGTGATCAAGACCGGCGCCTCGCTGGGGGCCACGTCCTCGATGGTGGCGAACACCTCGCGCATGGCCGGGGACTGGGCGATCAGGTCCTCGAACACCGCCTCGTGGCGCTCCTGCAGTTGTTCGCGCAGGGCCTGGTTCTCCTCGCGCAGGGCGCGGGTGGCGGCCATGCGTTCCATGATCAGGGAGAGCTCCTCGGGGTCGAAGGGCTTGCAGAGGTAGTCGCTGGCGCCCTTTTTCATGGCCTCCACCGCGGTCTGGATGGAGCCGTGGGCGGTGATCATGATCACCGCCGCCTCGGGCTGGCGCTCCTTGAGCCGGGCCAGCAGCTCCAGGCCGTCCATGCCGGGCATCTTGATGTCCAGCAGGTAGAGGTCGTAGAGGCACTGTTCCAGTTTCTGCAGGGCTTCCTCGCCGCCGCCGGCGGTGTCCACCTGGTAGCCTTCCTTGCCCAGCCAGGCGGCCAGGGCCTCCTGGATGGCCTCTTCGTCGTCCACCACCAACACGCGCATCACCGGCGTCATGACGCCTCCTCCTTTCCCGGCGGGGGGCTGGCGGGCAGGTGTATGGTGAAGGTGGCGCCCTGGCCGGGCTGGCTCTCCACCTCCACGGTGCCGTGGTGCTCCCGCACGATGCCGTAGACCATGGACAGACCCAGGCCCACCCCCTTGCCCTCGTCCTTGGTGGAGAAGAAAGGCTCGAAGATGTGCGGCAGCACCTCGGGGTCTATGCCGCAGCCGGTGTCGCTGACCCGCAGGAAGACCATGTCTTCACCCGGCCCCACCCCCCCGCTGATGGTGAGCACCCCGCCCTGGGGCATGGCGTCCAGGGCGTTGAACACCAGGTTCATCAGGCACTGCTGAATCTGAGAGGGATCGCCCCAGGCGGTGAAGGGCTCCTGGGGCAGATCCAGCCTCAGCTCCACCCCCGCCTGTTTGCGCTGGTGGTCGATGAGCAGGGTGATGGTGCGGATCATCTCGGCCAGGTCGATGGGACCGGCCTCGATGTGCTTCTGGCGGGCGAAGCTGAGCAGGTTCTTGACGATCTCGCCGCAGCGCAGGGCCTCGCGCACGCTCAACTCCAGGTAGTGGCGGAAGCCGTCCAGGCCGGAAGGAGGAAGCTGGTCGTCCCGCAGGTAGGAGAGCAGCAGCTTGTTGAAGGTGACGATGCTCATGATGGGGTTGTTTATCTCGTGGCACACCGAGGCCACCAGCCGCCCCAGGGAGATCAGGCGATCCTCCTGTACGAAGCGGGCCAGGTCGTCCTTGAGGTGTCGGGTGCGCCGCTCCACCTGGTCGGATAGATCGGCGGTGATGTCGCGGATCACGTCCACCACCTGGATGATCTCGCCCAGGTGGTTGACCAGGGGATAGGTGGTGACGTGACAGATGCGGGTCTTGCCGTCCTTGCCCGTTATCTCGTGCAGGGCGCGGGCGGGTTTGCCCGTGGCCAGGGTCTGGGCCATGGGGCAGACCCGTTCTGGACCGCCGCAGGGCGAAAGCGCGCCGTGCATCACCTGGAAGCAGTATTTGCCCACCGCCTCCTGGCGGCCGCGTCCCCCCGCGATCAGTTCGTGGTCGTTGCATCGCACGATGCGGTAGTTGCGGTCGATCACCATCACCGCGTCGGGCGAGGCCTCCAGCAGGGCGGTGGCGAAGGAGGTGGCCAGCGAGATCTCCGACTCGCGGCGCGCGGCCTGGCGCTCCAGGCCGGCCACCTGGAAGAACAGCTCCGAGGCCTGGCGGTCCATGACCCCCACGCTGGGCGGCTTGTGGCGCACCAGCTCGGCCAGCAGGGCCTCGCGGCCGCTCAGCTCCAGCACCAGGTCCACCCCCTCCACGGTGAGCAGGTCCCGCGGCCGCTCCACCAGGAGGATGCCCTTCTCTGCCGCGTAGCGACGGCACAGCGGAGCCGGATCCACCAGGGACATGGCCACCACCCGCACGCGCAGGCGGCTGGCCTTGACCTCGGAGAGCAGACGGGCGATGGACACACACTTCTCGCCCTCGCCCACCACCCCCACCCGCAAAAGCAGGCAATGCTCGAAGCTCTGTATCTGGCCCATCTCTCTGCGGCCCCCGGGAGACACGGGCTCCCGGCATGGTGGCGGTCTGGGGAACCGGGCGACGGAAATATCACTATCCCTATCTTTTATATTACATTTTGCCACACCCGGCCGTGACAAGGAAAGACACCCCTGAAGCCCCGGCCGAGGGGTGTCCCTAGGGACAGACACCGGCGGCACCCGGTCGTGGTACCGCGGGAGTGGCCCCCCACGGCGGGTGTCGGTGTGGCGGGGCGCGGCGCGGCCGGGAGGAAGGTGTGGCGATTTGCCACTGGAGGGGGCCGGTGGGGGGGCGGAGCCACCCGCCGGGTGGGGATGGGGAGGTTTTTGGGCTGGGAAATGCAATTTTTTGCCTCGCCGGCACAGAGGGGGCTTGACGCCACACCCCCCGGCCCTTCTAAAATAGGGCTCAACGGGAACTGGTCTACGGATGACTTTGCGCTGCTATCCAGTGACCAGTTGATTTTCGCGCCTTCCGGTTCCGCTGTTTCTGGTTGGCGGTCCTGTCTGAAGCGCTTCTTGAGGCTCCGGTTGAGCGGCGACGCGCTCCCGAGGAAGACAGTTTCTCATCTCTACTGAAGCGCTTTCGGTTCCACTTCCCTCTGTCCGACAGTAGCGCCGGCGCTGATTTCGCTTTTCCCGCGACGTGGCAGGCGACCTCGGTTTGGGTCGGCTTTGTCCTGGTCTTAGGCGCGTGACTCCTCAGCCGCTGCTGAGCAAGGGTTGAGCATGTCCGAGACGCTGTTGGTGAACTACCTGTTCGTCCTGGTCTTTCTGCTGGCGGGCTTCGTCTTCGCCCTCATCCCCATCGTGCTGGCCTTCCTCATAACGCCGCGGGGGATGGGGCTGAGGAAGCTGATCAGCTACGAGTCGGGCATGGTCCCCATCGGCCAGGCCTGGATCCAGTTCGGCGTGGCCTATTACTTGTTCGCGCTGATCTTCCTGGCCTTCGATGTGGACGTGCTCTACTTGTTCCCGGTGCTCACCGCCTATGGCGCCTTTCCCTGGCGCGACCTCGTGGAAATCGTGGTGTTCGTGGGCATCATCGCCTTGGCCATCGTCTATGCNTGGTGCAAGGGGGTGTTCGAATGGTAGAGGCGGCCCAGAGCCAGCCCNTGGTGCGTATGGCGGCGCTCAACGACCTGCTGGACCTGGCGCGGGCCAACTCCCTGTGGCCCATGACCTTCGGCCTGGCCTGCTGCGCCATCGAGATGATGGCGGCCGGGGCCAGCCGTTTCGACCTGGACCGCTTCGGGGCCGGGGTGTTCCGCCCCTCGCCCCGGCAGAGCGACGTGATGATCGTGGCCGGCACCATCAGCAAGAAGATGGCCCCCACCATTCTCACCCTCTATGACCAGATGCCCGCGCCCAAGTGGGTCATCGCCATGGGCAACTGCGCCATCAGCGGCGGGCCTTTCGCCTATCCCGGCCAGTACGCCATCGTCAACGGCGCCGACCGGTTCCTGCCCGTGGACGTGTACGTGCCCGGCTGTCCGCCCCGGCCCGAGGCCCTGCTGCAGGCCATCTTCGAGCTGCAGGACCGCCTCACCCACGGNGGGCGCACCAATGTCCTGCGCCGCTTCTCGCGCTGGCCCCAGGGGGAGAAGCCATGAGACCGGGGCAGGTGAAGGAGCTCTTGGCCTCGGCCCTGGGGGTGGAGCCCAGGGAGACGGACTATGCGGCCTGCGGCTGTCACCTGCGGCTCGAGCTGGCGGGCGCCCAGGTGGTGGACCTGGCGGGCGCCCAGGTGGTGGACCTGGCGCGGTTGATGAAGGTGGAGGGCTTCTTCCTGGAGTTCATCACCGCGGTGGACTTCGACACCCACCTGGAGCTGGTCTATTCCTTCACCCGCCACCAGGAGCCCTTGCGCCTGCAGGCCGCGGTGCAAGTGGAGCGGGGCGGCTTCGCCCCCAGTCTGGCGGGGGTGTTCGCCGCGGCCGACTGGCAGGAGCGCGAAGTGTACGACATGTTCGGCATCGTGTTCGCGGGCCATCCCAACCTCAAGCGCCTGCTGTTGCCCGAGGACGCCGACTTCCACCCCCTGCTGCGCGACTTCACCCCTCGCCCGGAACACGGCGGGGACGTGGTGAACCTGGAGATGGGCTAGTGCTGCGCAAGACGCTCATCCATGACACCTTCTACCTGAACCTGGGGCCCCAGCATCCCTCCACCCACGGGGTGCTGCGGCTCCTGCTGCGTCTGGAGGGCGAGCGGGTGGTGGAGTGCCAGCCCGTGATCGGCTACAGCCACCGCGGCCACGAACACATGGCCCAGAACCGCAGTTGGCTGCAGTTCCTGCCCAACACCAGCCGCATGGACTACCTGTCGGCCCTGCTCTACAACCACGCCTACTGCCTGGCCGTGGAGCGGGCCTGCGGCATCACCGTGCCGCCCCGGGCCGAGTACATCCGGGTGATCTGCGCGGAGCTGAACCGCATCGCCAGCCACCTGCTGTGGTTCGGGGCCTACCTCCTGGACCTGGGTGCCTTCACCCCGTTCCTCTACGCCTTCGACGACCGCGAGGACATCCTGGCCATCCTGGGCGAGGTCACCGGCAGCCGCCTGACCTACTGCTATTGCCGCTTCGGGGGCGTGGCCCGCGACCTCAACCAGGCCTTCCTCGACGGGGTGCGGGCCTTCATTCCCAAACTGCGCCGCCGTCTGAAGGACTATCACACCCTGGTGTCCAAGAACGTGATCTTCCTCAACCGCACCAAGGGCATCGGGGTGATGAGCCCGGAGCAGGCCCGCGACTATGCCGTGACCGGCCCCAACCTGCGCGCCAGCGGAGTGAACTACGACGTGCGCAAGGCCGAGCCCTACAGCGTCTATCCCGAGCTGGACTTCGAGGTGCCCCTGGGCGAGCACGGCGACTGCTACGACCGCTACTACGTGCGCCTGCTGGAGATGGAACAGAGCCTGCGCATCGTGGAGCAGGCCCTGGAGCGGCTGCCCTCCGGCCCCATCCGGGCCGCGGGCGTGGAACAGGAGCCCGCCCCGCCGCCCGGGGCCTACCACTTCGCCTACGAGAGCGCCCGGGGCCAGTTGGGCATCTACCTGGTCTCGGACGGGGGACGCATCCCCGTGCGTATGAAGTGGCGGGTGCCCTCCTTCAGCAACCTGAGCGTGCTGCCCGAACTCTTGGCCGGCACCTTGGTGGCGGACACCATCGCCATCCTGGGCAGTCTGGACCTGGTTATCCCGGAGATCGACCGCTAGGGGGGAAGCGTACGTGACCGGCTGGCTGCATGACACCTGGCAATGGCTCTTGGCCGTGTTCGGGCCGGTGGCCCTGGCCTTGGTGGTGGGCCTGGTGGCGGTGCTGGTATGGGTGCAGGTCAACGCCTTGTTCCTGGTGTGGCTGGAGCGCAAGGTGGCCGCCCACATCCAGTTGCGCATCGGGCCCAAGGAGGTGGGGCCCTTCGGCCTGCTGCAGACCGTGGTGGACGGCATCAAGCTGGTCTCCAAGGAGCTGATCACCCCCCGGCCGGCCAACTGGGTGCTGTTCGTCTTGAGCCCGCTGTTGGTCTTCACCCCGGTACTGCTTCCTTTCCTGGTGCTGCCCTTCGCGCCCTCGCTGCCCCTGCGCGACCTCAACGTGGGCCTGATGCTCATCTTCGCCTTCTCCGGGCTCAACGTGCTGGCCATCCTCATGGGGGGCTGGGCCTCCAACAACAAGTACGCCTTGTTGGGTGCCATCCGCTCCGTGGCCCAGAACGTGGCCTACGAGATCCCGCTTCTGCTGTCGGCCATGAGCGTGGTGATCATGGCCGGCTCCCTACGCCTGGGCGACATCGTGGCCGCGCAGGAAGGGATGTGGTTCGTGGTGTACCAGCCGGTGGCGGCGATCCTATACCTGGTGGGGGCCACGGCCGAGACCAACCGCGCACCCTTCGACATCCCCGAGGCCGAGAGCGAGCTGGTGGCCGGTTTCCACACCGAGTATTCGGGCATGCGCTTCGGCCTGTTCTTCCTGGCCGAGTACACCAACATGTTCGTGGTGGCCTCGGTGGCGATCACTTTGTTCTTCGGAGGCTGGCGGGGGCCTTTCCTGCCCGGGGTGTGGTGGTTCCTGCTCAAGGTCTATCTGCTCATCTTCGTGGTGATGTGGGTGCGCTGGACCTTTCCCCGTCTGCGTTTCGACCAGCTCATGAACTTCGCCTGGAAGTACATGATCCCCATCGCGCTGTTGAACCTTCTGGTCACGGCTCTGGTCATGAAGCTGGTCGGCTGAGGGAGAGACAATTGCGGGCCTTGTGGGAATATCTCTGGGGAGTGCTGAGCGGCGCCTGGAGCCTGGCCGCAGGCATGGGCGTGACCCTGCGTTACATGCTGCAGCCCGTGGCCACGGTGCAGTATCCCCGCCAGCGCCTGCCCCTGCCCGAGGCCTTCCGCGGCCCCATCCGCCTGCGCGCCTTCCCCGACGGGCACCACTGCGTGGCCTGCGGCGAGTGCTGGCGCACCTGCCCCAGCGGGGTGATCAAGGTGCAGGGCCTGAAGGCCCAGGCCAAGGACCACAACCGCGCCCGCTACTTCTTCATCGACTTCTCGCGCTGCTCCCTGTGCGGCCTGTGCGTGGAGGTCTGCCCGCAACAGGCCCTGGCCTTCTCGCGGGAGTACGAGACCGTGGGCCCCAGCCGCTACCTGGGGGTGAAGGACCTGATCGCGGCCCTGGAGCAAGAGGAGGTCGTCCCGTGACCCCGGTGATGGCTCACTACATACGGCCCGAGGTGATCGCCTACGCCTGCTTCGGCCTGGTGCTGCTGTTGGTCTTCGCCGGAGCCCTGATCGCGGTGATCCCCAAGAACATCATCTACAACGTCTTCGGGCTGGCCACCAGCCTGATCGGGGTGGCGGGGCTGTTCATCTTCCTGGGCAGCGAGTTCCTGGCCATGATGGAGGTGCTGATCTACGTGGGGGCCATCGCCATCGCCATCGTCTTCGCCATCATGCTCTCGCAGCCCATGCACCTGCAGATCCCACCCCGCTGGCGGCCCAAGGTGATCTTCTCCCTGGTGGTGAGCGCGGTGGTGTTCGTGTCCTTCGGGGTGCTGGTGGCCCACACCGACTGGCAGGCCGCGGCGGTGCGGGGAGGGAGCTGGCAGGTGCGGCGCCTGGGCGAGCTGTTGCTCACGCGCTACGAGCTGGCCTTCGAGCTGATCTCCCTGGTGCTTCTGGTGGCTATCATCGGGGCCATCATCACCGCCGCGGCCCTGGGCCGGGCCCAGGCCGGCCGGGAGGAGGAAGAGGCATGAACAGCCTCACCGTGTATCTGTTCGTGGCCCTGCTCTTGTTCTGCATCGGCCTGTTCGGGCTCCTGCAGCGCCGCTCCCTGATCGGCATGCTGATCAGCATCGAGCTTATGCTCAACGCCGCGGCGATCAACTTTCTGGCCTTCAACCGCTTCCTGGCCCCGGACCCGGCCGTGGGCCAGATCCTGGTCCTGTTCGTGATGGGCATCGCCGCCGCGGAGGCGGCCATCGCCCTCAGCCTGATCCTGGCCCTGTTCCGGCGCCTGCGCTCCATCAACATCGAGCAGGCGCACGACCTGCGGGGGTGAGTATGACCGCCGTGGCACCCCAGAGTCATGTCCTGTGGCTGACGCTCGCGGCCATGGTACTGCCCCTGATCTCCTTCCTGGTGGTGTTCTTCCTCACCCGGCCGCGGGTGGCCCTGTCCTGCGCGGTGTCCATCGCCTGCGCCGCGGTGTCGCTGGTGGCGGCCTGGTATCTGCTCATCAGCCTGTGGGGCCTGCGCGCACCCATCGTCTTCGAGCAGACCTGGATGGTGGGCGGCGCGGCCCGCATCGCTTTCGGCTTTCTGCTGGACCCCTTGAGCCTGCTCATGCTGGCCATCGTGGCCACCATCAGCTTCCTGATCCAGGTCTATTCCCTGGGCTACATGGCCGGCGACCCGGGCCAGGCCAAGTTCTACGCCTTCCTCTCCCTGTTCGCCTGGTCCATGATCAGCCTAGTGGTGGCCTCGGGGCTGATGCAGCTGTACATCTTCTGGGAGCTGGTGGGGCTGTCCAGCTATCTGCTGATCGGCTTCTGGCACGAGAAGTGGTCGGCCAGCCAGGCGGGCAAGAAGGCCTTCGTGATGACCCGCCTGGGCGACCTGGGCTTCTTCCTGGGCATCATCACCCTGCTGCTCTCCCTGGGCGATCTGTCCATCCTGGTCCTGAACCAGGCGGCGCCGGAGCGCCTGGCCCCGGGTGTGGTCACCCTCTGCGCCCTGCTCATCTTCTGCGGGGTGGTGGGCAAGAGCGCCCAGTTCCCCCTGATCACCTGGCTGCCCGACGCCATGGAGGGCCCCACCCCGGTCAGCGCCCTGTTGCACTCGGCCACCATGGTGGCGGCGGGGGTGTATCTGGTGAGCCGGCTGTTCCCCTTCTTCGCCTCCTCGCCCGACGCTCTGCTGGTGATCCTGGCCGTGGGCACGGT
>Ga0180927_1239_pt1 | contig 14030 bp, 14 predicted proteins | sample Deesub1362A_J573_FD_124291 | JGI IMG/M metagenome (GOLD analysis project Ga0180927, IMG submission 124291) | Desulfarculaceae bacterium JdFR-95 | reverse complement strand
CCCGGGCCGCGACCCGGGCCTCGGGTGCGGCCTCCTGGAGGCGGTGGGCCAGCTCGGCCAGGACCTCCTCGCCGAAGTGGCGGCCGTAGCGGTCCCACAGGGCGTCCATGCCCTCGGCCTGCAGGGCCAGCAGGGACAGGCCCCGCTCCTGGCGCCCGCGGTCCAGGCTGGGGCGGCCCCGCACCCGGGCGGGAGTGAGGGCGGCCAGGGCCTTGGTCAGCTCGGCCTCCAGGGCCGCGGCGTTGAGCAGGCCGGTGGCGGGGTCGGTCTCGGCGGCCAGGCGCAGGCGCACCAGATCCAGGGCGGTCTCCACCAGGGCGGAGAGGAAGGGCGCCACCTGGGGGGCCAGCTGGTCGGCCCCCACCCCCCAGGCCACCACCAGGCCCAGGCACTGTCCCTCCCACCACAGGGGGATCACCAGGCGCTCGCCCCGCTCGTCGAAGACCGCGCGCTGCCGGGCCACGGCGCGGGCCAGGGGGTCGTCGTCCGCGGCCTCGGCCGGGGGCGGGGGCAAGAGATCCACCCGCCCCACCTGCAGGGCGCGGCGGAAGGGCGGCTTCAAGGTCTCCTCGAAACGCTGCAGGACCTGGTAGGTGAGCTCGGGGCCAGTGTGGTTGCGGGCGGACAAGGGCGAAAGCCTCCTCAGGCGGCCAGGCGGGCCAGGGCCCGGGCGATCACCGCCCCGTCGGGGGGCAGGAGGGTACGCACGTCCAGCAGCAGGCGCCCGTCCTCCAGGCGGCAGATGATGGGCGGGTCGTTGGCGCGCAGGGCGCGCTCCAGGCGGGTGGGGCTCATGCCCTCCACCGCCAGGCTGAGCAGGCGGGTACGCGGCGCGGCCAAGGGCAGGGCCCCTCCCCCCACCCGGCTCTCGCCGTCCAACAGCTCCACCCGCAGGCGGGCCAGCTTCAGCCGGCGCAGGCGCCGGGCCAGGGCCGCGGCCCGCCGCCGCAGCTCCTGGTAGGGGGTGGTGATCATGCGCAGGGTGGGTATGGCCTCCAGGGCGGCGGCCGGGTCGCGGTACAGCTCCAGGGTGGCCTCCAGGGCGGCCAGGGTGAGTTTGTCGATGCGCAGGGCGCGGTTGAGGGGGTTGGTGCGCAAGCGCTCCACCAGCTCGGCCCGGCCCAGGATGATGCCGGCCTGGGGCCCGCCCAACAGCTTGTCCCCGCTGAAGGTGACCAAGTCGGCGCCGTCGTGCAGGGCCTCCAGCACCGTGGGCTCGCGGGGCAGGCCGTAGGGGGTGAAGTCCACCAGGGTGCCGGAGCCCAGGTCCTCCATCAGGGGCAGGCCGTGGCGGTCGGCCAGGGCGCGCAGCTCGGCCAGGGGCACCTCCTGGTGGAAGCCCACCACGGCGTAGTTGCTGGTGTGTACCTTGAGCAACAGGGCGGTGTCCGGGCCGATGGCCTGTTCGTAGTCGCGCAGGTGGGTCTTGTTGGTGGCGCCCACCTCGCGCAGGATGGCGCCGCTGCGGGCCATCACGTCGGGGATGCGGAAGGAGCCGCCGATCTCCACCAACTGGCCGCGGCTGACGATCACCTCCCGGCCCGCGGCCAGGGTCTGCAGGGCCAGATAGACCGCGGCGGCGTTGTTGTTGACCACCAGCGCCGCCTCCGCGCCGGTGAGCTCGCGCAACAGGGCGGTGGCGTGCACGTAGCGGCTGCCGCGGCGGCCGGCGTCCAGGTCGTACTCCAGGTTGGTGTAGGTGCGGTTGAGGGCGATGAGGCGCTCCAGGGCGCGCTCGGCCAGCAGGGAGCGGCCCAGGTTGGTGTGCACCACCACCCCGGTGGCGTTGACCACCGGACGCAAAGAGGGTCGCGCCCGCCGCCGCGCCGCCGCGGCCGCGGCCGCGGCCACATTGGCCGGCTCCAGCTCGGCCGGGGGCAGATCCTCCCCCGCCAGCAGGCGATTCCGCAGGCCGTCCAACACCTCGCGTACCCCGGCCACCACCAGGGAGCGGGGCAACTCTGGCATCAGCCCCGCCACCTCGGGCCGGGCCAGTACCTGGTCCACCTTGGGCAAGCGCGCCATGCGCTCTTGATCGGGCATGGCCCCTCCTCCCGGCCTGAGTTCACGCCCCCGCCCCATCAGCCTTACAACAAATCCTCCTCCGGCACAAGCGGCCAGCCCACCCGCAGCCAGAGGTGACAGAAGGCGGAGAGCACCAGGCTGTGGGTGATGCGTCCCCGGCGGATCAGGGCGGGCACCTCCTCCAGGGGCAAGGTGAGCACCTCGATCTCCTCGTGGGGGTCGGGGTGGGCCGCGCCCCGGCGTACCGCGCCGCGGGCCAGGAAGGTGTGGCAACGGTTGGTGAACAGGGCGGGGTTGGGATGCACCCAGGCCAGGGGCTCCCAGTGGGGGGCGCGNTAGCCGGTNTCCTCGGCCAGCTCGCGCACCGCGGCCTCTGCCGGGCTCTCCCCCGGGTCCACCATGCCGCCGGGTATCTCCAGGGCCACCTCGCCGATNCCGTGGCGCCACTGGCGGATGAGCACCACCTGGTTTTGGGGGGTGAGCGCCACCACGTTCACCCACTCCGGCGACTCCAGGATCACGAAGTCGTCNTCGACACCGTCCTCACGGCGGCGGCGCACCTCGGCCACGTTCAACACCGAGTGCTGCAGGCACATCCGCCGCGCCGTATCCCGCCAAGGCCGCAGGTCTCTCCGCACCGAACTCAACTCCACTCCCCTTGTCTTGGGTGAAGGGTCGTGTTAAACCTGAAAAAAACACAAAGTCTTGCCCCTCGAAACCAGCCCTTGTCAACAGCGGAAGCCAGGACCATGAACGTCGAGTACATCAACCCCTTTCTGCGTGCGACCCTGAACGTGCTCAAGACCATGGCCTTCACCAAGGCCGTGGCGGGCAAGCCCTATGTGAAGAAGGAAGAGGTGGCTCATGGAGACATCTCGGGCATCATCGGCATCACCGGCGATGCCACCGGCTCCATGTCCATCTCTTTCACCGAGACTTGTATCTGCCACATCGTCTCCAATATGTTCGGGGAGAACATCTCCAACCTGAACCCCGAAGTGGAAGACGCGGTGGGCGAGATCACCAACATGATCTCGGGTGATGCCCGTCGGGAGCTGGCGGAAAAGGGGATCACCCTGCAGGGGGCCATCCCCACTGTGGTCACGGGCAAGAACCACGCAATAAAGCATCAGGCCAAAGGCCCCACCATCGCCATACCCTTCTCCACCAAAGCAGGCAACTTCGTGGTGGAGTTCTGCTTCAGCGAATAGGCGTCAACGCACCACAAGGGGCGGGCCGCCCACCAAGGCGTTGATCAGACCGTCGATCACCACGTACTGTAGAAAGAGAATGACGAAGATCAACACCATGGGCGCGACGTCGATACCGCCGAAGCTGGTGGGGATCACCCGGCGTATGCGCCACAGGACCGGCTCGGTGACGCCGTAGAGGAAGCGCACGATGGGATTGCGGGGGTCGGGGCTCACCCAGGTGATCACCGCCGCCGCGATCACGATCCACATGTAGGCGGTGAGCACCATGCTGAGAAACTGAAGCAGCCGGATCAGNAATATCATGTGACTCCCCTCTCGGAGCGGAAAAGGGCCGTTGTTCTCGTGTGCCTTATAGTGATTACTGGCGACGGCCCTGTCAAGCGCCGCCCCTCAAGGAACCAGACATCATGATCCTGGGGCGCAAGGACAACCAACTGCCCAGCCAGAAAGAGCTGCGGCGACGCTGTCTGCGTCCCGGCCGCAAGGTGGACCTGGTCCTGGCCACCGACCTGGCCCGCGACTTCATCGAGGTGCGCTCCAGCCTGTTGGAGGACATCGACGCCAAAGGCCGCCTGATCCTGGACCAGACCCTGCCTCGCCTGGGACCTTCCTACCTGGGGCGTGAAATAGAAGTCACCTTCCTGGTGCGCCTGGACGACGTGCCGGGAGGGCGCTGGCTGCGGGTGGGCTATCGCACACCGGTGGCGGGGCTGCGTGACAACTATGCCTTGGGCGGGGGTCTCAAGGTCGATGTGATCATGGTGGAGGGACCCAAGGAGCTCAAGCCCTATACCCTGCGCCTCCATTTCCGCCTGCGGCCGCCCCCGGACCGCGACCTGCGCCTGTACCTACTGCCCGACCGGACCCGGGTGGAGATCGAGGACATCTCCGGCGGGGGGGTGCGCTTCGCCCACCCCCGCCTGTGGCGCTTCACTCCGGGCAAGGGCCTCACCCTGGCCCTGGAGGAAGGCGACACCCGCCTGGTGCTGGAAGGCGTGGTGGTGCGCTCGGGCGGGGAGGAGAGAGGACGCGACACCTCTTTCACCGCGGTGCGCTTCGAGGGCAACCCGCCGGAGACCATGCACCGCCTCAACTATCTGCTGCAGGAGCTGCTGCGCCACAAGCTGGCCCAGCGCTCCGGCCTGGCCCAGGGCAGGCGCCGTTAGGACAGGGACGGCGATAGGGCCCTTCCGGCGCCAGGCCCTGGTTCACCGCCTGGTAGAGGGCGATCTGCTCGGCCAGGGACATGCCCCGGAAGCGGGCCTCGGCTCCTTCCGCCCCCTGTCCCCGGCAGAGATGGCAGCGCACCGGCGAGCATTGCTGGCACTGCCGGCAGTCGGGACAAGGATGCTTCTNGCGCCGGCTGGTGGTCACGGGGAAACGACCTCCTCGCATCAATTATGGCACATCCCCAAAGCCAGGTCTCCTCGTCGGGCCCCTCTGGCCTGCAGCGCGTTTCCCCGCTTACAGACGGCTTTCCCCTTTGCAGGCGCCAAGGTTTCGATTAAACTTGGCCCAGTTTTCCCCTATCCGCGAAAAGCCCGACAGGCATGGAACTCGCCACTGTCCAGCAAGCTATCGCCGATTACGGCTATTGGGCCCTGTTCGTGGGCACCTTCCTGGAGGGAGAGACCTTCTTCCTCCTGGGAGGCATCGCCGCCCGCCAGGGGCTGCTCGACCCCTGGTGGGTGGCCCTGGCCGCCCTGGGAGGAGGCTTCGTGGGCGACCAGGTCTTCTTCCTCCTGGGGATGTGGCGTGGTACGGAGATGCTGGCCGCCTTCCCGCCCCTGGCGCGGCGGGCGGTACGCGCCCGCCACCTGGTGCGGCGCCATGCCGTGACCCTGATGCTCTTGTCGCGCTTCCTCTACGGCTTCCGCATGGTGGTGCCTCTGGCCTGTGGGGCCTCGCGGGTGCCCTGGCACACCTTCCTGGGCCTGAACCTGGTCTCGGCCGTGTGTTGGACCGTCACCTTCGGCGGGCTGGGCTACCTCTTCGGCGGCTGGGTGTCACGTCACATGGACCTGATGACCAACCTGCCCAAGATCGCCATGATCGTGGTGGGAGGCATCGCCGTGACCTTGGTGGTGGGACACCTGGTGCGACGGCGCCTGCTGAACGAATAGCCCTTCCATGGCCACCCGCCTTGCCCCCACGCTGTGGGCTCCCCCGGCTCCTCACCGCTCGGCCACGCGCAGGGTGAAGACCAGCTCCCGCTGTCGGGGCATCTGGCAGACCTGATCGTCACAGGCCTGGTAGGAGAGCTTCAGGCGCACCCGCCGCGGGCCGGGGGCCGCATCCTCCGCCACCCGCACCGTGGTGCGCACCAGGACCCGGCCGTCATACACCGCGGCCGGCCGCTCCAGGAAGGACAGCTTCACCTCTCGCGGCCGGGGCCAACGCAGGGGTCCGAAGGACAACCCCTGGCCCGCCTCCAGGCGCAGGCGGGTGGGTATCAGCCCGCTGGAGCCGGAGCGGGGGCCATTGATGTGAAAGCCCGGCGCCACCTGCAGGCGTATGGTCAACTCCCGGCTCTGGCCGGGGTGCAGGGGCTGCTCGGCCCCCAACAGGCTCACCGCAACCAGCTCCTCCTCCGCCCCGGCCGCAGGAGCCGCCACCAGCACCACCAGGGCCGCCAAGGCCAAAAGTACCCCCGCCGCCCGTCTCACGACTCCGTCTCCAGGCCGGCCAGGATGTCGGCCACCCGCGCGCAGGTGGCGGTCTCGGCCGCGTCGCGCCAGCCCAGGGGTGCCTTCTCGCCCTCGGGCAACACCTTCAGCCGCGCCGCGGCCCGCGCCAGGCGGGGCCAGAGGCGCTCCGGCACCTGGCGGGGCTCCAGGCTGGGATCGAGGAACACCAAGGGCTGCAGACCCAGCCCCTCCTCGCGGGCCAGCTCGATGAAGGCCCACAGGCGGCGTCCCTTGAGCCGGGGCAGGGCGCTCGGCCCCTCCCAGGCCACCTCGTCCGACAGCCCCGCACGGCGGGTGAAGTAGTCCAGGCCCAGGAACAAAAGGCGTCCCAGCTCGGCGATGCGCTCGGCGGTGTCGCTCCGGGCCGCGCGGGGGATCAGGCTGGCGGCGGCGGCCAGGGCCTCGGTCGCGGGCTCCGGCCCCGGATCCGGGGCGGGGCCTCGGCCGGCCAGGGCGGCAAAGGGGCGTCCTCCGGCCAGGGCTGGGCCGTAGAGGGCCAGGTCGGGTTCCAGGCCAAAGCGCTCCCGCGCCCCACCCGGAGCCAGACGGAAGGCGGTGGCACTCTCGTCCAATACGTAAAGCAGTCCCCGCTCTCGGATCTCCTCCTGGGCCCAGAGCATGGCCCCGCGGTCCGGCGCCCAGTCTCCCCGCAGCACCGCCACCCCCGGCGGGCCCGAAGGCGGCTCCAGGGGCGCGCCGGTGCCCGGGGCCACCCACAACACCCCCTTGGGCAGCCCCCGCGCCACGGCCAGGCGCGCCGCCGCCACCACGGCCAGGGCCGGCTTGGCATACAGGCGCACCCACTCCGGCCAGCCCAGGGCCTCCCGCAGGAGCCCGGCCACCTCCGCGGCGGAAGACGCCGGCTCCGAGCCGCGGCACCAGGCCGCCGGCCAGCGCGGTCCGGTGAAGTCCAGCGCCGGCCCCTCCGCGCGGGACTGGCTTTCCCACACCCGCGCCAGGGCCTGGCTCTCCTCGGGGCTGGGTCTGAGCTCCATGTCTCCCCCTTGGCCAAGATGGCAGAAACCGCCACCAGCGATGGTGGCGCAGGAATTATAGCCCTCCTGGTCTTCCAGGGCCAGGAAATAGATTCATTCANTCATTGCAGCATGTTACGAGGGACAGTTCCCTTTGGGGCACGAGTGGAGACCCTGTTCGGCCTCGAAAAGCCGGTTGAGGAGAAATTGATCCGGGGATTAAAGAAACCCCGGCCGGGGACCGATAAGNTGGTTGAAGAGGCGTAGAGCCCCAAGGAAGCATGGGGGCCAGCCCCGCCACGGAGGGCGCGAAAGATGGAAGTGCTCAAGGTCAGCACCCAGCCTATTGCCGAGCCCGAGGTGACCCGCGCCAGCACGCGGGTACGTCCCGAGGCCCCTCGTCAGGCGCCTCGGTCGGCACCCGAGCGCGCGCAGGGGTCTGCAGGCCCGGCGGAGGCGGCACAGGTGGAAGAGGCGGCCCAGACCCTGGCGGCCCGCTTCGACCTGAAGGTGGAGCTGGCCCAGGACGAGGTCACCGGCCGCAAGGTGGTACGCATCTTTTCGCGCGACGGGGAGCGCCTGTTGCGCCAGATGCCCCCCGAGGAGGTGCTCAAGCTGGCCCAGCGCGCCCGCCTGGGCACCCTGGAGAACCTGCTCACCTCGGTAGTGTAGTTGTCCCTGGGCCTGTCCGTCCTGTGCCGATTCCTGCCCCGCGCCCGATCCCTGCCCTGCCCCCCCGGCCTCAATTGTGATAGGATTAAGGCACGCGAGCTGTAAGTGGACCTGACCACCTTCTCTCGCCGGGGTCTTCTGGGCCCCGGAGAGAGCGGGGGCACCGGCTTGGGGGGAGTGTTTGCCAACGCGGTCGCAAAACGAGCTGTCCTATCAAGGGCAAGGCCCTTTACGCATCCTGCTGGTCGACGACGAGAAGAACATCCGGGAGGCCCTGGCCGAATACCTCACCGCCATAGACCACCACCAGGTGGTNACNGCGGCCAATGGTGAGGAGGCCCTGGCCAAGTTCGCNCCNGGCCGCTTCGACTGCGCCTTCCTGGACCTGAAGATGCCCGGCATGAGCGGCCTGGAGCTGTTGGCNCGCCTNCGGGAGCAGGACCAGAGCCTGCCCGTGGTCATCATGACCGGCTANCCNTCCCTGGACGCGGCCATCGACACCATGCGCCGAGGGGCGGGCGACTTCCTGATCAAGCCCTTCAACCTGCACCAGGTCAAGCTCACCCTGGAGCGGGTGGTACGCGAGCAGCGTCTGCTCAAGGAGAACCTGCGCCTGGCCGAGCGTCTCAAACACCAGGCCCAGATCGAGAAGCTCAACCGCGAGCTGGCCCGTCGCATCCGGGAGCAGAACATCATCCACCAGATCTCCGAGGCCATCGACGGCATGCACACCTCGGAGGACATCTACCAGGGCATGGCCGAGCTGGCCTGCCGCTTCCTGGATGCACGGCGGGCGGCGGTGCTCCTGCTGGACCGGGCCACCGGTGAGCTGCTGGTGATCTCGGTGCAGGGCTTCGACCGCCAGGCGGTGGGACGGCCCCTGGGCAAGCTGGGCCAGGGCCTGTGCGGCAAGGTGGCCCAGGAAGGCGAACCCATGCTGGCCCGCCCCCGCGAGGACGACCCCCTGACCACCACCCTGGGGGTCGAGGACAAATGCCTGGTCCTGCCCATCAAGATCCGGGAGGAGCTGTTCGGGGTGATGCTGGTGGCCGACAAGAGCGGCGGGGCGGCCTTTGCCGGCGAGGACCTGTTCATCGCCGGCTTCCTTCTCAACAAGGCGGCCCTGTCCATAGAGAACATCGCCCTGTACGAGGCCATGGCCGCCAACATGCGCTCCACGCTGGGCGCGCTGGTGGGGGCCATGGAGGCCAAGGACCCCTACACCCGCCAGCACAGCCGCCGGGTCACCAACCTGAGCGTGCTCACCGCCCAGGTGATGGGCCTGGAACTGGAGAGCATCGAGGCCATCCGTTTCGCGGGATACCTGCACGACATCGGCAAGATCGGGGTCAAGGACGCCGTGCTCCTGAAAGAGGGCCCCCTGAGCGACGAGGAATACGCCGAGATCCAGAAACACCCCGTGATCGGGGAGAACATCATCAAGAACCTGGACCTGAGCCCGGCCGAGCGGGCCATCGTGCGCAACCATCACGAACGCTGGGACGGGGGAGGCTATCCCGACGGCCTGGGCGGGACCGACATCGCCCTGGAGGCCCGTATCGTCAGCGTGGCCGACGCCTTCGACGCCATGACCAGCGACCGCCCCTACCGCCGGGCCAAGGACCAGGACCAAGCCATGGCCGAGCTGAAACGATGCGCAGGCAGCCAGTTCGACCCCCAGGTGGTGGAGGCCTTCCTGGAGATGTTAGCCCGCTTCCACCCCACGGCCTGAGTAGCCGCGAACAGGAGAGAACCAGGCCATGCCCAAGCCGCACGCCAGTGAGAGAGACTTCTTTCGTATCGCCGCCCAGGTGACCGTACTCTTCGGCCCCGACACCCCCGAGGCCCGCCGCGCCCTGGCCGTGGACCAGGAACTGTGGCAGACCCAATCCACCCTGGAGACCACCGCCCGCCAGATCATGGAGGAACAGCCGGTGGAAGAGGGCCTCAAGCCCATCCTGGCCGTACTGCGCTGGCTGGACTTCAAGAGCGACCTCATCCTCTACCACCTCCGCAAACAGGAGATGCGCGCCCACTTCCCCCACCAGGCGGTGACCCTGGACCTGTCCGGCTCGGGCCTGGCCTTGAAGGGAGACCTGGGACTGAAGGCCGGCCAGTCGGTGATCATGAGCCTGCAGTTGCCCGACGCGCCGGGGCGGCCCATCCTGGCCGTGGGCGAGGTGGTGCGGGTGGGGCCCGCGGAAGGCCAAACCCAGCCCGCCACGGCGGTCCGCTTTGTGGAGATCAGCGAGATCGACCGCGAACGCATCGTGCGCTACACCTTCCAGAAGCAGAGGCAAGAACTGGCACGCCGCAGCGAGGAGGATAGCCCGTGAGCATGGCAACCCTGCCCCCGCCGGTGATCGAGGCCCTGATCCGCCGCGAACGGGTGGCCTTGGTGGGCCGCCTGCTGCGCGGCCTGGTGCACAACCTCTCCGGCGGCCTGCAGATGGTGCGTCTGCCCCTGGACCTGATGGAGCTGCAGGCCGCCCGCGGCGGCGAGACCGACCTGTCCCAGAAACTGGGCGCCATCCAGCAGGGGGTGATGCGGCTGGCCCACGAGCTGGAGACCCTGGCCAACTACAGCGCCGCCCTCCAGCGCACCAGCGCCGAGACCCTGGACCCGGCCGAGGTGGCCGCCCAACAACTGGAGCTGTGGCGGGCCAACATGTTCTTCAAGCACGAAGCCGAGCTGGACAAGGACTTGCCTCAAGGACGGGAGAAGGTCACCGTGGCCTACGCCGACCTGGCCCTGGCCTTCAATCAACTGATGGCCAACGCCTTGGAGTCGCTGCAGGCCGCGGGCAGGCGCAAGCTGGCGGTCCGCCTGGCCAGCCAGGGCGACCGGGTGGCCCTGGCCGTATCCGACGACGGCCCCGGCCCCCAGCCCCAGGTGGCGGAGAGCATGTTCGAGCCCTTTGTCACCGACAAGGGCCCGGAACACGACGGGCTGGGCCTGTTCCTGGCCCGGGCCGCCCTGGCGCCCTGGCAAGGGGACGTCACCTGGCAACCAGGGCAACCCTGCACCTTCAGCCTCAGCCTCCCCCGCGCCCAATAAGGGGACCCGCCGCGCCGGCCCGCGGCCCTGGTCGGGGAAGGCGGGAAGACACCTCTGGCCAAGAAGAAACATGCNCGCGCAGACTCTGGAAGACCTTCTGGAGAAGCTGACCCAGCCCGCCCCGCTCCTGCGGCGGGAGGCGGCCCAGGCCCTGGGCGAGCTGGGCCACCCGCGCGCCATACCCGCCCTGATCAACGCCCTGCGCGACGAAGACCCCTCGGTGGTGGAGGCCGCAGCCGCAGCCCTGGAGCGCATCCGGGGACGCGAGGTGGCCGCGCGGCTGGCACCTCTGTTGACGGTGGAGGACGTGGCCCTGCGCAACACCGCCCTCGGCCTGCTGCGCAAGGTGGGCGAGGACGCCCCGGACCTGCTGCTGGACCTGCTGGCGGAAAGCGATCCCGACCTGCGCATCTTCGCCGCCGAGGTCCTGGCCGCGGTGGATGCCCCCGGCGTGGGCAAGGCCCTGATCCGCGCCCTGGACGACCCGGACCCCAACGTGCGTACCGCCGCGGCCCAGGCCCTGGGCCAGCGCCGCGAGGAAGCAGCCGTCTCGGCCCTCATCCGCCACCTGCAGGACGAGCCCTGGGTGGCCTTCACGGTGGTGGAGGCCCTGGGCCGGATCGGCCATCCCAGCGCCGTGCCCGCCCTGATCGAGCTGCTGCAAGGCGACTCCGAACTGCTGGCCAACGCCGCCGCCCAGACCCTGGGCCGCTTCCAGGACCCCCAGGTGGTCCCCCAGGTGGTGGAGGCCCTGGCCAACACCCGGGGCGAACCGCTCCGCTACCTGCTCAACTCCCTGTTGAGCCGCGCCAACCTGCCCCTGCTCCGTTCCCTGGAGTCCGACCTGCGCCAAAGGGTGCGCCACCGTCTGGAGGAGGCCCTGGAGTCCCCCTCGGAGGAGACCCGCCAGGATGCCCTGCTGGCCCTGGCCTTCCTGTGCGACCGTGAGGCCGTGCCCCGCATCCTGGAACTGGCCCGCCAGACCCGCAAGCCGGAGCTGTTGCACATGGTGGAGCTGGCCCTGGCCAACATAGGCGACCTGGAGGCCCTGTCCCTGGCGGTGGAGCACCCCCATCCCCAGGTGGTGAAAGTGGCGGTGGAAGCGCTCGCCCAGTGGGACGGCCCAGAGGCCCTGCCGCCCCTCATCCGCGCCCTGGAGCATCCCGNCCCCCAGGTACGCGCCCTGGCCGCGGACGGCCTGGGGCGGCTGGCCGCAGACCAGGCNCTACCCGCCTTGGTGCGGGTGCTGGAGGACCCTCATGAGGAAGTGGTGCTGCAGGCCGTCCGCGCCCTGGGCCAGATCGGCGATGCCACCGTGGTGCCAGCCCTGTCCCGCCTGCTGGGACACCCCAGCCAACGCGTGCGGCAGCAGGCCCTGGAGAGCCTGGTGACCATCGGCGGCCAAGGGGTATGCCGCGCCCTGCGCGACGGCCTGGCCAGCCCCGACCCCCGGCGCCGCGAGATCTGCCTGCGCGGTCTGGGGCGACTGAGGGGTGCGGAGGCCCTCCCCGACCTGCTCCCTCTCCTGAGCGATCCCGACCCCAGTGTGCGCTGCGCCGCGGTGGAGACCCTGGTGGACACCGGCTCTACCCAAGCGCTAGCCCACCTGGAAAAGGTACTGAACGATCCCTATCCCCTGGTGCGCTTGACCCTGGTGCGGGCTCTGGCCTCGNGTCTATTGGCCCGCAACGACTGTCAACTGCTGGTGAAGGCCCTGGAGGACCCAGAGCCCACCGTGCGCCTGGAGGCCATCGCCGGCTTGGGACAAAGCCGTAACCCCGCGGCCGTGCCCCCCCTGAGCACCCTGCTGCGCGCNCCGGACAAGGCCCTGCGCCTGGCCGCGGNCCGCGCCCTGGGCCAAATCGGCGACAGCACCGCCACCGAGTCCCTCATGGAGCTGTTGGCCGACGAGGACCCCCAGATCCGCGCCGTAGCCACCCGCGCCATCGGCCAGATCGAAGGGGGCTGGTGAGAATCCCGCCACCTTACCCTTGCGTCCCCTCCGCCTTGTGGCAATATATTAGGGCCGTGACTCCTGGTGACGGCCGCGGGCACCGCTTCGGCGGAGAGACAAGAGGCACACGGGGTGACCACCGTGATGGACGCGCACATCCTGGTAGTGGAAGACTCGCCTACCATCCGCAACCTCATCGCCATGATGCTGCGGCAGTGCGGATATCAGGTCTCCGGTGCGGCCGACGGCCTGGAGGCACTGGCCCAGATCGAGAAGGACCCCCCCGACCTGATCATCACCGACGTGAACATGCCTCGCATGGACGGATTCAAGCTGATCGCCCGCCTGCGCGCCCAGCCACACTTCGCCGAGCTGCCCATCATCGTGCTGTCCACCGAAAGCGGCAGCCACGACCGCCAGGCCGGCCTCAAGGCCGGGGCCGACCTCTACCTCACCAAGCCGGTGGANCCCGGCCAGCTGACCCAACACGTAGCCCGCCTGCTGGACGAAAAGCACGACTAGAGGATACTGCGGACNGCCTCGCCGGGTGTCCACGGCCGACCACCGCCCGGCAAGGCGCCTCGATCTGGCGGGGCGCTCTGCCCCCGGCCCGGACCCCGCGGTCTACTCTTCCTCGCCGGCGGAATCTCCCTGAGGTAGCAGGGCCCGCACCGCGCCAGGGGAGGCGCCCCCGCCTCTGCGCCGCCCCTGGATGAGATCGGTGAGCTCCCGGGCCAGTTGGCTCATGTCCACGGCCTGGCGGCGCAGGCCCTCACCCAGTTGGGCGGTCTCCTCGGCCCCCGCCGCGCCCTGCTGCACCAACTGGTCGAGCTGGGACACCGCCTGGTTGAGCTGTTCCAGGCCCCGGTCCTGCTCCTGCACCGCCTGGGCGATCTCCTCCAGCACCTGGCCCATCTGGTCGATCTGCTCCCGCAGGGCACCGAAGCTCTGGCCCGCTCCCTCCACCAGCTCCACGCCGCGGGAGATCTGGGCCACCGAGCCCTCGATCAGCTCGGCGGTGTTTCGGGCCGCCTCAGCCGCGCGCATGGCCAGGTTGCGCACCTCGTCGGCCACCACGGCGAAACCGGCCCCGGCCTCTCCTGCCCGGGCCGCCTCCACCGCGGCGTTGAGGGCCAGCAGGTTGGTCTGGAAGGCGATACCGTCGATGTCCTGTACGATGCGGGCGGTGGCCTCGCCGGAGCTCTTCATGTTCTCCATGGCCTGGCGGGTCCGATCCATGCGCGAGTCCACCTCCTCCAGGGCCTGGAGCGACTGACTGCGCGTGTGCAGGGCCTTCTGCGAACGCTCGGCGTTGCGCCGGCTCATGCCCGCGATCTGCTCCAGGGTGGCCGAGCTCTCCTCCAGGCCGGAGGCCTGTTCACCCGCCTGCTGGGCCAGGCGCCGGCTGGCGGCGGAGATGTCCTCCGCCGCGCGGGAGACCCGCCC
>Ga0180927_1313_pt1 | contig 14415 bp, 13 predicted proteins | sample Deesub1362A_J573_FD_124291 | JGI IMG/M metagenome (GOLD analysis project Ga0180927, IMG submission 124291) | Desulfarculaceae bacterium JdFR-95 | reverse complement strand
CCCGCCACTCCTCGTGGGGATAGGCCACCAGGCAGCGGTCGGAGGTGGTGATCACCAGCCGCTCGTCACGCCGCGCCTTGAGCACGTCGCGGAAGCGGGCCGGTACGGCCAAGCGTCCCTTGGCGTCCAGGGTGTGTACCGACCAGCCGGTGAACATGGCCACCTCCGGGCAGGGACTATGCCCCACCTTTCCCCACTACCTACCACTGGCCTCCACTATAGGGCCCGCCCACCACGCATGTCAAGAAAAAAACGCGAAGTTTCCGCCTCGCCCCTCCCTGAATCCCGCATCTATACCACCGTTCCCAAAGCCTAGGGACAAGTATACCACCCAGGCGGAGTTATTACACATAACCCTTTGTAATCAATGTCAGAAATGTATAGGGACCATACATTGCGTTCGCAATAATAGTCCTAAATTGCTATCAGCTTATATATATTTTTGTGCGGCGCACGGTGGGGAAAAGTGGGGAGGCGGGATTCCGGCCGAAATACGAAAATGAAAGTTTCTCCTCCGCCTTTCATCACCCCTCCCGACCCCAGGGGCGCTCCTTGCCCAACGCCCTTGCGCCCCCCTGCCTCCCCCAAGGGGGGGGCCGAAGCCATACAAGCCCTTACCTTCCGCCCCCTTACGTGGTATGGTATAGATGCCGTAGAGTTGTGTTCAGGGGCCACAGGGCCGCGGGAAGAGAAGCCCCCTCGATGGCAACACGTGCGGCATACACCGGCCAAGCCGTCCTGGCCCACGCCGGCTGCAAGGCCCTGAGGTGGGAGGTGCGTGCGGATCATGTCTGACCAAAAAGAGATGCTCAATGCCCAGATCGACGAGCTGGCCGCGGAGGTGGTGGCTCTCGAGCCGGGCGATCTGATGACCTATGGCGAGGTACTCTCGCGCCTGGAGCAATTGAGCATCCTCAGCGAAGGGGCGGGTGAGCCGGCCCTGGCCACCCTGGCCACTGCGCTCAAGAAGCACATCGAGGCCATGATCCTGGGCGAGACCAGCGACCAGGAGCACGGCGTGGAGGTGCTCAGCCAGGGCGTGACCCTGGCCCAGAAGGTGTTCCGCGGTGACGCCGATCTGGACGCGGTACAGGGCTTCTTGTCTCAGCACGGCCTGCCCGGGGCCGAGGCCGCCCCGCCTGCGGCGGAGCAGGACTCCCAGGCTGCCCAAGCTGCGGAGGCNCCGAGCCAAGCGCCCGAGGCCGCAGAGGAACAACAGGCNGAGCCCGAGGCCGCCGAACCNCCCAGCGAGCAGGCCGCCCCNGCCCCGGAGGCCGCCCCAGAACAGGCCCCGGCCGTGGCGGAGGAGGTCTTCAGCCCCGAGGACGTGGAGCTGTTGGCCGGGTTCGTCACCGAGGCCCTGGAGCACCTGGAGTCCATCGAGGTCAACACCTTGCTTTTGGAGGACAATCCCGAGGACCAGGAGGCCTTGAACGCNGTCTTCCGTCCCTTCCACACCATCAAGGGGGTCAGCGGCTTCCTGAACCTGCAAGACATCAACCATCTCTCCCACACCCTGGAGAACCTGCTGGACCAGGCCCGCTCCGGCAACCTGATCATAGACTCCGAGGCCATCGACCTGATCCTGGCCGGCGTGGACACCCTGCGCCAGATGATCAACGAGGCCCAGGCCGCGGCCAACGAGGGCCGTCCCCGCAAGATCATCGACAGCTCCGAGCTGGAGGCCGCGGTGGAGGCCTTCATCCAGCGGGCCACCCAGGAAGGGGGTGAGCCGGACGAGGAGAAGAAACCTCCCCTGGGCGAGATCCTGGTGGAACGCCAGTGGGTGCCCCCCCAGGAGGTGGAAAANGCCCTGGAACGCCAGAAACGAGGCGAGAAACGGCCCCTGGGAGAGCTCCTGGTGAACCAAGGCGTGGACCCCAGCCAGGTGGCCGAGGGCCTGCGCGCCCAGAAGGCGGCCCAAGCCCGCCACGTGCAGGAGGTCAAGATCGACACGGTCAAGCTGGACAACCTGCTGGACATGGTGGGCGAGCTGGTGATCGCCGGCTCCATGGTCCAGGCCAATCCCCACGTGCAGGCCATCACNGACCGCAANCTCATGGCCGANCTGGCCCAGCTGTCGCGCATCACCACCGAGCTGCAGAAGACCACCATGAGCATGCGCATGGTGCCCATAAAGCAGACCTTCCAGAANATGGTCCGGGTGGTGCGCGACACGGCCAAGAAACGGGGCCGCAAGGTGAAGCTGGTGTTGGANGGCGAGACCACCGAGATCGACCGCAACATGGTGGAGAAGTTCTACGACCCCCTCATGCACATGGTGCGCAACTCGGTGGACCACGGCATCGAGGCCCCCGAAGAACGCCGCGCCGCAGGCAAGCCCGAGGAAGGCACCGTGGTCTTGTCCGCCTACCACAAGGGTGGCAACGTCTGCATCGAGATCCGCGACGACGGCCGCGGCCTGGACCGGTCCAAGATAGAGGCCAAGGCCATCGAACAAGGCCTGATCACCAAGGAACAAGCGGTGGATATGAGCGACGAGGAGGTGTATCATCTCATCTTTCAGCCCGGCTTCTCCACCGCCGAAGAAGTGACCGAGATCTCCGGCCGCGGCGTGGGTATGGACGTGGTACAGCGCACCATCGACGAGCTGCGGGGCAAGGTGGAGATAACCTCGGAGCGGGGCAAGGGCACCACCTTCACCATCGCCCTGCCGCTGACCCTGGCCATCATCGACGGCATGGTGGTGGAGGTGGGCGGCGAACGCTTCATCCTGCCCACGGTGAGCGTGGCCGAAAGCCTGCGCCCCCGCCGCGAGGACTACACCACCGTGCAGGGCAAGGGTGAGATGATTATGATTAGAGGCAACTTGCTCCCTCTCATCCGCCTGCACGAGGTAGTGGAAGTGGAGCCCAAATACCGGGATCCCTGGGAGGCCCTGGTGGTGGTGGCCGAACACCACGGCCAGAAACGCTGCCTGTTGGTGGACCGCCTCATCGGCCGCCAGGAGGTGGTGATCAAGTCCCTGGGCGAGAGCCTCAAGGCGGTCAAGGTGGTGGCCGGCGGCGCCATCATGGGCGACGGCCGCGTGGGACTGATACTCGACGTGGAGGGGGTCTTCAAAGCGCACGAAGGCAGATAGCCCGGGCTCACGGAAACAGACCGAACGAGCCGCAGGGTCACGGCGTGGAACGACGACCAAAGGCCCGCAATCGGGCGGAGGCACACCGCCGGAGGAAGCTGGCCCCGAAGATTCTTCCCGACGGGGGAGGAGGGGGAAGGAGAGGGGTCTCCCTCCGAATGGCGGCACAAGGACCGTAACGGTACTATTTTATTAGGACCTCGAGTGGCGACCAAATCCTCGTCATTGAGGCGGGGCGAGCCGGTCAAGCGCTCGGCTCGTGGTCATCTCTCCCGCACAGGGAGAGGAGACGAAGGTAGGGCGACGCCTTCATCTTGAACATAAGGTCTCAAGTGTCTGACAGGGCCCGGGAAGGGCCGGTGAGGGAAGAGTCGTGGCCAATCAGCAAGCGCCACAAAACCAACAACCACAACCCGAAGAGAATTCTTCCCCGCAGGAGGAGCTGGCGGGCAAGTATCTGACCTTCTTCCTGGCCGGCCAGGAATTTGGGGTGGAGATCACCAAGGTGCGCGAGATCCTGCGGGTGCTGGACATCACGCCGGTGCCCCAGACCGCCCACTTCCTGCTGGGGGTCATCAACCTGCGGGGCAAGGTGATCCCGGTGATCGACCTGCGCCTGCGCCTGGGCCATCCCTCACGGGAACCCGACGAGCGCACCTGCATCGTGGTGGTGGAGGTGAAGGGGCGCGAGGGGCAGAACATCCTGATCAGCATGATGGTGGACCAGGTCAACGAGGTCCTGCAGATCGCCCCCGAGGAGGTGGAGCCTGCCCCACCCTTCGGCACCGAGGTGGACACCAACTACATCCTGGGTATGGCCAAGACCGCCCAGGGCGTCAAGATACTCCTGGATGTGGACCGAATCATCAACGAGAGTGTGCTAGTGGAGGTGTGAGGCCATGGCAAGGCGGGCTCCCCTCGTCACCGAGTGTCTGCACCCTGGGAGGTGGCCATGAAGGCCGCCGGGGAGCGCACGGTCGGTTTCGGCTCGGGGCGGCTGGCAGAGACCATACCCAGTGTCCAGATAACCGAGGCCCAATATCAAAAGTTGGCGCGCTTGGTCTATCGCCTGAGCGGCATCAACCTGGGGCCAGCCAAGAAGGAGCTGCTCAAGGCGCGGCTGGCCAAGCGTCTGCGGGCCACCGGCTGCCGCAACGTCAACCAGTACATGCGCCTGCTGGAAAGCGACGACACTGGCAGCGAGCTGGTCAACTTCCTGGACTGCATCACCACCAACAAGACCGACTTCTTCCGCGAGCCCCAACACTTCGACTTTCTGGTCAAGGAAGTGCTGCCCAATCTGGAGCGGCTGACCAAGGGNCANCCCTTGCGCATCTGGTCCGCGGCCTGCTCCACCGGGGAGGAGCCCTATACCATCGCCATCGTGCTGATGGAGAACAAGTCCTATTGGGAACGCATGGGGGTGTGGCTGCTGGCCTCGGACCTTTCCACCCGCGTGTTGGAGCACGGGCGGCGGGGCATCTATGCCATGGAACGGGTGCAGGGCATCCCCCGGCAGATACTCACCCGCTACTTTCAGAAGGGGCGCAACCGATGGGAGGGGTTCGTGCGGGTGCGGCCCGAGCTGCGGGCCATGGTGAACTTCCAGCGCATAAACCTCATGGACCCATTCAGCTTCGACCGCCCCCTGCACATAATCTTCTGCCGCAACGTGATGATCTACTTCGACAAACCCACACAGGAACGCCTGGTGGAGAAGTTTTATCACTGTCTGGTTCCCGGTGGCTTGTTGTTCGTGGGGCACTCTGAGAGCCTCACCGGTATCAAGCACCGATTCCGCTTCGTGAGACCCGCAATCTACCGCCGGGAGAGCTGAGCTTGGGTAAGAAGATCATCGTTGGTGTGGGCGACTTGGCCGTGACCGACAACCGCGACGCGGAGCTGGTGACCTATTCCCTGGGCTCGTGCATCGGGGTGGCCATACACGACCCCGTAGCGGGCGTAGGAGGCCTGTTGCACCTCATGCTACCCAACAGCTCCCTGAACCCCGAGCGGGCCAAACGCCAGCCCGCGGTGTTCGCCGACACCGGCCTGCCCATGCTGTTCAAGAGCGCCTACCAACTGGGCGCCAAGAAAGGACGGCTGCGGGTGGTGGTGGTGGGCGGCAGCCAGGTCATGGACTCCTCGGGCTATTTCAACATCGGCAAGCGCAACTACACCGCCGTACGCAAGATATTCTGGCGGAACAATGTGCTGGTGGACAAGGAAGACGTGGGCGGCAACGTCAACCGCACCGTTACCCTGGAGATGGCCACCGGCCGGGTTTGGGTCAAGATAAACGGCAAGGAGACCAAGGCACTGTGAGGCTGGTGGAGAAGATATTGGCCAAGGTGGACCACCTGCCGGGGGTCCCGGCCATCGTACAGCAGGTGTTGGCCCTGCTCTCCGACCCGGACTTCTCCTTCCAACGGGTGCTGGAACTGGTGCGCCTGGACCCGGGTATCACCGCCGACGTGCTGCGGGTGTGCAACTCGCCCTACTTCGGCCTGCGGCGCGAGATCACCTCCCTGGAACAGGCCCTCACCTATCTGGGAGCCAACCAGATCGTGGAGCTGGTGCTCTCCAGCAAGGTGGTCAGCCTCTACCGGGCCTCCCAGGTGGGATACCGCCTGAGCCGAGGGGAGCTGTGGCGTCACAGCATGGCCACGGCCCTGTTGGCACAGCGCCTGGGGCAGCGCACCGGTTTCGAGGACGGTCCCACCCTGTTCACCGCTGCCCTGCTGCACGACGTGGGCAAGCTGGTGCTGGCGGAGTTCGTGGCCGAGAAGTTCGCCGAGATCGAAAGGCTGGTACGGGAGCAAGGCTTCAGTTTCGTGGACGCGGAACGCAAGGTGCTGGGGGTGGACCATGCCCTGCTGGGGGCGGCAGTGGCCCGCAAGTGGAACCTGCCCGAGCCCATCGCCCACGCCATTGCCTTCCATCACAACCTGGGGCCGGCCACCAAGTACCGTGCCCTGGTGCGTCTGGTGGTCCTGGCCAACCTGATGGTGGTCAACCTGGGCCTGGGCAGCGGCGCCCAGGGCCTGGCGGCACCGGTTCCTCCTGGTCTGCTCAAGGAGCTGAACATGCGATCCCGAGACCTGGAGGCCCTGAGCCTGGAGCTCAAGGACATCCTGGACCAGGCCGAAGACCTGCTGGCCATGGCCCAGTGACGGGCCGGCGAAGGGAGAAGACATCATGCCCCTGAAGGTGTTGATCGTGGACGACTCCAAGGCCATGCGGGCAGTGATCAAAAAGACCCTCAAGGCCGCCGGCTTCGCCCTGGAGGAATGTTATGAAGCGGGTGACGGACTGGAGGCCCTGAAGGTCCTGGACCAACACCAGGTAGACGTGGTCCTGTCCGACCTGCACATGCCCAACATGAGCGGTCTGGAGCTGCTGGAGCGCCTGCGCCAGGAAGACCGCGTCCCGCGTTGCTTCATCCTGGTCACCACCGAGGGACGCAAGGAACGGCTCCGGGAGGCCCTGGGCCTGGGGGCGCGTGGTTACGTGTCCAAGCCCTTCCAGCCCGAGGGCCTGCGCAAAATACTGAGCCTGTTCGTGGGAGAGCCCGATGCAAGAGACATGGATGAAGGCCTTGAAGGACTCGATTTCTGAAGTCTTCGCCACCATGTTCTTCATGGTGCCCGAGGAGTTGGAAGGCCTGCCGGCCGAGATCGCCCAGATCGACGCCTCCGGCTGGCTGGAGGGCTGGGTGGAGATGACCCGGGGGGAGGAGAAGCTGCGCCTGCTGGTGTGGACCCCGCCCGAAGTGGCCCGCGAGCTGGCCGCCAACATCCTCTCCTGTGAGCCGGAGGACCTCAGCGAAGACGACGTGNCCGACGCCTACCGCGAGATGCTCAACATGGTGGCGGGCAGCGTGCTNACCGCGGTGGACACCGAAAGCCAGTGGATCATGGGCCTGCCCCAAGCCCGGGTGATAGAGCAAGGCAAGGTGGAGTCCATGGCCGCCCAGGCCCGCCTGCTGGTGGCCTACGAGGTGGAGCAGAAACCCTTGCTGGCTGGCTGCCTCTAAGTCCCTGCGAACGCGAGGAGGTCGGAGAGGGAGATGGCATACACCGGAGGCCGGCCCATAAAGGTTCTCATAGTGGACGACTCGGCGGTGGTGCGCCAGGTCTTGTCCAAGGCCCTGTCCAAGGAGCCGGACATCGAGGTGGTGGGAACCGCCACCGACCCCTACGTGGCTCGGGACAAGATCGTGCAGCTGGAGCCCGACGTCATCACCCTGGACGTCGAGATGCCCCGCATGGACGGCATCACCTTCCTCAAGAAGCTCATGAAGCACCACCCCATGCCGGTGATCATTCTCTCCGCCCTGACCCAGAAAGGCGGCGAGCTGGCCCTGGCCGCCATGGAGGCCGGCGCGGTGGAGGTGCTGGCCAAGCCGGGGGGGTCCTTCAGCGTGGGGGAGATGGCCGAGCAACTGGCCGACAAGATCCGCGCCGCGGCCCAGGCCCGCCCCACCCCCCGCCCCACTACGGCCAAGCCGGAGCGGGTGCAGCGCCTGGCCCCCACCAACATGGACCTGACCAACAAGATCGTGGCCATCGGCGCCTCCACCGGCGGCACCGAGGCCATCAAGGAGGTGCTGGTGCGCCTGCCCGCCACGGTGCCGGGCATCGTCATCGTGCAGCACATGCCCCCCCGCTTCACCACCTCCTTTGCCGAGCGTCTGAACAGCCTCTGCGCCTTCGAGGTGCGTGAGGCCGCCGACGGCGACAGCGTCTATCCCGGCCGCTGTCTCATCGCCCCGGGCAACTTCCACATGCTCCTGCGCCGCTCCGGCGCCCGTTACTACGTCAACGTCAAGACCGGCCCCCTGGTCCACCACCAGCGCCCCGCGGTGGACGTGCTGTTCCGCTCCGTGGCCAAGTCCGCGGGCAAGAACGCCGTGGGCGTGATCCTCACCGGCATGGGGGCCGACGGCGCCGAAGGCATGCTGCAGATGAAACAGGCCGGCGCCTACACCATCGGCCAGGACGAGAACTCTTGTGTGGTCTATGGCATGCCCAAGGCCGCCTATGAGCTGGGGGCGGTGCAGAAGGTTTTGCCCCTGGACAAGATCGCCGGCGAGATCATGCGCTGGGTGGGGACCTACCGCGTATGAGCGAAGACCTGCAGGACATCCGCGACCTGGTCACCGGGCGGATGCTGCCCTACCACGACGACGAGTACATCCGTCAGGCCGCAGAGCGCCTGCTGTTGGATCGGGGTTGGCCCCGCCAGCGTATCCTGGTGGAGTACCGCCACACCCCCCAGATACGCGGCCAGCCCTTCCCCGTGCGAGCCGACCTGGTGCTCACCGCCTCCACGGGAGAACCCGCGGCGGTGGTGTGCTGCCGCCGGGGCTCGCTGGTCACCCGCGAGCAGGAGACCATCGCCACCGCCCGTCTCATCCACTCCCCCGCCGTACCTCTAGCCATCGTGACCAACCGCGACGACGCCGAGCTGCTGGAGACCACCCGGGGCCGCATCCTGGCCCGCGGCCTGGAGGAAGCCATCCCCACCCCCGACCGTCTGGACCAGCTCTACGCGGCCTGTCCCCCCTTCCACCCCACGCCCGACCAGTTGGACAAGGCCGCACGCATCTACCGCGCCTTCGCCTTCATCCAGTGCCCCGGCGTGTGCCGGGTCTGAGCGCCCCCACGCCAGCCACGAAAAAGGGCCGACCCCTGCGCGGGGCCGGCCCCGTGGGCTGTCCTCGTGTGGTCGCCGCGGCTCAGGCCCTCTCCAGGCGCACCGCGCAGACCTTCAGTTCCGGGATCTTGGCCACCGGGTCCAGGGCGGTGTTGGTGAGCCGGTTGGCCGCGGCCTCGGCGTAGTGGAAGGGCAGGAACACCACCCCCGGCGCCACCCGCGGCGTGACCCAGGCCACGGCCTCGATGCTGCCCCGGCGCGAGGTGATGCGCACCTTGGCCCCGTCGCTCAGGCCCAGCTCCTGGGCGTCGGCCGGGTTGACCTCCACCTGGCACTCCCCGGCCAGCTCGGGCAGGCCCGGCGAGCGCCGGGTCATGGTGGTGGTGTGGTAGTGATACAACAGCCGCCCCGTGGTGAGCACCAAGGGATACTGCTTGGAGGGCCGCTCCGCGGGCTGGCGGTACTCGATGGCCTGGAACAGGCCCTTGCCCCGGGCGAAGCCGTCCACGTGCAAGATGGGGGTGCCGGGGTGACGGCGGTCCGGGCAGGGCCACTGCAGTCCGCCCAGGCGCTCCAGGCGCGCGTAGGTGATGCCCCGGTAGGAGGGGGTCAGCTCGGCGATCTCGCTGAACACCTGCTTGGGCGAGGCGTAGCGCATCTCCAGGCCCAGGCGCCGGCCCAGGTCCACCAGGATGCGCCAGTCGGGACGAGCCTGCCCCGGCGCATCCACCGCCTTGCGCACCAACTGCACCCGGCGCTCGGTGTTGGTGAAGGTGCCGTCGGTCTCGGCCCAGCAGGCCGCAGGCAGCACCACGTCGGCCTTGGCCGCGGTCTCGGTGAGGAAGATGTCCTGCACCACCAGGAACTCCAGCTTGTCCAGGGCCTCGGCCACGTGTCCCGTGTCCGGGTCGGAGACCATGGGATTCTCGCCCATGATGTAGAGGGCCTTGAGCTTGCCCTCGTGTGCGGCGGCGATCATCTCGCTCAGGGTGAGGCCCACCTTGGCCGGCAGGCGCTTGACCCCCCAGGCGCGGGCAAAGCGGTCGCGCACCGCCTTGTCGGTCACCTTCTGGTAGCCGGTGAGCACGTTGGGCAGCCCGCCCAGGTCGCAGGCCCCCTGTACGTTGTTCTGGCCCCGCAGGGGGTTGACCCCGGTGGAGGGCCGGCCGATCTGGCCGCAGAGCATGGCCAGGTTGGCCAGGGACATGACGTTGTCGGTGCCGCTGGTGTGCTGGGTTATGCCCATGGCGTAGAGGATGGTGGCCCGCTGGGCGGTGGCGTACATGCGGGCCGCGGCCTCGATGTCCGCCGCGGGCACCCCGGTGATCTTCTCCACCCGGGCGGGGTTGTACTTCTTGACCACCTTGGCCAGCTGATCGAAGCCCTCGGTGCGCTGGGCGATGAACTCGCGGTTCTCCAGGCCCTCCTTCAGGATCACGTACATCATGCCGTTGAGCAGGGCCACGTCGGTGCCCGGGCGCTGGCGCAGCCACAGAGCGGCATCTTGCACCAGGCCGATCTGCCGCGGATCGGCCACGATCAGCTTGGCCCCCTTGCGCGTAACCGCCCGGCGCACCACACTGCCGATCACCGGGTGATTCTCGGTGGTGTTGGTGCCGATGGCCAGGATGACGTCCGCATCCTCGATCTCGGCGATGGAGTTGGTCATGGCGCCGGAGCCGAAGGCGGTGGCCAGACCGGCCACCGTGGAGCTGTGTCAGAGACGTGCGCAGTGATCGACGTTGTTGGTGCCGACCCCCGCGCGCATGACCTTCATGAACAGATAGTTGGCCTCGTTGGTGGCCCGGGCGCTGGTGAGCCCGCCGATGGAATTGGGTCCGCTCTGGCGCCGGATGCGCTTGAGTCGGCTGGCCACCAGATCCAGGGCCTCGTCCCAGCTCGCTTCGCGGAAGCTGCCGTCCTCCTGCTTGATCAGCGGGGTGGTGAGGCGGTCGGGGCTGTGGATGAAGTCGTAGCCGAAACGGCCCTTGACGCACAGGCGGCCGAAGTTGGGCCCGCCGTCGTCCACCGCGGTGACCCGCACCACCTGGTTGTCCTTGACGTGCAGCTCCATCTGGCAGCCCACCCCGCAGTAGGTGCAGGTGGTGCGTACCCGCTCGAACTCCCAGGCACGGCCCTTGCCACGGGCCTTCTTCTCCGTGAGGGCGCCGGTGGGGCAGACCTCCAGGCACTGGCCGCAGAACACGCAGTCGCTCTCGTGGTAGGGCCGGTCGCCCGCGGTGACGATCTTGCTGCGCGCCCCGCGGTAGCCGTAGCCGATGGCCCGGTTCACCTGCACCTCGTTGCAGGCCTGCACGCAGCGCCCGCAGAGGATGCACTTGCTGAAGTCCCGCACGATGAGCGGATTGGAGTCCTCCACCGGGTAGTCGGTGGTACGGCCGTGGAAGCGCAGGGACTGCACCCCATAGCGGTAGGCCAGCTCCTGCAGTTTACAGCGGCCGTTGGCCTCGCACACCAGGCAGTTGTGGTCGCCGCTGGCCAGCAACAGCTCGATGTTCAGCTTGCGCGCCTTGTGCACCCGCTCGGTGTCGGTCTGCACCACCATGTCCTCGGAGGCAGGCATGGCACAGGAGGCCACCAGGGTACGCGCGCCCTCGATCTCCACCAGGCACATGCGGCAGGCGCCGGTGGGCGTGGCGTCCTTCAGGTAGCACAGGGTGGGGATGTCCACGCCGTGGGCCCGGGCCACCTCCAGCACCGTCTGCCCCGGCTCGAACTCCACCACCTGTCCGTTCAAGGTAAGGCTTGGCATCTCTCCTCTCCCCGCAGGCGAAAGGGCCGTATTGATTGTCCTAGCGGTTTCAGGCCATTCACCTTCTTAGGCCATCGGCCGGAGTCTGTCAATCATTACCGCGACCGGCCCGCTCTGGCAAGAGTCAGATACTCTCTGGTATAGGTATATTGCGTTTCATCCCAACCGGAGGACGACATGGCGGCACAGTGGTACCTGGCCGTGAATGGCGAAACCAAGGGGCCTTTCCCTCCCGAGCAGATCAAGAGCATGTTGGCCCAGGGGCAGATCACCCCCGACACCCTGGTCTATGGCCCCGGCGCCAGCGAATGGACCCCCCTGCACGCGGTGGGTGAGCTGGCCCGCCTGGTGCTGGACGGCGCCGCCCCGCCCCCACCCCCGCCACCCACCACCGCGGGGGCGGACGAGATCGACTACGTCATCCAGGGCAGCGAGATGCAGTTCGTGGAGATAGAGCTGGACCCCGGCGAGAGCGCCATCGCCGAGGCCGGGGCCATGCTCTACATGACCGACGGCATCCAGATGGAGACCATCTTCGGCGACGCCCGCCGCGGCAACAAGCCCCGCGGGCTGATGGGCCACCTCCTGGGCGCGGGCAAGCGCCTGCTCACCGGCGAGAGCCTGTTCATGACCCTGTTCACCAACGTGGGGCAGGGCAAGGAACGCGTGGCCTTCGCCGCGCCCTATGCAGGCAAGATCATCCCCCTGGACCTGGGCCAGTTGGGCGGCGAGGTGATCTGCCAGAAGGACTCCTTCCTCTGCGCCGCCCGCGGCGTGGCCCTGGAGCTGGCCTTCCAGAAGAAGATCGGCGTTGGCCTGTTCGGCGGCGAGGGCTTCATCATGCAGAAGCTCATGGGCGACGGCCTGGCCTTCGTGCACGCCGGCGGCACCCTGTTCGAACGCGACCTGGCCCCGGGCGAACGCCTGCGCGTGGACACCGGCTGCCTGGTGGCCCTGGTGCCCTCGGTGAACTACGACGTGGAGTTCGTGGGCGGCATCAAGACCGCCCTGTTCGGCGGCGAGGGCCTGTTCTTCGCCACCCTCACCGGCCCCGGCCACGTCTGGCTCCAGTCCCTGCCCCTGTCCCGCCTGGCCGACCGCATCTACTCCGCCGCGCCCCAGGGCGGAGGCAAGCAGAAAGGCGAGGGCTCCATCCTGGGCGGCTTCGGCCTGGGCGACTTCTTCGACGACGACTAGGCCGGACGAAAAGGCCCGCCGGCCCCCTCACTCCATGCCCAGGTAGGCGCGCTGTACCCGGCCGTCGGCCATCAGCTCCTGGCCCGTACCGCTGAGCACCACCCGCCCCGTCTCCAGGACGTAGCCCCGGTGGGCGATGGACAGGGCGGCGGCCGCGTTCTGCTCGATGAGCAGCACGGTCACCCCCTGGGCGTGGATGCGGCGGATGATCTCGAACACCTCGGCCACCAGCAGCGGCGCCAGGCCCAGGGAGGGCTCGTCTAGCATCAGCAGCCGCGGCCGGCCCATCAGGGCCCGCCCCAGGGCCAGCATCTGCTGCTCCCCACCCGAGAGGGTGCCCGCGGCCTGGCGGCGGCGCTCGGCCAGGCGGGGGAAGGTACGGTAGACCTGCTCCAGGTCCGCGGCCAGCTCCTGGTCCATGGGCCGGGCATAGGCCCCCAACAGCAGGTTCTCGTGCACGCTCAGGTTGGCAAACACCCGCCGGCCCTCCGGCACCATGATCAGCCCCTGCCGCGAGAGCAGGTGGGCCTTGCGCCCGGTGATGTCCCGCCCCTGGAAGCGCACCCGGCCCGCGGCGGGCTTGACCAGGCCCATCACCGCGGACAGCAGGGTGGACTTGCCCGCGCCGTTGGCCCCGATCAGGGTCACGATCTCGCCTTCGCGCACCGCCAGGTCCACCCCCCGCAGGGCGGTGATCCCGCCGTAGCGCACCACCAGTCCTTGCACCTCAAGCATGGGCCGCCTCCAGGCCGCTGCCCAGGTAGGCCTCGATCACCGCGGGGTCGCGCTGCACCTCCGCGGGCGTGCCGCGGGCGATCACCCGGCCGTGGTCCAGCACCGTCAGCCGCTCGCACAGGTTCATGACGAAGCGCATGTCGTGCTCGATCAAGAGCACGGTGATGCCCATCTCGTCGCGCAGGCGCCGCACCAGGCGGGCCAGGGCCGCGGTCTCCTGGGGGTTCATGCCCGCGGCGGGCTCGTCCAGCAGCAGCAGGCGGGGATCGGTGGCCAGGGCGCGGGCGATCTCCAGCAGGCGCTGCTGGCCGTAGGCCAGGTTGCCGGCCGGCTCCTGGGCCAGCTCGGCCAGGCCCACCAGCTCCAGCAGCTCGCGCGCGCGGGCGTGCATCTGTCGTTCCTCGCGTACGTAGCCGGGCAGGCGGAAGATGGCGGAGAGGAAGTTGGCCTGCAGCCGGCCGTGGAAGCCCACCAGCACGTTCTCCATCACCGGCAGCTCCGCGAACAAGCGGATGCTCTGGAAGGTGCGCGCGATGCCCAGGCGGTTGATGCGGTTGGGCTTGAGCCCCACCAGGCTGCGGCCCTGGAAGTGGATCTCGCCTGCGGTGGGTCGCAGGCGGCCGGTGAGCAGGTTGAAACAGGTGGTCTTGCCCGCGCCGTTGGGACCGATCAGGCCGGCCAGCTCCCCCTCCTCCAGCACCAGGTCCAGGGAATCCAGGGCCAGCAGTCCCCCGAAGCGGCAGGTCAGGCCTTTCACCTCCAGCAGCGCCACCGCNTAGCCCCTCCTCCGGCCCAGCAGGGCGAAGAGCCAGCGCCAGGAGAAGTCGGAGCGGCCCAACAGACCCCGCCGCGCGAACAGCATCACCACGATCAGGATCAGGCTGAAGACCACCATGCGCATGCCGGGGATACCCGGCACCGACAGTCCGAAAATGGTGAAGGGCTCCTC
>Ga0180927_1094_pt1 | contig 14609 bp, 10 predicted proteins | sample Deesub1362A_J573_FD_124291 | JGI IMG/M metagenome (GOLD analysis project Ga0180927, IMG submission 124291) | Desulfarculaceae bacterium JdFR-95 | reverse complement strand
CCCTGGGCGCGGCTCCCCCCGCCAGCCGCTACTTCCCCTCCAACTTCGTACTGGCGCACGACTCCCGCCGGGCCGACTTCATCATCACCCACACCGTGGCCGACCGGCACCGGCGCTACGGCGGCCGGGTGATCGACGTGATCCGGCGCCAAGGCGTGGGCCTGTGCTATATCAAGGACCTGCGGAAGAAGCCTTCCCCACATTCCCCCGGCAAACGAGCGGGAGAAACCAGACCATGAAGGTGACCCTGATCATACCGGCCAAGAACGAGGCCGACTGCATCGGCCAGGTACTCTCCGGCGTGGACCCCGCGGTGATCCACGAGGTGATCGTGGTGGACGGTCACTCCACCGACGGCACCCCGGAGGTGGTGCGTTCCCTGGGCTTTCGCTGCATCCCCCAGGAAGGCACCGGCTACGGCATGGGCGTACGCACCGGCATCAAGCACGCCACCGGCGATGTGATCACCATGGTGGACGCCGACGGCTCCTACCGCCTGGAGGACATCCCGCGGCTGTTGGCGGTGCTGGAGGAAGGCTACGACATCGCCTACGGCTCGCGCTACCTGCCCGAATCGGGCAGCGACGACGACACCCCGGTGCGCTGGTTCGGCAACAAGCTGTTCACCTGGCTCTTGAACCGGCTGCACGGGGTGAATATCTCGGACGCGCTCTTTCTCTACGTGGCCGCACGCAAGGAGGTGTTCGAGGCCCTGGATCTGACCTCCTCCGGGTTCGAATACTGCATCGAGTTTCCCATCCGCGCCCACCAGATGGGCTTCACCTACAAGGAGATTCCCTCGCGGGAGAAGGCGCGCATCGCCGGCCACTCCAAGGTCAACGCCTTGTGGGACGGCCTGCGTATCCTGTGGGTGCTGCTGCGCGAGAAGCTGCGCCTGGGACACAAAGCCCCGCGCGCCTGAACTCACCGCGGCTTGGCAAACACAGACCCCACCCTTTTGGGGTGGGGTCTGGTGGTCTTGCCGGACCGGCCCGAGGCCGGATCGGATGTTACATGTTCATCCAGGAGTCGGAGTAGAGCGTGTGGCCCAGGATGACGCGGGCAGCGCGCACGAACACCTTGGCCTCCTCGCCTTCCACCTCCTCGGGATCGGTGATCTCGCCGTCCTGCACCTTGTGCACGATCTCCACCAGGTCGGGCCGCTTGCCGCGGGCGATGTCCAGCAGGAGCTGGTCCTCGTAGTCGGCGATGGAGCTGTACATGCCCGCCCGCTCCAGCATGATCATGTAGACCTGGTTGAGGGGCTCACGCCAGGGAGTGCCGTTGCTGATGTTGGACAGGCCGTTGGTGGACTTCACCCCCGGAGCGATGTCCTGCAGCATCTCCATGAAGGCCAGGGTGGACATGAGCTGCGGCTGCTGGATGTTCACGGGAGTGATGATGGGGTCCACGAAGATCTTCTCGTTGGGGATGCCGGCCTCGTTCATGGCGTAGACCAGCTCCACCGCCAGGGCGGCGCGCTCGTTCTCGTCCCGGGGCAGGCCCTCCGGGCCCCACAGCAGGGCGATCACGTCGGCGTTGTACTTGACCGCCATGGGGATCATCTGGTTGTAGCGCTCGGGCCGGGCCATGATGGAGTTGATCAGGGCCGTGCCCTTGTGCACCGCCAGGCCGGCCTCGATGGCCTCGATGTTGGAGGTGTCCAGGGACAGGGGGATGTCCGGCACCACCTCCTGGATGGTCTTGACCACCCACTCCATCAACTCCGGGCCGCCCTTGCGCGCCGGGCCCAGGTTGACGTCGATCCAGTCCACGCCGGCTTCCTTCTGGGCCAGGGCCATCTTCTGGATGGGCTCGGGGTTGCGGTCCTTGAAGGCCTGGCCGATCTCTTTTTTGATGACGTTGAGATTCTCACCGATTATCTTCATCAGTCCACCCTCTCTACCTCGGTGTACCCTCCGCTCCCCGCCCGCGGCGGGAAGCACCCTCCACTCTTGTCCTGAGCGGCGCGCCTACTTGTCCGGCGCCCACTCCTTGAGGTACTTGGCCAGGTGGGCCGCCTCGCGCGGGCCGATCTGGATGTTCCAGCCGGGCAGCTCCTCCTCCAGGTCGCCGGCGATGGCCGCGGCGTAGCCGGGGATGATCAGCGACTGGTGGTTGATCTTGTCGGCGATCCCGCACTTCTTGACGAACATGCCCACGTCGTCGCCGCTGAACTTGCCCGCCGCCCAGGCGGTCATCACCGACAGGCCCTCGGTGTCCTTGATCAAGAGCCAGGTGGGCACGCGCGAGGACTCGATCTCGCCGCTGACGATGAAGTAGGTGAGCGAGAAGTTGGTGGTCACCGCCACCGGGGAGTCCTCCTTGGGCCCGCCGATCTCGTAGATGCCCTGCTCCACCACCATGGGCCGCTGCGGGTCGGTGTAGATGTTGAGCCGCTCCAACAGCAGGGGGAAGATCATCTCCGCGGTCAGGTCTTCCAGCACCAGGATGCCGCCGTACTTGGCCACCAGCATGGCCGCCGCGGCCACCTGTTCCTCCACGGTCTCGCCCATCTCACCGGGGAACACGATGGTGGGGAAGCCCAGGGCCCGGTTCTGCTCCAACAGGGCGGCGCGGCGGATGGCCACGCTGTCCTGGAACACGCCCACGAAGTCGCGCGAGCCGGGGTCCATGACCAGGTCCTTGTAGCCGGCCTCGGTCAGCTCGGTCATCAGCTCCTGCAGCTCCTCCAGGTCGGCGGCCTTCACCGCCAGGGGGCAGCCGCACTCGTGGGCCAGGGCCGCCATCTTGTCCGCGTTGGCGTTGGTGGCGGCATACAGCAGCGGCTTCTTGTCCTTGAAGGCCTCGGCCACCGGCCGCATCACCTCCGGGTCGGTGCAGCCCAGGATGAAGGAGAAGTCGCTGTTGTCCACCACCGCCTGCACCGCGGCCTTGAACTTGTCGGCGTCCCCGCTCTCACACTTGATGAAGACCAGCTCCGGCCTGAGGTTGAGGCCCACGCGCTCCCACTGGAACTTCATCCAGGCCTTGACCTTGCCCGCGACGTCCTCGTCGGTGTCGCGCACGGTGCCGGCCAGGCCGCAGGGGTTGAAGAAGGTCTTCTCGTGCCGGAACAGCACGGTCTCGCCGCCTACGGTGATCTGGGTGTCGCCGTAGCCGATCTTGACCGGACGGATGGGGGGTGCGCTGGCCTCGGCCAGTTGCTCCCGCGCCTCGTCCGACACATAGGGGCACTTGTCCAGCTCCGCCTTGCCTGCGGCCAGGTTCATGGCAAAGGCCAGGCAGGTGGGCACCCCGCACTCCCCGCAGTTGGTCTTGGGGAGCAGTTTGAATATCTGAATGCCGGTCAGGGCCATGCTCCACTCCTTCCCGAATTAGCCGCCAATAGCTAGTGCAACCAAAAGCTGTCGGGTCTCGCATCTCCGTGCGGGGGCCTCCAGGGTTCAAGGCCCCCGCACGGACTTGCCTTGCTCATCAGCCGGTGATGGGCTCCATCTCCAGGGCGGGATGGCCCACCTTCTGCAGGTACTCCAGCACGCCGGCCTCGTCGGTGGCGATGGTCTCGTCGCAGATCTTGTCGATCAGGTCGGGCACGCCCAGCTCCTTGGCCCGGCGCTCCAGGCCCTCGCGCAGCTCTTCCTTCAGGCTCTTGGGCATCCACACCATGCGCAGCAGGCCGCCGTCACCGGCCAGGTACTTGCGCTGGATGATGTTGTATTTGGAGTGCCCCACGAAGCCGGGGGTGGACTGACCGCCGCCCATCACACCGGCCAGGGTGGTGAACTTCATGCCACAGGGGGTCTCGCCGGTGTAGTCGCGGTGCACGGTCATCACCCCGTTGCAGCTGGGCAGGATGGCGGCGATACACTCGCAGCAGCCGCAGGTGGTCATGGGCTGATGCACGATGCTGTAGAAGTTGTAGCTCTTGATCTTGCCGCGGCTGGCCTTCTCCACGAACTCGTTGACGCCCTTCCAGTTGCCCAGCTTGGGATCCAGGCACTCGCCCTTCTCGATGGGCTGGTTGGGACCGGTGGGGTTGATCTCGTAGGAGGCCTTGCAGTCGAACCAGTTGTAGGCCCCGCACAGGCCGGTGCGCTCCGGGCTCACCACGCAGACGTGGCTGGGGGCGAAGGACTGACACAGAGTGCAGGAGTAGTAGATCTCCTCCTCCTCGTCGGTCATGTTCTCCACCCGCTCGTCGCGCATGCGGTAGATGGCGCGGGCCTTCTCGGTCAGCTTCTGCACGTCCTCTTCGTTGGTGTAGAGGGTCACCGCCACCTTGTCCAGGATGGACCCGAAGTCCTTGTGGAACATGTCGTGGATGATCTGGCCGATGTGCTTCAGCTCGAAGCCCTTCTCCACCGCCGGCTTGCCCAGGCGGATCCAGGCGATGTCACGCTGCCCGATGTGCATGATGCCCTGGGCGTAGTTGATCAGGTGGTGGATCTGGCGCTCCAGGATGGGCTCGAAGTCCGGCTGCATCTTGCGGCCCGCCACCCGCACGTAGATACCCAGGGGCAGACGGCCGCCCTCCTCGCCCAGGTCCTTGATGTCCGGGCCGATGACCTTGATGTCGCCGTCCTCGATCTCGTCCATGTCGGCCATCTCCACCAGCTCGGTGGCCTGGGTCTTGCCCCCGCCGAACTCCACGAACAGGTCGTCCTTGCGGATGCGCTCGCCCTCGAAGGCCGCACCGTAGCTGAGGGGGATGTCCACCTTGGTGACCACGGTCTTGAGCCCGCGCACCTCCACCGACTTCTGCACGATCTGGTCGTGGGGCACGTTGGCCACCACGTGCTCGTAGGTGCACACGCCGGTGGGCAGGATCTCGGGGATGTCGGTGTCGGCGATGGTGGGGAAGCCCCAGTTCACGCAGCCGGCCGCGTTGGCCGCCCATTCGGCGTTCACCTCGCCCAGGGCGTTGACGAAGGCGAACACGCGGTCCTTGTTGTAGAGCAGCACCCGGCGGTAGTCACCCGGCTTGATGCCGCCGAAGGCCATGGCCGCGCGGTTGGCGAAGCCCAGGGCGAACACCGCCGCACTGATGTCGGGACCGAAGGGCACCAGGCGCGTGTTCCAGCCGATCTGTACGTCGGCCTCGATCAACTGCTCGGTGAAGGTGGTGCCGTTCTGGTTGGCGCACATGAACACGTACAGGTTGCGGCGCTGATACTCCTCGGCGATCATCTTGGCCGTCTCGGCGTCGGGCGCCGCGCCCACGATGGCCGCGAACCCGGGCGCAGAGCCGTCCACGAACTCCACGCCGCGCTTACGCATGATGGTGTCGTCCGCCGCCCCCAGCCAGATCTTGCTCTTGGCCCAGTCGATCTTGCCGTCGGCGGTCTTGACTACCTCGCACTCCTCGCCGGGATAGTAGAAGTCCGGGTCGTCCACGTAGCGGATGGCCTCCACGATCTCCTCGGCGAACAGGGCGGCCATGCCCGCGTCCAGAAGCGGACCCAGGTAGGGCAGGTGGTTGAAGTTCTTCACGTGATAGGGCAACAGCTTGCGGGCGATCTTCAGCGGCTTCTCGGCGTCACCCAGGGTTTTGACCGGAATGCCCAACAGCGAGTAGATGATGGGCAGGTAGTAGGCCGTGTTGGGAAACTCCAGCTTCTGGTCGGGGCCATACTTCTCCAGGGCCCGTTTGTAGATGCCCTCCGCCTTGGACACGATATTGTAGGCGCCCTGGATGGCGGCGAAAGCTACCAATTTGGACATGACGCTCTCACTCCCTTTCTAGAGAGACGATTTCCTTATGTGTCGTGAACCCATGGGTCGAACCAAACCCATGAGGACCCTTAGGCGGCCTCCATCTTGCGCCGCGCCTCCATGTCGACCAGGACACGCTCCTTGGCCTTGTCCAGACCCAGGGCTTTGCGCTTCTTGTCGATGTGCGCGATCATCTTCTTGGCCATCTCGTAGGGGTCCTCCACCAGGTCCCACATGCCGCCGTAGATGGACTCCAACTCCTCGAAGATGTACTTCTGGAAGCGCGGAGCCCCGGTCACCGGCAGGTGCACGCCGAAGACCGTGTACACGCCCGAGGTGACGAAGTAGTGGCCGATGCTGATGGCCTTCTCGCTCATCCACTCCGGCGCCGCGCCCGCCGCGGGCAGGTCGCTGATGTCCTTGCCCAGGCCGCCGGTCTTGACCACCTCGGTGGCCGCCATCAGGATGCGGCTGTTGTCCACGCAGGAACCCATGTGCAGCACCGGCGGGATGCCCACGGTCTCGCACACCTCGGCCAGGCCCGCACCGCAGTAGACCTTGGCCGACTCCGGCGTGAGCAGGCCCGCCTTGCCGCAGGCCATGGCGCTGCAGCCGGTGGTGAGCACGATCACGTCCTTCTTGAGCAGCTCCTTGATCAAGGTCAGGTGCGCGCTGTCATGCACCGTGCGCGCGTTGTTGCAGCCCACCACGCCGGCGATGCCCCGGATGCGGCCGTTGATGATGTTGTCGTTCAGGGGCACGTAAGAGGCCCGGAAGGTGCCGCCCAGGTGGTAGCGGATCGCCTCGTAGGAGAAGCCCACCACCATCTTCTCCCGCGCCGCCGGAATCATGGGCTCGGCCTTGCGGTTGGGGAAGTTGTCGATGGCGGTCTTGACGATCTTCTTGGCGTCCTCCAGGGCGTGGTGCTCGTCGAACTCGATGTGCACCGCATCGCCCGACTCGATCATGCAGCGCGGGTTGGTGGTGATCAGCTTGGTGTGGTAGCACTGGGCCACGTTGGCCAGGTTCTCCATGATACACTGCACGTCCACCACCATGGCGTCCACCGCGCCGGTCACGATGGCCAGCTCCTGCTGCAGATAGTTGCCCGCGATGGGAAGCCCGTGGCGCACCAGGATCTCGTTGGCCGTGCAGCACATGCCCGCCAGCACGATGCCCTTGGCACCCTTGCTCTTGGCGTACTCCACCATCTCCGGGTCCTGGGCCGCCACCACGATCATCTCCGAGAGCAGCGGCTCGTGGCCGTGTACGATGATGTTTACGTGGTCGGGCTTGAGCACCCCCAGGTTGATCTCGCCCTGGATGGGATAGGGCGTGCCAAAGAGGATGTCCTGCAGGTCGGTGGCGATCATGGAACCGGCCCAACCGTCGGCCAGGGCCGCCCGCGTGCACTGCTTGATGATGTTCTTGTAGTCCTGGTCCACCCCCATGTGGGTGCGGTGCATGATCTCCACGATCTCGCGGTCGATGCCCCGCGGGATCACGTCCAGCTCCTTCCAGAGCTGATAGCGGGCCTCGGGAGCACGCTTGGCGTAGTAGATCTCGCCCTCCTGCTTGCCCCACTCGGCCAGGGCCTTCTCGCCCACCTCCACCGCGATCTCGTAGATGTCGCGCTCGATCTCCTCACCGTCCTTGATGATGGTGGTGGGCACGTCGAAGTCCGGCGCGATCTCCAACAGCTTCTCGGTGTCGGTGATCTTGTAGTCCTCGGTCTCCTTGCGCGCCGCGGCCAAAAACACCTCGGCCACGCCCCGGCCGTGGTCGCTGTGCGCGGCCGCGCCCGCCGCGATCATGCGGGCGAAGTTGCGCGCGGCAATGGTCTCGGGCGTGGCGCCACACAGACCCTTGCGGGTGTCCTCGCCCTCGATGCCCTTCTTGGGCAGGGGCAGACGACACGGACCCTGCGCGCACATCTTGCAACAAGTGCCCTGCTCGCCGATGTTGCAGGGCTTCATGGTCACGGCGCGGTCGAATATGGTCTCCACGCCATCGGCCTGTGCCTTGGCCAGGGTCTCCTGCGTGGCCTCGTCCACGCTCACCTGCTTGGGGTCAGCCGTCTTCTTGGGCTTGGCCGCCGCCTTGGCTTTGATCTCGTCAGCCGACATCAGAGGTTCCTCCTCCTGCAAAGATTGACTTGCCCCCCTCTCGGTGCTGCCTCGTCTCTCGAGAGCCGGGCCCTTCCCGGCCGTTGTCCCAGTGTCTCTACTGCCTCCACCCCCCTTCTCGCGGGGCCGCCGACCTCTCCGGCCACAAGCCCCGACTCTTCCGTGAACCCAACCCGGGAGGAAGCAGTCCGGGGCCCTGCCGCCCCGAACGCCCCCGCGGCCGGACCTCAGGACTTGACCACGCCCTCGCCGCGCATGCGCCAGCGCTCCACACTACGCAGGATGTAGATGCCGTCCGGGCCGGCCACTCCGGGCTCGCGGCCCTTGCCGAACTCCACCTGCTGTTCTCCGTTCGCCTGCACCTGCTCGCCGTTGTCGGTCATGATCCCGCCTCCTCGCTTGCCCTCCAGGTAAGATCCGAAACTCCTTACCCCGGACCCACCGGCCGCCCGGTGCGCGCGAGGACGGGGCCAGGCCCCTCTAGTCCTTGATCACGCCCTCGCCGCGCAGCCGCCAGCGCTCGAGGGTCCGCAGGATGTAGATGCCGTCCGGGCCGGCCACTCCGGGCTCGCGGCCCTTGCCGAACTCCACGCCCTCGGGCAGCTTGCGCTGGGCGGCCTCGGCCGCGCGCTTGGCCAGGAGCTTCTCCCGCTCCTCGGCCCGCTTGCGCCGCAGGGCCATCAGCTCTTCCATCTCCTTGGCCTTGCGCTCCTCGCGGGCCTTGCGCTCGGCTTCGGCCTTGGCCTTGGCCTCGGCCTCGGCCTTGGCCCGGGCCTCCTCCTCGGCCTTCTTGCGCGCCTCTTCCTCGGCCTTCTTGCGGGCCTCCTCCTCGGCCTTGGCCTTGGCTTCCGCCTCTGCCTTGGCCTTGGCCTCGGCCTCGGCGTCCACCGCCGGCTTGGGCGGCTCAGGCTTGGGCGCGGCCTCGGCCTTGGGCGGCTCGGGCTTGGGCGGAGCCGGCTTGGCCTCGGCCTTGGGCGGCGCCGCGGGCTTGGGCGGCGCAGCCGGAGCCGGCTTGGGCGCCGCGGCAGGCTTGGCCTTGGGCTTGGCGATGGCCGCCACCTTGGGCCGGTCCACCTCCTCCCGCTCGGCCGCCGGCGCCCGCTCGCCCAGCATCCTGTCCAGGAAGGCCTTCATCTGGGCCACGGTGGCCGGATGCCGCAGGATCAGGATGTCGCTGCCCGCCAACAACAGCGCCACCGCCTCGGTGATCTCCATCAACACCCCGCGCTTGGAGCTGTCGCCCAGGTCCGGGGCCTCCTCGTCGCTCAGCTTGGCCTCCTTGGCCTTCCACACCTCGTTGCCCACGTTGTTGATCATGGGCAACACCAGCTTGTCGTCCTCCTGCACCAGGGCGGCCATGCGGATGCGCTCCATCACGGAGTAGCAATACTCCATGCCGTAACCCAGACCGCCGGTGGTGGGGTCGATCACGATGCGGTCCATGGGCACCCCCAGGTTGCCCAGGAGGATGTTGAGCTGCTTGGCCAGGTTCACGTCGATGGGGCTGGAGGCGATCACCTGGTGCTGGAAGCCCAGGGCCGCCGCACCCACCGCCTTGTGGTTGTCCTCGTCCACCGGACCCAACAGAAGGTTCTTGCCCTCGTGGTCCTCGGCGATCTTCTTGAGTACCTCGGCGTCCTTCTTGGAGTTGGCCGAGCCCCACACGATCACCGGCACGTCCACCGCGTCCAACACCTTGCCCACGGTCTCGCTGGCCGCCTCGGGCGGGGCGTCCTGGGCGTTGGGATCGGTGGACTTGAGCTGCACCACGATGGCCTCGGCCCCATACTCCTCCACACACTTCTTGGCCCAGGCCGCGGGATCGCCCAGCACCCCGGCAAACGGCTCGCTACAGGCCGCCGGCCAGTCCTCGGGCTCGGTGTCCCATACCTCCATGGCCAACAAGGGCCGGTTGGGCATCTGTCCCTCCCAGGTGTGGAAGGGATAACAATCCTCGCCACCGACCGTCACCGTCTTCTTGCCCGGCTGGCCGATGGTCACCTCCTGGATCTTGCCGGAGTAGGTGATCTTGGGAAGCTCGAACGCCACAGCAACTTCCTCCCAGGGTTAGAGGGGTGTCATATTACCGCAATATCTATCGGCCAATACCAACCCACCACCGCTCTCTACCGCGGGAAACAATCCCTAGCGGCGGCTCCACGATGGCGCCTCTTGTGAGGGCTGGTACATAATGCGCGAAAAAAAAGCCCTGTTGCCTACTTATGGGAGTTCACCGACAAGCTAGAACAATTGGGCCAAGGTGTCAAGCAAAAATAGCCTCTCCAGGGGGACTACTTGCAACCCAGCGAATCCACAGGCCAAATAGGCTATACCTCCGGCACCACCCGGCCAAAGAGAGCAAAGGCCGCCTCCACCACCGGATTTTCCGCCGGAAGCTGGCTGATGGGACGGCCCGCCAGGTCCCAGGCCGCCAGCTCGGCGTCCTGGGGGATGTAGCCCGCCACCGGCAGTCCCACCTCCTCCACCGCCTGGCGCAAGGCATCCGGCACCGGCTCCGGCGCCATGCTCACCACCAGGTAGTGCTTCCCGGTCAGGATGTTCATCTCCTGGGCCAGCTCCACCACTCGCTTGGCCGCGGTCAGACCCCGCCGGCTGGTGTCGGAGATGGCCAGGAACAGATCCACCTTCTGGGTGGTCACCCGGCTGATGTGCTCCATGCCGGCCTCGTTGTCGATCACCAGGTAGCGGTAGTTGCCCGCCAGCTTGTCCATGCAGTCGGTGAGCAGGTGGTTGGCCGCGCAGTAGCAGCCCGCGCCCTCGGGCCGGCCCATGGCGATCAGGTCGAAGCCGGTGCTCTCCACCAGACACTGGTTCACCCGCATCTCGATGAACATGTCCTTGGTCATGCTGGGCGACTGGTTGGACGGCTTCTTCATCTCCTCGCGGGCGTCACCCAGGGTGAACTCCACCGTCAGCCCCAACACCTCGTTCAGGTTGGTGTTGGAGTCCGCATCCACCGCCAGCACCGGCGTCAGACCCCGCTCCACCAGATAGCGCACCAAAAGCCCCGCCACCGTGGTCTTGCCCACACCTCCCTTGCCTGCCACCGCGATGTTGAACGACAAGGCCGCCGGCTCCTTTCCCTAGGGTCTAACTAGCCGTAATGCTTGGGTGTAGAGACTAAGGGTAGAGGAAAGAAGAACGACTGTCAAGAAAGGAGACCGCCCTCGGCCCTATAAGCAAGAGAGGCAAGACCCTGGCTGTGTCGATCATTCCCCCTCCGCCCCGCCCACCAGGGACAACACCCCATACTTGAGCCCGGCCAGCACCAGGTGCTCCACCAGGTAGGCCGGCATGCGCCCGGCCAGGCGGGCCTGCAGGGCCTGCAGCTCGGCCCGGCCGCCGGCGGCCTCCAACACCTGCAGGACCAGCTCCAGGCCGGCGGGGGGCAACAGGTCGCTCAGGTCGGGGTAGGGCTCCCGCGCCCAGGGGCCGTGGCCGAAGGCCCCCGCCAAGGGCCCCGGCGCCAACACGTCCCCCGGGGCGATGGCCCGGGTGGGGAAGTGGCCGAAGACCACGCCCTGGCCCGCGGCCAACACGTCCCGAGCCGGCGGAGCCGCCCCCAGGCGCAGGGCCTCGGCCTTGAGCTGGTCCCACCGCTCCTCCATGGCCCGGATCACCACCGGCCAGTGGAAGCGCCGGCGAACCCGCTGTCGGCCCGCCTCGCCCATGCGGCGGGCCAGCTCGGGCTGGTCGCGCAACAGCCGCAGCCGCGCGGCCAACACATCCAGGTCCATGGCCGTGCGCTGGGCCACCTGCAGGGCTGCGGTGCGTTCCGCGGCGATGGGCCAGAAGGCGTCCATGAGCCCGTAGTCGGTGGGGCCGTAGGTGGGCACCAGAAAGCCGGTCTCGCCTTCCTTCACCAAGTCGCGGTAGCCGGAGAAGTCGCTGGCCACCACCGGCCGGCCCGCGGCCATGGCCTCCAGGATGGACAGGCCGAAGGTCTCCTGCAGGTTGTCCGCCGGAGAGACGAACACGTCGCAGGCCGCCAACAGCACCGGCTTGAGGGCGCTGTCGAACTCCAGGAAGGTCTTCACCCCCCGGCGGAAGCCGAACTGGGCCGCGGTGGCCACCAGCTGCTCGGCATAGGAGCGCGAGCCCGAGCCGGCCAGGATAAGGCGCAAGGGCGCCTCGCGGGCCATCTGTCCCAGAAGCCCCACCAGGGGCCGGAGGTCGCACTTGTCCGAAGGGGTGAGCCGGCCGATGTAGAGCACCGTGAACACCCCCGGCTCCAGCCCCAGTTGGGCCTGGGCCTCCGCTTGGGGCGGGCCAGCCAGCTCGTCGGCGTTCACCCCCAAGGGCACCCGCTCCAGGCGGCCGGCAAAGCCCGCCNCNNGNAGGCCCAGCTCGGCCAGGGCCGCGGCCGAGGAGGCGAAAGCCCGGCGCAGGTGCTCCACCGCCGCCCGGCTGGTGCAGAAGANNGCGTCGTAGGGGCGGGGGCCGGGCAGGACCTTGTAGAGGTTGCGCACCTGGGTGGACCAGTAGCTCAGGGTGTGGGTGGTGCAGGTGACCGGGAAGGGCTCGGCCGCCAGGCGGTTGCGCAGGTGGCACAACTCCGGGAAGTAGCGGTCCAGCTCCGCGGCGTGGAAGGCGTGATAGCGGGTCTGCATCAGGGCCACGGGCAGCTTCACCGCCGGCAACAGGCGGATGCGCTCGGCCCGCCCCGGCGCCTCCAGCCAGGGTGCGTAGCCGCGCTGGAAATAGCCCAGGGCCGCCTGGAAGGGCAGGAAGAAATGGATCTCGTCCGCCTGGCTGTGCTCCATCAAGGCGCTGGCCAGGCCGTAGTTGGCCACCTTGCGACCCAGGCGCAGGTCGGCGTCGGCCAGCTCGTCGAAGGCGTTTATGAACCCGATGATGCGCACCGCCCCGCCGCCTGCTCTCCCTAAGGCGCCAACTGCTTCATCCAACTGGCGTCGCGGAACCAGCGCTCACCCATGCGGTCCAGGATGCCCGTGCCCCGCAACAAAGTGAGGAAGTTGGCCAGCCAGTTGGCCAGATCGGGGTCCCCCTGGGCGATGGCGATGCCCAAGGGCTCGAAGGTGAAAGGTGTGTCCAGATGCAACAGCCCCTGGTCACGGTGGCGAAAGGCCATAACCGTGCAGAAGGGCAGGTCCGCCACCATGGCCTGGGCCTTGCCCGCCAGCAACAACTTGATGGCCCGATCCTCTCCCGGCACCGTGATCAGCCTGGCCTTGGGCAACAGACGACGCACCGCCTCGGCCGCGGTGGTGTCGGCGCTGGCCACCACGGTGTAGCGGGACCGGTTCAGGTCGGCCACGCTGCGCACCTTCGCGGCCACCTCCCGCCGCACCAGCGCGGTCTGACCCGCCATCAGATAGGGCCCCACGAACACCACCTTCAGGTTGCGCTTCGGGGTGATGGTCAAACCACTGATGGCCATGTCCAGCTCGCCCCGCTCCAGCGCGGGCAACAGCTCCTTCAGGGGCATGGCCACCACCTTGAGCTTCACCCCCATGGCCCGGGCGATGTGGCGGGCCAGGTCCATGTCGAAGCCGATGATGCTGCCGTCCTTGGCCCGCGCCTCCAAGGGAGGGAAGTTGGGCTCGGTGCCCACGCGCAGCTCACCCCGCTGTTGGATGCGCGCCAACACCGGCCCGGCCCAGCCCACCGCGGCCAGACCCAACACCAGCGCCACACACAAAACCAAGGCCCAAAAACGCTGCAAACCCTTGTGGCTCATCACTCGCCCCTCTCTCCTCTTACGGAGCGGCAGATCCTCCCGCCCATCATATGCCGCCCCATCCGCCAGGGCAAGCTCCGCGGTTTGACTTTGACGCCGCCAGCAGCCAAGATTAGTGCGAATATCCCCAGCCCATACCCGCCGACCCCTGGCCACGAGGAGAACGACGAAACCATGGCCGCCGACCTGGAGAAAGTGGTGCTGGACGCCCTGGACAGCGAGGACCCCAACCTGCTGCGCGCCGCCTGCTACCTGGCGGGCGAGATGCGACTGGAGCGGGCGGAACGAGGACTGATCAGGGCTCTGGGCCACAAGGCCTGGCAGGTACAGGCCGAGGCCGCCCGCGCGTTGGGGCGGATCGGCTCCAAGGGCGCACTGCCCTTCCTGCGCCGCCTGCTCAAGGCCTCGGAGGGCGAGCTGCGCCAGAAGGTGCTGGCCGCGGCCGGAGCCAAGCCCGGCGCCGGTGACGACAGCGAAGAGACCCGGCCCGAAGTGCTGCGCGCCGCGGCCATCGCCATCAACCGCATCGACCCCAAGGTGGCCCAGGAGGCCCTTCTGACCGCCCTGGCCGCCGACCAGCCCGCCCTGCTCTCCGCGGCCATGGCCGGGCTGGCCACCCTGGAGGCAGAGGCGGGACGCGAGCGCATGCTGGAGCTGCTGGAGCACTCCGAGGCCGGGGTGCGCGCCGCCGCGGCCGCGGCCCTGGGCCGCCTGCGCGAGAGCCAGGCCGTGCCGGGGTTGGTGGAACGGCTGCAGGACGACGACGCCCGTGTGCGCAAGGAGGCGCTGATCGCCCTCAACCACATCAAGGACGCCCGCGCCCTGGGGGCCATGGCCGACCGCCTCACCGACGACCCGGAGGCCGAGGTACGCCGGGTGGCGGCCATCGCCCTGGGCAACACCCGGCTGCGCCACCCGGAGGTGGTCGAGGCCCTGCAAAAGGCGCTCAGGGACCGCTCTCCCGAGGTGCGCAAGGCGGCGCTCAGCGCCTTGGCCAACCTGAAGGCCCACCAGGCCCTGGAGGAGGCGGCCATGCTGTTGAGCGACTCGCACGAGGAGGTGGCCCGCCAAGCGGCGGTGGCGGT
>Ga0180927_1099_pt1 | contig 14788 bp, 14 predicted proteins | sample Deesub1362A_J573_FD_124291 | JGI IMG/M metagenome (GOLD analysis project Ga0180927, IMG submission 124291) | Desulfarculaceae bacterium JdFR-95 | reverse complement strand
CCTGGGCCGGCCGGCAGCAGCGGCGGGTTTCCCCGCCGGTGCCCCAAACCAGGCCGGGGTATGGGGTCAGTACCTCTCCTTGCCGCCTGGTCGCTATCGGGCTGTGGCCTGGCTGGAGGCCGCCCCAGGAGCCAAGGGGCCTCTGGCCTGGATGGACGTGGCCGCCGACCGCGGCCGGCGCATCCTGGCTCGGCGGGAGGTGGCGGCCCGGCCGGGAAGACAGGAGGTATGCCTGGAGTTCAGCCTCACGCGCCCCGCGCAGGCGGTGGAGTTGCGCCTGGGTAGCCTGGGGGGAGCCGCTTTCCTGGTGCATGGCCTGGAGCTGCGTCGTGGCTTGGCTTCACCTTGACGCCGCCGGAGGCAGCAGGTAGTCATAGGCGAGAGACGGGAAGAAGGATGGCCGGAAAGGGGACCCTGAATCTGCTCTGGGGGGGGATCAAGGCAAGCTTACGGCAGCCGTGGTTGGCTTGGCGCCGGCGGCGGGGGCTTTTGGTGAAGCCCCTGTTCTTGGACTATGCCGTGACCTGGCGCTGCAACGCGCGCTGCCAGATGTGCAACACCTGGCGTCGTCCCACCGAGCACCCCCAGACCGGCGAGAGCGAGCTCAGCCCTGGCGAGCTGGACGCCATCCTGGCCCGCGACGCGGACTTCCTGGGCGCAGTGGAGAAGGTGGGCCTCACCGGCGGGGAGCCCTTCCTACGCCCCGACCTGGTGGAGCTGGTGCGGGTGTTACACCGGCGCTTGCCCCAGGTCCGCATCAGCTTGGTGTCCAACGGTCTGCTCACCGAACGTATCCTGACCGCCTTGGAAGAAATACGTTCCTTCTTCCCCGATTTGGTCTTCAGTGTGTCCCTGGACGGACTGGGCGAGCTGCACGACCAGGTACGCGGCGTACCCGGGGCCTTCCAGCGCGCCCTGGCCACCATGCGCGGGGCCCTGGAGCTGGGCTTCACCGTGACCAGCGGGCTCACCATCACTCCCCACAACTACCACCAGATCGGCCCCGTGGCCGAGATGCTGGCCCAGATGGGGGTGGACTTCTCCTGCAACCTGCAGGAACAGGGAGCCAACTTCAACAACCAGGGCCGGGCGGTGGGCCTGGACGCCCGGCAGCGGGCGGAGGTGCTGCGCCAGCTGGAGCCCTTTGCCCATCATTACTACATGGACAACCTGCGCCAGCAGCTCCTGGGCCGGCCGCGCACCCTGCCTTGTTATGCCGGCTTCACCAGCTACTTCCTCACCCCGTTCGGCGAGGTGTGCGTCTGCAACCTGATCGGCACCTCCCTGGGCAGCCTGCGGAAGAAACCCTTCGCCCGCATCGCCCACCACCCCCGGAGCTGGCGCCTGCGCCGCGAGCTGGCCGACTGCACCTGCTGGTCCCAGTGCGAGGTCAAGAAGTCGGCCGCGGTGGCGCCCTGGAGTGTGTTGGCCTGGCTGGCCCGCAATCCCCGCAAGGGTGAGTTCCTGCGTCACTATACGACCAAGAGCGGGCTGTGGGCCCGGGGAAGGTGAGCCCGCGTATGGAAGTGTTGGTGGTGGTGCCGACCTACAACGAGGCCGACAACCTGCCCCGCCTGGCCCGCGCCCTGCTGGAGCTGCCCCTGGAGTTGGGGCTCTTGGTGGTGGACGACGCCTCGCCCGACGGTACCGGCCAGCTGGCCGAGGAGCTGGCGGCCAGGGACGAACGGGTCATGGTACTGCACCGGCCGGGCAAGCAGGGCTTGGGCACCGCTTATGTGCAGGGATTCCTGTGGGGGCTGGCCCACACCCCGGCCCGCCTGTTCGCCCAGATGGACGCCGACTTCTCCCACAACCCCCGGCGCCTGCCCGCCTTGGTGGAGGTGGCCCGCCGCGGTGCGGTGGCCGTGGGCTCGCGCTACATTCCTGGCGGAGGGGTGAAGAACTGGGGACTGGGCCGGCGCCTGATCAGTCGGGGAGGGAGCCTGTATGCCCGCCTGGTGTTGGGGCTGCCCCTGCACGACGTGACCGGCGGGTTCAAGTGTTGGCCCCGTCGGGTGCTGGAAGACATAGACTTGCCCGCGATCCACTCCAACGGTTACGCCTTCCAGGCCGAGATGAGCTACCGCGCCCACCGCCGCGGCCACCGCCTGGTGGAGGTGCCCATCGTGTTCGAGGATCGGCGGGTGGGCCAGTCCAAGATGTCGGCCGCCATCGCCCTGGAGGCCCTGTGGATGGTCTGGCGTCTGCGCCTCAGCCGCACGATCTAGACCCCCAACATATAGCCGTTTTCTTGACATCTCCACAACATGTAGGTATAAGAGAAGCGGGGGCAAGGAGGAAGTGTGTGTCTCGGCTCGTGCCCAGGGCAGCGTTGGACGAGGCGTTGGCCGTGATGTTCGGCCCCTTGCCGGTGCCGGCGGCCCGGTTCCTGCGCGAGCTGGAGGAGGCCCGCCTGCGGGAGGTGTTCCGCAGCCGCGCCCTGCAGACCCATCCCGACCGCAGTGCGGTATTGGGTCAGGACCGCGAGCTGTTGCACGAGCGCTTCCTCAAGCTGGTGTGGGCCTACGACACCCTGCGGGCCGCCCTGGGAAACGGCGCCGGCCCGGAGCCCTCCCCACAGCCGGAGAGGCCGCCCCGTACGGCATCTCCTCCCCCGCCGCCCCGGCCCCGCAGTGAGCACTTCTACCGCGGCCCCATGCCGCGGCGGGTCTTGCGCCTGGGCGAGTTTCTCTACTACTCCGGCCAGGTCTCCTGGCAGACCCTGATCTCCTCCCTGGTGTGGCAGAAGCAACGCCGGCCCCGCTTCGGACAGGTGGCGGTGTCCTGGCGTCTGCTCACTCCCCAGCAGGCCGAGCTGGTCCTGCGCCGGAAGCAGTGGGGCGAGCGCTTCGGGGAGTGCGCGGTGCGCCTGGGCCTGATGGTGCCCTTCTGGGTGCGCTCCATCCTTTTGCACCAGTCCCGGCGCCAGCCCCGCCTGGGGAGCTACTTCCTGGAGCAGGGGCTGCTCAGCCCCCAGGAGCTGCACCAGTGGCTGCACCGCCTGGCCGAGCACAACCGCCGTCTGAGATCCGGCGCGGCGGGGCCGAGGTCGGTCTGAGCCACCGGGGCCCTTTCCCTCACGGGGGCGTTCTTTCCTCGTCACGGGGTCGCTTTTTACCTCTCCCGTCTTTCACCGGCGGTACGGGCCACGCCCCACCCTAACCCCTCTCCTCTGGGGGCGAGCCCGACGACCGAGGCCCCCGACACCAGCAGGAGCCGGATAGAGATCCTTTTGTGAATTTGTGGCCCTGGGCCTCCCTCCCGCTTGGGTTAATGCTGGGCCGAGGGTGAAGCAGGGACGGGCTGTGGCGCCACGGCCTCCTGCCTGTGCCGGGGTGGAAGCGTATGCGGATAGACATGCACTACTATGGGGTCTATGTGCTGGCACGCCTGGCCGGCCTGGACCGGGAGACGGCGCGGGTGATCGCCTATGCCTCGCAGTACGTGGACGACGCGGTGGAGGACGTGGTGGAGAGCCACGCCAGCGGGGCCATGGTGGTGGCGGTGGAGACCGCCCACCGGGTGCTGGAGGGGGAGAACCTCAGCCAGCGCAGCCAGCGCGAGGTGTGGGTGCCGTTCCACTTCCTGCCCGGCAACTTGGGGTATTCCTTCTACGAGCGACTGGTGTGCCGCAAGGACAGCGCCTTGGCCCAGGCCATGCTGCGGCACCATCTGGCCCATGCCCGGGCTGAGTTCGCCCCCCATTTGGTGGGAGTGGCGGCCCACGTATATGCCGACTGCTTCTCCCACCACGGCTTTTCCGGGGTCAGTTCGCCTCTGAATCGGGTGCGCCAGCAGAGCCTGCGCGAATATACCGAGGGTGAGGAGATACGCGCCTACATCCGGGACAAGCGGGTATCCTTCCGGCGCAGGTATGGCAAGGGGTGCAAGCTGCGCGATCTGTTTCCGGGTTGGGGGCATCTGGAGGCCGTGGTGGGGGGCTGGCTGGCCGAGGGTGCGGCCCAGGTCCTGAGCCACGGAGCCCTGGGCCACGCCGCGGCCTATACTTATCCCGACCGCCCTTACCTGCGCTGGCAGTTCCGTTATGAGTACCAGTCACCGCAGGCCCGGCCCCAGGTGCGCGACAACCAGGCCGACTTCACTGGAGGCCTGCCAGAAACTGCATGCCTTCTTCGGCGCCTTTGCCCGCCGCCGGNCCGAGCTGCAGGAGCCCGGGGCCCGCCGGGAGTTCGGGCAGGTCAGTGGGGNGGTGGCCGCGGTGTTGGCCCTGGAGGGCAAGAAGGAGGACCGAATCCAGGCCTGNCAGGAGGCCTTGGGGAGTGGAGATCTGAACCCGAAGCTGGCGGGAGAGGAGATCCCCGAGTACCAGCGCGAGCACTGGGACGGCCAGCGCCGGTCCTTCCCGGATCACCAGCAGCCCGAGGACATAGTGGAGGCGGAGGTGTACCGCTTCTACCAGGCCGCGGGCCTGCACCGGGAATATGTGTTGCACAAGCTGTTGCCCGAGGCGGGGCTGGTGGTGCACTAGCGGGTGCGCGGCGCCGGGACGAAAGGCCCGTTTTCCATCGCCGGCCTTCCACGCTCGCTTCCTCGGTGGGATGGGGCGAAAGAAAGGCTCATCCGGCAAATGGCAGGGCGGTGGTAGAATCATCCCGGGCTGGCCCGGGATGAACAAGATCGTGCGCTCGTCTTTGCGAGGAAAATGATATGAAATAGGGATACTACGTGGATTCATGGCCTCGGTATTGTCGGTTGTAGTCCGAGTGAGAGACCATAANCATTTTCCTCGCAAAGACGACGAAATTTCATCCCAATCCCCTGTTGCCGCCGGCCGGGGCCGCGATCCCAAGGTTTCTGTCTCTCNGCCATTTGCCGGATGAGCCAAAAAAAGGAGCCCAAGCGAAACTTGGGCTCCTCGGTCCTTTTTGCCTTGCGGCAGGAGGAGGGTTACTGCCCGCGGCTGGCGCGCTTGGAGGCCTTCAGCGGGTTCAGCTTGGGCTTCTCCTGGGTCTCGCCCTTGACGTGGGTGGCGAAGTTGCAGTTGCCATAGCGCCACTTGGCCGCGGGATCGGGGTAGCTACGGCAGAAGACCATCTCGCCCACGGTGATGGTGCGGTCGCAACCCTGGCAGGCTTCCACAGCCGGATGGCAGGTGCCGCCGTTGAAGGAGCAGCCCTGGGGGGTCATGAAGTTGCAGTCGTAGCCTTCGCGGGTGGTGGTGCACAGCATGGCGATCCGTCCTTTCCTCGGGTACTGGACCAGAAAACCAAATCAAGGGGTCCGGCCCATGTAAGGCAGCCGGACCCCGCAAAAGTTTTCCGGGGGCGAATTATGGTGGCCGGCAGCAGGGTTGTCAAGGGAAAATTGCCGTACGCCGGTGGGTGGCCGCGGTCGGGACCGCGCGCTTCTCGTCCGAAGCGGGGTGGGCCTTTCGCTGCGGCCGGTTCCGGCCAGTGGGGGACAGGTTGGTCTTTGGCGGCAGGGCGGGGCACTTGAGGGGAGGTGCCTCCCGGTGGGGAAACCGGCCGGCGCCCTTGACAACCGGGCGGGGGGGCAGTATGTAACTTAGCCTGGTTCAAGGCGAAAACGCCCATGTCTCCTTAACAGGGGCCGCCGGTGGTCTGGGGAAGGTGGCCGGGAGTGGCAGAGCAAGTGGCAAAGCAGGCAAAGGAAAAGGGCATCCTGGAAGAGAACTTCCTGGTACGGCAGCGGCGCAAGAAGGCCCAAGAACTGAAGGAAATGGGGGTGCCCCTGTTTCCCAACACCTTCCGGCCCCGCGACGAGATCGCCCGTATCCGGGCCGATTACGAGCGCCTGGACGCGGCCCAACTGGAGGCGCGCCAGGACCTGAAGTTCTCCATCGCCGGGCGCATCATGGCCCTGCGTTCCTTCGGCAAGGCCGCCTTCATCAAGGTGCAGGACCGCACCGGCCAGATCCAGTGCCACATCCAGCGCGACGTGGTGGGCCCGGAGCAGTACGCCATCTTCAAGAAGATGGACGTGGGCGACTTCATCGGGGTGACCGGCCCCCTGTTCCGCACCCGCACCCAGGAGCTGACCATCCGGGTGGAGTCCTTCTCCCTGGTCACCAAGAGCTACCGCCCCCTGCCGGAGAAGTTCCACGGGCTCACCGACGTGGAGCGGCGCTACCGCCAGCGCTATCTGGACCTGATCATGAACCAGCAGGTGCGGGAAATCTTCCGCGCCCGCTCCAAGATCATCCAGACCATCCGCGCCTTTCTGGACGACCGCGGCTTCATGGAGGTGGAGACCCCCATGATGCAGATCATCCCGGGCGGGGCCACGGCGCGTCCCTTCGAGACCTATCACAACGCCCTGGGCATGAAGCTGTATCTGCGGGTGGCGCCGGAGCTGTACCTGAAGCGGTTGGTGGTGGGGGGCCTGGAGCGGGTCTACGAGCTGGGACGCAACTTCCGCAACGAGGGCGTCAGCGTGCGGCACAACCCCGAGTTCACCATGCTGGAGTTCTACCAGGCCTATGCCACCTACGAGGACCTGATGGTGCTCACCGAGGAGCTGATCGCCGAGTGCGCCCGGGCGGTGACCGGGGGGCTGAAGTTCGAGTATCAGGGCAAGGAGGTGGACCTGACCCCGCCCTGGCAGAACCTGGACTTCCGCACCAGTCTGTTGGAGATCGGGGGGGTGCCGCCCAAGGTCTTGTTCGACGCCGAGGAGGCGTTGGGGCTTTCGCGCGAGCTGGGGGGGGTACACCGGCCGGGGGACGGGCTGGGCAAGGCCCTGCACAAGATATTCGAGGTGACAGTGGAGCCCCACCTGTGGCAACCTACCTTCATCACGGGTTTCCCCAAGGAGATCTCGCCCCTGTCGCGTACCTGTGACCACGACCCGGACGTGGTGGAGCGCTTCGAGTTCTTCATCGCCGGCCGCGAGGTGGGCAACGGCTTCAGCGAGCTGAACGACCCCGACGACCAACTGGAGCGCTTCCAGGCCCAGCAGGCCCAGCGCGCGGCCGGCGACGAGGAGGCCCAGTTCATGGACCTGGACTACGTGCGCGCCCTGGAGTACGGCATGCCGCCCACCGCGGGGGAGGGGGTGGGCATAGACCGTCTGGTCATGCTGCTCACCGACCAGCCCAGCATCCGGGAGGTGATCCTGTTCCCCCTGCTGCGCCCCGAGCGAGGCTGATGTCCTTCGAGGTGATGGTGGCGCTCAGGTATCTGCGCGCCCGCCGCAAGCAGACCTTCATCTCTTTGATCACCCTTCTGTCCATGGTGGGCGTGGCCCTGGGGGTGTGCACGCTCATCGTGGTGCTCAGCGTGATGAACGGGGCGGAGCAGGAGCTTACCCGCAAGATCCTGGGCATGAGCCCCCAGGTGATGGTGTTCAAGGCCGGCCAGGAGCTGGACCGCCCGGGGCGGGTGGTGGCCGCGGCCCGGCGCGACCCCCGGGTGGTGGCCGCGGCGCCTTTCGTCACCGGCCAGGTGATGTTGGTCTCATCGGCCGGGGCCAGCGGCGCCATCCTGCGGGGCCTGGCCATACCCTCCGGGCTCAAGGTGATGGGCCTGCAGGACATGATGGTGCAGGGCCGGGTACGCGACCTGACCTCGCCGGGGCCGGACGGCCTGCCGGGAGTGATCCTGGGGGCCGCCCTGGCCCGGCGCCTGGGGGTACAGCGGGGGGCGCGGGTGAACCTGATCAACCCCCTGGGCGAAGAGACTCCCGTGGGCCGGGTGCCCAAGAGCGAGCCCTTCTGGGTGGCGGGGGTGTTCCGTTCCGGCATGTACCAGTACGACAACGCCCTGTGCTATGTTTCCCTGCAGGCGGCCCAGGACTTCCTGGGCCTGGGACGGGCGGTGAGCGGAGTGGAGCTGGCCGTGGCCGACATCTACCAGGCCGGGGAGGTGGCCGCGCGTCTGGTGGAGCGCCTGGGGCCGTTGTATTATGCCCGGGACTGGATGAGCCTGAACCACAGCCTGTTCGCGGCCCTCAAGCTGGAGAAGATCACCATGTTCGTGATCCTGATCCTGATCGTCTTGGTGGCCGCCTTCGGCATCGTCAGCTCCCTGGTGATGCTGGTGATGGAGAAGACCCGCGACATCGCCATCCTCAAGGCCATGGGCGCCACTGCGGCCAGCGTGCGGCGCATCTTCATGCTGGAGGGGCTGATCATCGGGGTGTGCGGCACCGTGGCCGGAGTGCTGGGGGGCTTGGGGCTGTGTGCCCTTCTGGAACGCTACCAGTTCATCCGCCTGCCGGCTGACGTCTACGCCCTGGACACCCTGCCGGTGGAGGTGGAGCCTCTGTTGGTGGCGCTGGTGGCGGTGTGTGCGGTGGTGATCAGTTTGCTGGCCACGGTATATCCGGCCCAGGCCGCGGCGCGTCTGGATCCGGCCGAGGCCCTGCGCTATCAGTAGGAAGGGGCGGGCGGTGAGCGAGCCGGGGCCGTTCTTGCGGATCGAGGATCTGCACAAGACATATGCCGGTCCGCGTGATAAGGTGGAAGTCCTGCGGGGCCTGAACCTGAGCGTGGAGCGGGGCGAGAGCCTGGCCATCGTGGGGGCCTCGGGGGTGGGCAAGACCACCCTGCTGCACATCGTGGGGGCCTTGGAGCGGCCCACCCGGGGTCGGGTATGGGTGGGTGGGCGCGAGCTCACCACCCTGGACGAAGGCCAGCGGGCCTTGTTCCGCAACCGGCAGGTGGGGTTCGTGTTCCAGTTCCACCACCTGCTGCCCGAGTTCAGCGCCCTGGAGAACGTGATGATGCCGGCGTTGATCGCCCGGCAGCCCCGGGGCGAGGCGCGCCGGCGGGCGGAGGAGCTGTTGGCCGCGGTGGGGCTGACCCATCGCATGGAGCACCGGGTGGGCCAGCTCAGCGGAGGCGAGCAGCAGCGGGTGGCGGTGGCGCGGGCCCTGGTGCTGGGGCCGGAGCTGGTGCTGGCCGACGAGCCCACCGGCAACCTGGACGAGGAGACCGGAGAGAAGGTGGCAGAGCTTCTCTTGCGCCTGAACGCCGAGCGCGGGGTGACCACCTTGGTGGCCACCCACAACGAGCGCCTGGCCGCGGCCCTGGGGCGGCGGGTGCGCCTGGCGGGAGGGCGGGCCCACCCGGTGGACTGAGACATGAGCGGGGGCAGCATGAGACGAGCGCTGTTGGTGGTGGCCTTGGGGATGTGCTTGGCCTGCGCGGGGCTGGCCTGGGCGGCCGAGCCGGTGAAGGTGGTGGTGTTCCCCTTCGACGTGTTCAGCCGCCAGCCCCTGGAGGGCCTGGAGGGGCGGCTGCAGGAGCTGGTGAGCCAGAGCCTGGCCGCCGAGGGCGTGACCACCATCCCTGTGGAGCAGGTGCGGCGGGTCTTGCGTGAGGCGGGCCGTCCCCTGGACCTGAGCCTGGCCCGCACCCTGGCCGGGCGTTTGGGGGCGGACTATGCGGTCTACGGCTCCTTGACCAAGCTGGGGCCGCGCCTGTCGCTGGACGCCAAGGTGCTGGACGCCCTGGGCATGATGCGTCCCCAGTCGGTGTTCGTGGAGGGCGAGGGCCTGGACGAGCTGCCCGAGATGAGCAAGCGTCTGGCTCGGGAGCTGGCCTCGCGCATGAGCGGCCTGGAGCGGGTGGCCAAGATCGAGGTCACCGGCAACCGCCGCATAGAGGATGCGGCCATCACCCAGGTGATGAAGACCAAGGTGGGCAGCCCCTACTCGCCCCTCAAGCTGGACGAGGATCTGCGCGCTATCTGGAAGATGGGCTACTTCGACGACGTGCGCATCAAGGTGACCGACAGCCCAGAGGGCAAGGTGGTCACCGTGAGCGTGAAGGAGAAGCCCATGGTGCGCGAGGTGCAGATCCGCGGGGCCAAGGCCATCGACGACCAGGACATCCGCGACCGCATCGGCATCAAGCCCTTCAGCGTGTACAAGCCCGCGGCCATCAAGGAGGCGGTGGCCAAGATCGTGCGCATGTACCACGACAAGGGCTACTACGACGTCAAGGTGACCAGCCGGGTGATAGACCTGCCCTCGGGTGACAAGGGCGTGCAGTTCAAGATCGTGGAGGGCAAGAAGGTCTTCATCAAGGCCATCCGCTTCCGGGGCAACAAGGCCTTCAGCGACGGCACTCTGCGCGACCAGATGAGCACCGAGGAGGAGGGCTGGTTCACCTGGCTCACCGACGCCAACGTGCTGGACCGCTCCAAGTTGGAGCAGGACCGGGAGAAACTCACCGACTTCTACTACAACCACGGCTACCTCACCGCGCGGGTGGGCGAGCCGGAGATCAAGCGGGAGCCGGGCGGCCTAGTGGTGACCTTCGACATCGTGGAGGGACCGCGCTTCAAGGTGGCCTCGGTGGGGGTCTCCGGCGAGATGATCGTGCCCAAGAAGGAGCTCATGGCGCGGCTCAAGCTCAAGGCGGGGGACTGGTTCAACCGTAGCAAGCTGCGGGAAGACCTGCGCGGCCTGCACGAGCTGTACGCGGACCGGGGCTACGCCTACGTGGAGGTGCGNCCCCGGGTCAAGGAGGACCGGGACAAACACACCGTGGCCCTCACCTATCACATCAAGAAGGGGCCCAAGGTCTACTTCGAGCGCATCATCATCACCGGCAACACCCGCACCCGGGACAACGTGATCCGGCGCGAGCTGGGCGTGGCCGAGGGTGATCTGTTCTCGGGCCGGGCCCTGCGGCGGGGCAACATCCGCCTGCACCGGCTCAACTACTTCGAGGACATCCGCATCACCACCAGCAAGGGCTCGGCCCCGGACAAGATGGACCTGAAGGTGCACGTCAGGGAGAAGCGCACCGGCAGCTTCAGCGTGGGGGCGGGCTACTCCACGGTGGACAAGTTCATGGTGATGGGCGCCATCACCGAGGCCAACCTGTTCGGCCGCGGCCAGCGCCTGCAGCTGCGGGGGCAGTTGGGCGGCCGCTCCACCCGCTACACCCTGTCCTTCACCGAGCCCTGGCTCTTCGACCGTCCCATCAGCGCCGGCTTCGACATCTACGACTGGTCGCGGGAGTTCACCAACTACGACAAGGAGGCGGCCGGCTTCCGCATCCGCTTCGGCTGGCCCACGCCCTTCGACTATACGCGGCTGTACACCTACTACACCTTCGAGGACGCCACCATCGACAACGTGAGCGAGTACGCCGCGCGCATCATCCAGGACCAGAAGGGCAGCCACACCACCAGCAGCCTGCGGGCCATCCTGCGCCGGGACACCCGCAACCACACTTGGAACCCCACCCGCGGCTCGGACAACAGCCTCAGCGTGGAGTACGCCGGCGGCCCCCTGGGCGGGACCAACGCCTTCGTCAAGGTGATCGCCGACAGCGGCTGGTATTTGCCGGTATGGTGGGACCACGTGGTGGTGCTGCACGGCCGGGCGGGCTGGCTCACCGGCCACTCCGGCGGCGACCTGCCCATCTACGAGCGCTTCTTCCTGGGCGGCATCAACACCCTGCGCGGCTTCGACTACCACAGCGTGGGGCCCAAGGACCCCGCCACCGGCGACGTGATCGGCGGCGAGCGCATGGTGCAGTTCAACTTCGAGTACCGCTTCCCCATCGTGAAGAAGGCCGGCCTGGTGGGCGTGTTGTTCTACGACACGGGTAACGCCTGGACCCAGGAGGAGGGCTACGAGCTGGGCAACCTGCGCAAGAGTGTGGGCGCGGGGATCCGCTGGTATTCTCCTATGGGCCCCTTGCGCCTGGAGTACGGTTACGTGCTGGACCCCGAGCCGGGCGAGTCCACGTCCAACTGGGAGTTCAGCATCGGCAGCTTGTTCTGAACCCAATCGCGTCGCTTGTGAGGAGAAACAGATCATGAGACTGACCAGATCGGTTGTCACGCTTGCCGNCCTGCTGGCCTTGGGGTTGGGGCTGGCCTGGAGCCTTCCCTCCCCGGCCCNGGCCGGAGGCAAGATCGCGGTGGTGGACATGGAACGGGCGGTCAACAACTGCAAGGCGGGCAAGCGGGCCCAGGCGGAGCTGAAGCGCAAGGCCGAGAAGCTGCAGGCCGAGCTCAAGAAGCTGGGCAAGGAGGTGCAGAAGCTGCGCGACGAGCTGGAGAACACCGCCATGCTGCTCAAGGCCGAGGCCCGCCTGGCCAAGCAGCGCGAGTTCGAACGCAAACTGCGGCTGCTGCGCGACCGCCAGCGTGACGCCAAGCAGGAGATGATGGAGGCGCAGCGTGCGGCCTTCGCCCCCATCCTGCGCAAGATGCAGAAGATCATCCGCCAGATCGGGGCCAAGGGCGGCTATGCCCTCATCACCGAGACCCGCGCCGCCCTCTACTACCCCAAGAGCGCCGACATCACCGACCAGGTGATCGCGGCCTACGACAAGGTGAACCCTTGAGCCGACAAGGGGCTGGCATGGAGATCACCCTGGCCGAGCTGGCCGAGCTGGTGGGGGGGCGCCTGGAGGGGCCTCCCGATCGGCGCCTGCGCGGGATCAAGGGCATAGAGGAGGCCGGGCCGGAGGACCTGGCCTTCCTGGCCAACCCCCGCTACGCCAAGGCCCTGTCCCACTGCCGGGCGGGGGCGGTGTTGGTGCGGCCGGACCAGGAGGTGCCGCCGGGGCTGGCCGTGATCCGGGTGGAGGACCCCTACCTGGCCTACGCCAAGGTGCTCACCCTGGCCACCCGGAGGCCCTACCAGGCCCTGGGGGTACACCCCATGGCCTTCGTGCACGAGACCGCCCAGGTGGGCGCGGAGGTAAGCATCCATCCCCTGGCCTATGTGGGGCCCAAGGCCGTGATCGGCGACCGGGTGGTGCTGCACTCTGGGGTACACGTGGGGGAGGGCGCCCAGATCGGCGACGACACCGTGCTGCACCCCAACGTCACGGTGTACCACGGCTGCAAGGTGGGCCGGCGCTGCATCATCCACGCCGGCACCGTGATCGGGGCCGACGGCTACGGCTTCGTGCCCGAGGGCGACCGCCACTTCAAGATACCCCAGGTGGGCATCGTGCAGATCGACGACGACGTGGAGCTGGGGGCCTTGAACACCATCGACCGCGCCGCCACCGGCCGCACCTGGATCCAGCGCGGGGTCAAGACCGACAACATGGTGCACGTGGCCCACAACTGCGTGGTGGGGGAGAACACCCTCCTGGTGGCCCAGGTGGGCATCTCCGGCTCCACCAAGATCGGGCGCAACGTGGTCATCGGGGGCCAGGCCGGCCTGGCCGGGCACATCACCGTGGGCGACCGTGCCCGCTTGGCCGGCGGCACCGGAGTGATAAAATCGGTGGAACCGGGCGCAGAGCTGGGCGGGGTGCCGGCCATGCCCTACCGCCTGTGGCTGCGCACCGCCTCCCTGGTGCGCCGCCTGCCCGAGCTGTTCCGGCGGGTGGCGCGCCTGGAGGCGCGGCTGGGAGTGGACCAGTAGTACAAGGAGCGGGTCATGTCCGATCCCGTGGTTGACATCGCCGAGATCCTCGCACACCTGCCCCACCGCTATCCCTTTCTGCTGGTGGACCGCATTCTGGAGCTGGAGGAAGGCCAGCGCATCGTGGGGCTCAAGAACGTGACCATAAACGAGCCCTTCTTCCCGGGCCATTTCCCCGGCGCCCCGGTGATGCCCGGCGTGCTCATCGTGGAGGCCATGGCCCAGACCGGCGGCATCCTGGCCTACAAGGGCCTGCCCGACCTCAAGGGACGCTTGATCTACTTCATGGGCATGGACAAGGTGAAGTTCCGCCGTCCCGTGGTGCCGGGAGACCAACTGATCATGGAGCTGACCGTGACTCACAAGTCGTCCCGGGCCTGGAAGATGAGCGGCAAGGCCACCGTGGACGGCAAGCTGGCCACCCAGGCCGAGCTCACCGCCGCCCTGGGCGTGGAGTATTAGCAACCGGACAATCTTACTCCGCCCGCTGCTCTTTCCCGTAGCGGGCGGTGGTGTGAGCAGGGACAGGCAATGGCGATCCATCCCACCGCCGTGGTGGACCCCTCGGCCCGCCTGGCCGAAGACGTGGAGATAGGCCCGGGCGCCTACATCGGCCCCGAAGTGGAGATAGGCCCGGGCTGCATAATCGGCCACCACGCCAACATCGAAAGACTGACCACCATTGGAGAAGGCACCCGCATCTGGCCCATGGCCTCGGTGGGCAGCGACCCCCAGGACCTCAAGTACCAGGGCGAACCCACTCGTCTGGAGATCGGGGCGCGGGTCATGATCCGCGAGTTCGTCACCGTCAACCGGGGCACGGCCGAGGGTGGCGGCGTCACTCGCATCGGCGACGACTGCCTGCTCATGGCCTACAGCCACGTGGCCCACGACTGCCAACTGGGCCGGCGGGTGATCCTGGCCAACGCCGCCACCCTGGCCGGNCACGTCACGGTGGAGGACTTCGCCACCCTGGGCGGCCTGGTGGCGGTGCACCAGTTCACCCGCATCGGCTGCTACTGCTTCGTGGGCGGCCTGAGCGGCGTGGCCCAGGACCTGCCCCCCTACACCCTCTGCGAGGGCAACCGGGCCAAGCCGCGCGGCCTCAACCTGGTGGGGCTGAAACGGGCCGGCTTCCCCCGCCAGACCATCGAGGCCCTGAAGACGGTCTATCGCATCATCTTCCGCACCCACACGCCGCTCAAGCAGGCCGTGGAACAGGCGCGCCAGGAGGCTCCCGACATCCCCGAGGTGCGCCACCTGCTGGAGTTCATCACCTCTTCGCAACGGGGTGTGGCCCGCGGTTGAGGCGGGGGGCCTTCCCGGCGTGTTCCCAGCGGATGATGGCCGGTTCGGCGTTTTCTCTTCTGGCGTAGCCTCTTTGTCAGATTCCAGGGCTCTGGATCTGTGTCCGTACCGTTGTGGTCTGCGGTCTCCGCCCCGCGCCCTGCGCGGCCCC
>Ga0180927_1098_pt1 | contig 14805 bp, 13 predicted proteins | sample Deesub1362A_J573_FD_124291 | JGI IMG/M metagenome (GOLD analysis project Ga0180927, IMG submission 124291) | Desulfarculaceae bacterium JdFR-95 | reverse complement strand
CTACCGCGAGCTGGAGCGGCGGGGCCAGGACGTGACCACCACGACAACCGCCCCGCGCCGTGCCTCGCCGACCAAGGGCCGCTACACGGTGCAGGTGGCCTCGTTCAAGGAGCGCTCCCAGGCCCAGGATCTGGCCAGACGCCTGGCCAAGGCGGGGCTGCCGGCCTATGTGCGCGCGGCCGAGGTGCGGGGGGTGGGCCGGCGCTATCGAGTGCGGGTGGGGCCCTATCCCGACCTGGCCGCGGCCCGGGCCGCGGCCGGGCGCATACGCCTGCAACACCACCTGGCCGCCTTCGTGACCCGGGCCGAGCCGGGAGACCGCTCCAAGCGCCGCACCCGGCCCTGAGACCTGCCCTGGCTGGACGCCGCGCTGGCCAGGCGCTACAATGCCCGCCAAGCGAGCGCCGAGGAGACTTCCTTCATGATCCGTAAGGCCCGCCAGCAGGACGTGCGTTTCATCCACCGTCTGCTGGCCTATTATGGCCAGCGGGGCGANCTGCTGGCCCGTCCCCTCACCGACATCTACGAGTCNCTGCGCGACTTCGTGGTGGCCGAGGACGAGGGGGGCGAGCTGGTGGGCCTGTGCGCCCTGCACCTGTGCTGGGAGGACCTGTGCGAGGTGCGTTCCCTGGCCGTGGTGCCCGAGCGCCAGGGTGAGGGCTGGGGCACCAAGCTAGTGGAGGCCTGTCTGTCCGAGGCGGTGACCCTGGGCTTCGGCCAGGTCTTCGCCCTCACCTATCGCCCGGCCTTCTTCCGGCGCTTCGGGTTCGAGGAGGTGGAGAAGAGCCTCCTGCCCCAGAAGATCTGGGCCGACTGCACCAAGTGCGTCAAGTTTCCCGACTGTGACGAGGTGGCCATGCTGCTGCGCCTGTAGGGTCGAGGGGAGAAGTCCATGCACCGCGAGGAGATGATCGCGCGCGCCGCAGATTTGTTGACCCGCTCCCAGGCCGAGGCCTGGGAGGTGTTCGCCCTGGAGAGCGAGCAGGTCTCGGTGGGGGTGCGGGGTGAGGAGGTGGACAAGTTCCAGCAGTCCACCGGCCGGGGCCTGGCCCTGCGGGTGATTCGGGAGGGGCGCTTGGGCTTCGCCTGGCTCCAGGGACCGGCCCAGGCCGAGGATGTGGCCGCAGCAGTGGAGCAGGCCCTGGCCGCGGCCGCGGCCAGCGACCTGGAGGCGGCCGGCGGCCTGGCCGAGCCGGAGACCTTGCCCCCGGAGCCGGAGGTGTTCGACCCGGAGCTGGCCGGCGAACCGGTGGAGGAGTTACGCCGGCGGGCGGCGGCCATGGTGGAGGCGGCCCGGGCCGCCGACCCCAGGGTGGTGCACGTGCATCCCGCCGAGGTGACGCGCAGTGTCTCTCGCATCCGCCTGGTCAACTCCCAGCGCCTGGACCTGGAGCGCCGGGGCACCGCCATCTCGGCCTGGTGCAACGCGGTGGCCGCCGCCGACGGGGGCCAGGAGATGGCCTGGGACAGCGACAGCCGCCGCTTCGCCGCCGACCTGGACCCCCGGGCGGTGGGCCGCCGCGCCGGCCGCCAGGCGGCAGAGCTGCTAGGCGCCGAACCAGTGCCCGACGGCCGTTACCATCTCCTGTTGGAGCCCCAGGTGGCGGTGGAGTTCCTGGAGCTGCTGTCCGCCTCGCTCCAGGGCGACAACCTGGTCAAGGGACGTTCCCTGCTGGCCGGCCGGGAGGGACAACAGATAGCCTCCTCCCTGGTGACCATAATCGACGACCCTCTCTTGCCCCGCGGCCTGGGCAGCGCCGCCTTCGACGGCGAGGGCACCCCCACCCGCACCAAGACCTTGGTGGAGGCGGGCGTGCTCCGGGGCTTCGTGTTCGACCGCCTGTGGGGGGCCCGGGCTGGCCGGGCCAGCACGGGCAATGCCTCCCGCGGCGGGGTACAGGCCCCTCCCGGGGTGGGTTTCGCCAACCTCTACCTGCAGCCGGGTGACTCCAGCCCCCAGGAGCTGGTGGCGGGCCTGGAGCGGGCCGTGGTCATCACCGAGGTTATGGGCGCCCACACCGCCGACCCGGTCTCGGGCGAGTTCAGCCTGGGCGCGGTGGGCCGACTGGTGGAGAGGGGACAGGTGGTGCGTCCGGTGAAGTCCATCGCCGTGGCGGGCCAGGTGTTGGAGCTGCTGTCCGCGGTGGAGGCGGTGGGTGACGACCTGCGTTTCTTCGGCCGCAGCGGCTCGCCCAGCCTGTTGGTGGCCGGGGTGTCGCTCTCCGGGGCTTCGGGAGGGTAACGTTGCGAAACATTGCCAAATTTTCCCGCTTGACCCTCCCAGCCCCTTCGTGCTAGATGCTTATGAGTCTTCGCCCCGGCCGTCGGGCGGGAGGTGGCCGCGGGCGTCGGGGGTGTGTGTGGCCAGGAAGTTCACCGTCATTCTCATTCCTGAAGGTACTCATCGTGTAAGGCGGCTGACGCTGCATGGCTTCGTGCTGCCTTTGGTGGTGGTGTTGTTCATCGCCGCGGTGGGCATGGCCGCCTACTGGTTCCACCAGTACCAGGTCCTGAGCAGCGAGCTGCCCGACCTGGAGGCCCTGCAGGAGCAGACCCGCCGCCAGGAGGCCCAGATCGCGGCCTTCGCCGAGCGCCTGGCCGACTTCCAGCACCAGATGGCCAAGCTCAAGAGCTTCAACCACCGCCTGCGGGTCATGGCCAACCTGGCCAAGCCCGACAATCGGGGCGAGTTCTTCGGCGTGGGCGGTCCCGAGGCTGCCAGCAGCGGTCCCGGGGTCAAGCTCTCCAACACCCTGGGCGAGCGCCGCCTCATGGCCATGCAGCGCGACCTGGACCGCCTGGCCCGCGAGGTGGAGATCGAGCGCGAGATCCAGCGCGAGCTGGCCAAGTTCCTGCGCGAGCGCAAGAGCGTGTTGGCCTCTACCCCCTCGGTGTGGCCGGTGCGCGGCTGGGTGACCAGCGGCTACGGCTGGCGCATCAGCCCCTTCACCGGCAAGCGCCAGTTCCATCCCGGACTGGACATCTCCACCCGCTGGGGAACCCCCATCAAGGCCCCCGCCGCCGGTGTGGTCACCTTTGCCGGCCGTGAGGGCGGCTACGGCCTCATGGTGGTCATCAACCACGGCCACGGCCTGGTCACCCGCTACGCCCACATGAGCAAGATCCTGGTCAAGCCCGGCCAGCAGGTCAAACGCGGCGACATCATCGGCAAGGTGGGCAGCACCGGCCGCTCCTCCGGCCCCCACCTCCACTACGAGGTGCTCATGGCCGGCGTCCCCACCAACCCCCGCTACTACATCCTCGACTGAGGGGGCGAAGCCGACCTGGGCCGGGGCGCTGCCGAAAGACGCTGACGGCTGTTGGGGGCGCCCACGGTTGCCTCCGCGGACCGGCGCAGCGAGCCGAGCCGGACCGAGACGGGGCCAGGACGGCGAGGGGGCCGGGGCGGCAGGGGGCCGGGGCAGCAGGCAAGAGGGGCGGGAGGAAGACAGCCGGGGGCCAAGGGCCGGGGATGGCCTGAGCCGCNGCCAAGGACAGGCAGAGGCCCCAGGAGCGGCGGATAAGCGGGTGGCAAGAGCAGGGACATCCCGACGCGGGCGGCGTCGGGTTTTTCCTTGCCCTGGAGGCGGCCGCGTGGCGTCGGGACTTGCATTTCCCCCGCCTTGGAGGACAATAGGGCCATGCTGGGCAAGCTGATCAAGAAGATCGTGGGCTCCAAGAACGAGCGCGAGCTGAACCGCCTGTGGCCGGTGGTGGACCGCATCAACGCCCTGGAGCCCGAGATGGCCCGCAAGAGCGACGCCGAGCTGGCCGCCCTCACCCCCCGGTTCAAGGAGCGCCTGGAGCGGGGCGAGAGCCTGGACGAGCTGCTGCCCGAGGCCTTCGCCGCGGTGCGCGAGGCCGCCCGCCGCACCATCGGCCAGCGCCACTTCGACGTGCAGCTCATCGGGGGCATGGTGCTGCANCAGGGCAAGATCGCGGAGATGAAGACCGGCGAGGGCAAGACCCTGGCCGCCACCCTGCCGGTGTACCTGAACGCGCTCACCGGCCGGGGGGTACACGTGGTCACGGTCAACGACTACCTGGCCCAACGCGACGCGGAGTGGATGGGCGCCATCTACCGCTTCCTGGGCCTGAGCGTGGGCTGCATCGTCCACGGCCTGGACGACGCCGAGCGCAAACAGGCCTACGCCGCCGACGTCACCTATGGCACCAACAACGAGTTCGGCTTCGACTACCTGCGCGACAACATGAAGTTCGACCTGGAGTCCCTGGTCCAGCGCGAGTTCTACTACGCCATCGTGGACGAGGTGGACTCCATCCTCATCGACGAGGCCCGCACCCCCCTGATCATCTCCGGCCCGGCCCAGAAGTCCACCCGCCTCTACCACGACGTCAACCGCATCATCCCCCGCCTCAAGAAGGGCGTGCACTATACCGTGGACGAGGAGTCGCGCACCGCCACCCTCACCGACGAGGGCGTAGCGGCCTGCGAGAAGATGCTGCACGTGGACAACCTCTACGATCCCCGCTACCTGGAGCTGCTGCACCATGTGAACCAGGCCCTGCGCGCCCACACCCTGTTCAAGCGCGACGTGGACTACATCGTCAAGAACGGCGAGGTGATCATCGTGGACGAGTTCACCGGCCGCCTCATGCCCGGCCGGCGTTACTCCGAGGGGCTGCACCAGGCCCTGGAGGCCAAGGAGGGCCTGCGGGTCAAGAGCGAGAACCAGACCCTGGCCACCATCACCTTCCAGAACTACTTCCGCATGTACGAGAAGCTGGCCGGCATGACCGGCACCGCCGACACCGAGGCCGAGGAGTTCCACAAGATCTACAACCTGGAAGTGGTGGTGATCCCCACCCACAAGCCCATGATCCGGGTGGACCACCCCGACGTGGTCTATCGCACCGAGCGGGAGAAGTTCGCCGCGGTGGTGGAGGAGATCAAGGACTGCCACCGCCGGGGCCAGCCGGTGCTGGTGGGCACGGTGAGCATCGAGAAGAGCGAGCAGCTCTCCAAGATGCTCAAGCGCCACAAGGTTCCCCACCACGTGCTCAACGCCAAGCACCACGCCAAGGAGGCCGCCATCGTGGCCCAGGCCGGCCGCAAAGGTGCGGTCACCATCTCCACCAACATGGCCGGCCGCGGCACCGACATCGTCCTGGGCGGCAACCCCGAGTTCCTGGCCCGCCAGGAGTTCGATCCCAACGAAGACCCCGAAGGCTACGCCGCCGCGGTGCGCCGCTACCAGGCCATCTGCGACCGGGAGCGCCAGGAGGTGCTCGCCGCCGGCGGCCTGCACATCATCGGCACCGAGCGCCACGAGTCCCGCCGCATCGACAACCAGCTCCGCGGCCGCTCCGGCCGCCAGGGCGACCCCGGCTCCAGCCGCTTCTACCTCTCCCTGGAGGACGACCTCCTGCGCCTGTTCGGCTCCGACCGCATCAGCGGCCTGATGGCCAAGCTGGGCATGGAGGAGGGCGAGCCCATCGAGCACAACCTGGTCAGCCGCGCCATCGAGAACGCCCAGCGCAAGGTGGAGAGCCGCAACTTCCAGATCCGCAAGCAGCTGCTGGAGTACGACGACGTGCTCAACAAGCAGCGCGAGGTCATCTACCAGCAGCGGCGCATGGCCCTGAGCGGCGAGGGCGTACACGAGGCCATCCTGGAGATGATCGAGTCCCTGGCCGCCCAGGTGGTGAACGAACAGGCCGACCCCAAGCTGCCCCCCGCGGAATGGGACCTGGAGGCCATCCGCCGCGGCGCCTATGCCATCTTCGGCTTCCTGCCCCAGCTGGAGGGAGACTACTTCGAGGCCGAGGCCCTGGCCGCCGAGATCGCCCGCCAGGCCCGCCAGCGCTACGAGCTGAAGTTCCAGCTCTACGGCGAAGAGACCATGCTCTACCTGGAGCGCATGATCCTGTTGCAGGTGGTGGACAGCCTGTGGAAGGACCACCTGCTCAACATGGACTACCTCAAGGAGGGCATCGGCCTGCGCGGCTACGGCCAGAAGGACCCCCTGCACGAGTACCAGCGCGAGGGCTACGAGATGTTCCAGGACATGATCGCCCGCATCGAGGCCGAGACCGTGGCCAACCTCATGCGCCTGCAGGTGGAGAGCGAGGCCGCGGTGGAGGCCCTGGCCCCGGAGGAAGACGTGCCCCTGGCCTTCTCCGGCGGCGAGGAGTCGGCCCCCGCCCCGGTACGCCGCAAAAAGAAGAAGATCGGCCGCAACGACCCCTGCCCCTGCGGCAGCGGCAAGAAGTACAAGAAGTGCTGCGGCCGCAACCGCTAGCCGCCCCGCGGCGGACAGGCGCGGGCGGCCTTGCCCCAGCCCCCAGCAAACAACCACCCACCCCACGCGCCCTCCAGAGCACTCAGGGGAGATCGTGCCCTGAAAGAGGGCTCATCCGGCAAATGGCGGGGTGAGAGGTGGCTTGGAATTGCGGCCCCAGCCGGCGGCACAGGAGATTTGGATGATATCTGTCGTCTTTGCCAGGAAAATGATATGAAAAGGCACACTACAGGGATTCTGGCCTCGGTGTTCCGGGTGTAGTCCAGGTGTAGAGCCATATCATTTTCCTGGCAAAGACGAGCGCACGATCTTGTTCATCCCGGGCCGGCCAGCTCTAGGCCATGGCCCGAAGGGTGGCCTTAAGGCCAGCCTTGACAAGGCCGGCCCGGGATGGTTTTACCACCACCCCGGCGTTTGCCGGATGAGCCTGAAAGAGGGAGGCCCGCGGAGCAAAGACCCCCTTCCCAACTCCTGGTGTTCTGGCCGGGCCGCCCTGGCGGGACCCCTCCTCCGTCCGCCTGCCTTTCAGCCCTGTTCTTTCTCCATCAGCTTCAGGCCCGCCTTCCAGGCCGCGGCCAACGGCCGGCCCAGAGCCCAATACTGCCGGCCGTGCAGGTCGAACAGAAGCGGCCGGATGCGCCCCAGGTCCAGACGCCCCTCCTGCAGCACCTCGGGCTCGGCGTGGGTCTCCACGATCTCGCCGATGAACAGGTCGTGGTCGGGAAAGTCGATCACTTGGTGCAGGCGGCACTCCATGCACACCGGGCACTGCGCCACCATGGGCGCGGTGCCCAGCTCGCCGTAGAACACCTCGAACATCTCGGACTTGTCCACGTTCTTGCCCGAGACCAGCCCGCAGTAGTCCACCAGCTCCACCATCTTCTCGTCGGGGATGCACACCGAGAAGGTGCCGGTCTGGCGGATACCGGCGTTGGTGAAATGTACCTTGTTCAGCCCCACCCCAATGAACTCCTCCTGGCCGGTGGTGAGCACCCCCAGGTGGGAGACGGTGATGAAGTTGGGCCGCCCTTCCACCAGGGCCCCCACCAACACCGCGGGCAGGGGATAGAGTGCGTTCTGGGCCCCCAGTCTCTGTTTCACGGCTCTCTCTCCTTCCCCAGCGTGTGTGCTTGGCGCCAGCCGCCACTTCCCCTTATTATGGTCTGCATCACCCGACGATGACAGGGGCAATCGCGCCCGCACCACAACCTTTGGGCCGTCCGGGGGGACGGTGGCGAGGAGAGGGAGCCATGGACTGGGAACACCTGCCGGAGCTGGGCCAGGGGCCGCTCAAGGAGGACCGCATCGTAACCACGCCGGTGGCGGGCTTCACCGCCGGAGCGGTGGCCGCGGGCATTCGCAGCGACGGGCGGGAAGACCTGGCCCTGATCGCCGCCGCCCGGCCGGTGACCGCGGCCGGGGTGTTCACCACCAGCCGCCTGCCTGCGGCGCCGGTGTTGGTCAGCCGCGAGCACCTGGCCGCCGGGGAAGGGATACGGGCGGTGGTGGCCAACAGCGGCTGCGCCAACGCCGCCACCGGCCCCGAAGGCCTGGAGGCGGCCCGGGCCACCTGCCGCGCGGTGGCCGCGGCCCTGGGCTGTGAACCCCGTCAGGTGCTGGTCTGCTCCACGGGGGTGATCGGCCAGCCCCTGCCCCTGGACCGCCTCACCGCCGCGGTGCCGGCACTGGCCGCCTCGCTCTCGCCGGAGGGCCTGCCCCGGGCGGCGGCGGCCATACGCACCACCGACGCCGTCACCAAGATGGCCCAGGCCCGCACCCAGCTGGCGGGGCGGGAGGTGACGGTGGTGGGCCTGGCCAAGGGCGCGGGCATGATCCGGCCCCAGATGGCCACCATGTTGGCCTTCCTGCTCACCGACGCCGCGGTGGAGCCGGCCGCCTTGGGCGGGCTGGTGCGGCGGGCGGCGGAGGCCTCCTTCAACCGGGCCACGGTGGACGGGGACATGTCCACCAACGACACCCTGCTCCTGCTGGCCAGCGGCGAGGCGGGCAACCCCCCGCTGCGCGAGGGTGAGGCCGCCCTGGAGAAGCTGGAGGAGGCGGCCACCCGCGTCTGCCAGGAGCTGGCCGCCATGCTGGTGGCCGACGGCGAGGGAGCCGCGCATCTGGTGCGGGTGCTGGTCACCGGTGCGCCGGACCAGGCCGCGGCCCGGGCCCTGGCCTATGCCATCGCCCACTCGCCCCTGTGCAAGACTGCTTTTGCCGGCGCCGACCCCAACTGGGGCCGCATCCTGGCCGCGGCCGCGGCGGCGGCCGGGTTGGAGGATCTGCCCTTCGTCCCGGAGAAGACCCGCCTGTGGATCGGCGAGGCCCTGGTGGCGGACCGCGGCCTGCCCGCGGGAGAGGCGGCCGAGAAACGGGCCGCGGAGGTGATGCGCCGGCCGCGCTATCAGGTGCGCCTGGACCTGGGCCTGGGCCGGGGGTGGTGGTGGGTGCTCACCTGCGACCTGGGCCACCCCTACGTGGAGCTGAACGCCGAGTATCACACCTGAGGCCGGGCCGCCTCCAGCACCCCGGGCAGGCCCTCCACCCAGGCCCGCAGGCGGTCGCGCACCCGGCGGTAGGGGGCCAGGGCCTCCTCCTCGCTGGCCGCGCCCACCGCCGCCAGGGGCGGGTCCTCCAGGGGCAGGTGCAGGCGCCGGGCCGGTCCGGGGAAGACCGGGCAGCTCTGGCGGGCGTCGTCGCACAGGGTGACCACGTAGTCGAAGCTCTGGCCCAGGAACTCTTCCAGGCCCTGGGAGCGCTGGCCGGAGATGTCTATGCCCAGCTCGGCCATGACCTTGACCGCCCGGGGGTCCAGGCCCTGGGGGGCCACGCCGGCGGAGTGTGCCTCCACCAGCTCGCCCTTGAGAGCGCGGGCCAGGCCCTCGGCCATCTGGCTGCGGCAGGAGTTACCGGTACACAGGAACAGTATGCGGATGCGATTGGGCTGGGGGGGTCGGCTCATGCGGCTCTCTCCCGGCTGGGGTTTCCGGTGGGGATCCGCCTCCAGGGGTGCGGAGGGTGCAACCGTCTTGTGGTTCCTCATATTATGAACCAGCTCCGTGTCTTGCGGGGGCGTGGGGGGTATGATATTCTTCGACGATTCGAGAGCACACACGTCCCCTGACGGCGGGTCTGGGCCAGTGCCGAGGGCATTGGTGTGCCCGGCCGGGTGACGGGGGCGGAGGTAAACCAGAAACCAGGAGGAATTTTCATGGCCTACGTGACCATGCGCCAGCTTTTGGAGGCTGGCGTCCACTTCGGGCACCAGACGCGGCGCTGGAACCCCAAGATGAAGCCCTACATCTTCGGGGCGCGCAACGGCATCTACATCATCGACCTGCAGCAGACGGTCAAGCTGTTCCGCCGGGCGTACGACTTCGTGGTGCAGGCGGTGGCCCAGGGCGGCGAGGTCCTGTTCGTGGGCACCAAGCGCCAGGCCGCGGACATCATTCGCGAGGAGGCCCAGCGCTGCGGCATGCACTACGTGAACCACCGCTGGCTGGGCGGCACCCTCACCAACTACCAGACCATCAAGCGCTCCATCCAGCGCTACCGGGACCTGGAGGCCATGTTCAACGACGGGTCCATCGAGCGCTTCCCCAAGAAGGAGCAGGTGGCCCTGGGACGCCAGTTGGCCAAGCTGGAGCAGAACCTGGGCGGCATCAAGGAGATGAACCGCCTGCCCGCGGTGGTCTACATCGTGGACGTGAAGAAGGAGAACATCGCGGTCAACGAGGCCAAGCGGCTGAAGATCCCCATCGTGGCCATCGTGGACACCAACTGCGACCCCGAGGACATCGACTACCTGATCCCGGGCAACGACGACGCCATCCGCGCCATCCGCCTCATCACCGGGGCCATCGCCGACGCGGTGAACGAGGGCCTGGCCCTGCGCGAGCAGCGGGCCCCGGCGGGCGAGAAGCCTGCGGAGGAGGTGGAGGTGCCCCAGGACATGGAAGAGGTGGTGGTGGGCCGCAGCGAGGAGGAGCAGGGCCCGGAGGTGGTCTTCATCCGCCGTGCCGAGGGCTCGTCCGAGCAGGCCCCGGCCCAGAAGGACGAGGCCGCCGAGCCCGCCCCCACCCCCCAGGGCGAGGGCGCCTGAGCCCGCGGGATCCCTTTGTCCCCCGAGCGAAGCACATAGAACCCTTCCGTGTGCCCTCCTGCCAGGGCACGCGGCCCAGATAAGGAGCGAAAGAAAGTGAGTGTCACTGCTGCCATGGTGAAGGAGCTCCGGGAGAAGACCGGAGCGGGCATGATGGACTGCAAGAAGGCCCTCAGCGAGACGGGCGGCGACATGGAGAAGGCCATCGACTGGCTGCGGCGCAAGGGCCTGGCCGTGGCGGCCAAGCGGGCCGGCCGCACCGCCAGCGAGGGCCAGATCGCCAGCTACATCCATGCCGGCGGCCGCCTGGGGGTGCTGGTGGAGGTGAACTGCGAGACCGACTTCACCGGCCGCACCGAGGAGTTCACCGCCCTGGCCCACGACCTGGCCATGCACATCGCCGCCAGCAACCCCATCTGCATCTCCCCCGAGGACATGCCCCCCGAGGTGGTGGAGCGCGAGCGCGAGATCTACCGCACCCAGGCCCTGGAGCAGGGCAAGCCGGAGAAGATCGTGGACAAGATCGTGGAGGGCAAGCTGAAGAAGTTCTACACCGAGAACTGTCTGCTCAGCCAGCCCTTCGTCAAGGACCCCGACAAGACGGTGGAGGACCTGCTCAACGAGATGCGGGCCAAGACGGGCGAGAACATCCAGATCCGCCGTTTCGTGCGCTTCCAGTTGGGGGAGCAGTCCTAGAGGCAGAGAGGCGGGCATGGGCCAGGGGCCGGCATACCGGCGGGTGCTGCTGAAGGTCTCGGGCGAGGCCCTGATGGGCGGTGCCTCCTTCGGCATCGACAAGGCGGTGTTGGACTACGTGGCCGAGGAGATCCGCCAGGCCCACCAGGTGTGTCCCCAGATCGGGGTGGTGCTGGGCGGGGGCAACATCTTCCGGGGCTTGAGCGCCAGCGCCGCGGACATGGACCGGGTGCAGGCCGACAACATGGGCATGCTGGCCACGGTGATCAACTCCCTGGCCCTGCAGGACGCCCTGGAGCGGCGGGGAGTGCCCACCCGGGTGCAGTCGGCCATCCGCATGCCCCAGGTGGCCGAGCCCTTCATCCGCCGCCGCGCCATCCGCCACCTGGAGAAGGGCCGTATCGTGATCTTCGCCGCGGGCACGGGCAACCCCTACTTCAGCACCGACACCGCCGCGGCCCTGCGCGCCCAGGAGATACAGGCCCAGGTGCTGCTCAAGGCCACCAAGGTGGACGGCATCTACGACCGCGACCCCGCGGTGGACCCGGCCGCGGTCAAGCTGGAGCGCCTCACCTACCAGGAGGTGCTGCGCCGCCACCTGCGGGTCATGGACCTGACCGCCATCAGCCTGGCCGAGGACAACCGCCTGCCGGTGGTGGTGTTCGACCTTCTCAAGCCCGGCAACATCCGGCGCGTAGTCATGGGTGAGCCGGTGGGATCACGCGTGGAGGGATGAGATGATCGAGGAGACCAAGCAGGAAGCGGAAGCGGCCATGAAGAAGGCCATCGCGGCCCTGGAGCGGGACTTCAAACGGGTACGCACCGGCCGGGCCTCCCTCTCCCTCCTGGACGGGATCAAGGCCGACTACTACGGCGTGCCCACCCCCCTCAACCAGATGGCCAGCCTCTCCATCCCCGAGCCGCGCCTGATCTTGATCCAGCCCTGGGAGCCCAAGAGCTGCGAGGCCATCGAGAAGGCCATCCTCAAGAGCGACCTGGGGCTGACCCCGGTCAGCGACGGCAAGGTGGTGCGCATCACCATCCCACCCCTCACCGAGGAGAGGCGCAAGGAGCTGGTCAAGGTGGTGCGCAAGATGGGCGAGGAGGCCAAGATCGCCATCCGCGCCGCCCGCCGCGAGGCCAACGACATGCTCAAGGAGCTCAAGAAGGAGGGCGAGGTCTCCGAAGACGACGCCCACCGCGGCATGGACCAGATCCAGAAGCTCACCGACCAGTACGTGGCCAAGGTGGACGAGCTGACCCAGGCCAAGGAAAAGGAGATCATGGAGTTCTAGCCGCCGGGGTGCCTCTGGGGGTTCCCCCCAGCGGTGTGGGCGGCCGAGGTGTCCTCCTTCCGGGAAGAGGCCGGACCTGTGTACCCCAGGGGCCGACAGGAGGCCCCGAAGCGGCGCCCGACCGGGATGCGAGGCGGGCCAGAGACGAGACCACGGGGGCCAAGAGGCGGGAGGTGCTGTCCCGGACTCAGGGAAGGCACGGACCGCGGAGGAGGGCGGGCCTGGCGCGGCAGGGGGATGGGGCGGTTCCGGCGAGATCGAGATATACTTGAGAAGACGAGGCCCCTTGCCCGCCTCCGCCAGGGGAGGGAAAGGCGAGAGGAAGGCGCCTGGGTACCTCTGGTCCCCCAGGGAGAGAGGGGCAGTGCCCGTCGGGTCGAGGGCGGGAGAAGTCCATGAGCGAGCAGGAACAGAGCCCTACCTTACCCTTCCCCGCCGAACGTCTGCCCCGGCACGTGGCGGTGATCATGGACGGCAACGGCCGCTGGGCCAAGCGCCGCGGCTGGCGCCGGGTGCGCGGCCACGAGGAAGGAGCCGAGAGCGTGCGGGTGGTGGTGCGTACCTGCCGCCGCCTGGGCATCCCCTACCTCACCCTCTACGCCTTCAGCGAGGAGAACTGGGCCCGGCCCCAGGCCGAGATCGCCGCCCTGATGAAGCTGTTGGAGCGCTTCCTCAGGCGCGAGCGCGACGAGATGCTCGAGCGGGGCATCCGCCTCAACGCCATCGGCAGTATCGAGCGCCTGCCCGCCAGCACCCTGGCCCTCCTGCGCCAGGTCATGGCCGACACCGCCGCGGGCGAGCACATGACCCTCACCCTGGCCCTGTCCTACGGCGGCCGCCAGGAGATCGCCCGCGCCGCCCGCCGCCTCTGCCAGGAGGTGGCCGCCGGCGCCCTGCGCCCCGAGGAGGTGGATGAACGGGCCGTGGCCGAGCGCCTGGACACCGCGGGGCTGCCCGACCCGGACCTGCTCATCCGCACCAGCGGCGAGCTGCGCATCAGCAACTTCCTGCCCTGGCAGTTGGCCTACGCCGAGTTCTACTTCACCGACACCCTCTGGCCCGACTTCCGCGAGGCCGAGCTGATCCAGGCCCTGGCCAGCTACGCCGCGCGCGAGCGGCGTTTCGGCAAGACCAGCGAACAGATCGCCGGGGAGGAGACATGAGCCCCACCGCCGCTCCCCAGTCCTCGCCACGCAGGAGCCGCTTCGCCGGCCTGGGGGTGCGGGTGGCCACGGGCCTGGCCCTGGCCGTGGGAGGGGTGATGTTGACGCTCCTGGCCCCGGGATGGCTGGTGGCGGTGGTGGCTGCGGCCGCGGCCGGGCTGGGGGCCTGGGAATACCTGCGACTTACCGAATCGGGTTCATTCGCATCGGGGGCGCTGGCCGGTCTGCCCCTGGCGGCGGCGGTGCCCCTGTGCGCCCTGGCCGGGCCGGCGGCGGTGGTGGGGACCTTGGGGTTGGGCCTGGCGGTGGTGGCCGGGCTGAGCCTGGCCCAGGGCGGCGAGCTGGCCCAGGCCATCGGCCGCCTGCAGCGGCGGGGCTGGGGGCTCCTCTACGTGGGGGGGCTTCTGTCCTGCCTGGTGCTCCTGTTGGGCATGCCGCGGGGGCGCTGGTGGCTGTTGTTCCTGCTCACGGTGGTGGTGGCGGCCGACACCGGGGCCTACTTCGCCGGTCACCTGGCCGGGCGGCACAAGCTGGCCCCGGTGGTGAGCCCGGGCAAGACCGTGGAGGGTCTGGCCGGGGGGCTGGTGTTGGCCGGGGTGGCGGGCGGGTTGTATGCCGGTGGCCTGTTGCCGGAGGTGGGGCTGCCGGCCGGAGCCGGGCTGGGGGTGGGGCTGGGCGCGGTGAGCGTGGTGGGCGACCTGGTGGAGTCGGCGCTCAAGCGCGCGGCCGGGGCCAAGGACTCCGGCCGTCTGCTCCCCGGCCACGGAGGACTGTTGGATCGGGCCGACGGCCTGATGATGGCCGCGCCGGCCTTGCTCCTGGCGAGGGTGCTGTGGTGGGGGTGAAGCGCCTGGCCATACTGGGGGCCACCGGCTCCATTGGCACCAGTGCCCTGGAGTTCGTCTCCCGCCGGCCCGGGGACTTCCAGGTGGTGTCGCTGGCCGCGGCGCGCTCGGTGGAGCGCCTGGCCGAGCTGAGCCGGCGCTGGCGGCCGGAGGTGATCGCGGTGCTGGACCGCGCCGCAGCCGAGGAGCTCAAGCGCCTGCTTCCCCCGGAGTTGGCCGGCCGGGTGACCTACGGTTCCCAGGGCTACATCGCTGCCGCCACCCAGGCCGGGGCGGACATGGTGCTGTCGGCCATGGTGGGGGCGGCGGGCCTGGTGCCCACCTTCGCCGCGGTGGAGGCGGGCATCGACGTGGCCCTGGCCAACAAGGAGACCCTGGTGGCCGGCGGCGAGCCGGTGACCCGGGCCGCCGCCGCCAGCGGCGCGGCCATCCTGCCCG
>Ga0180927_1453_pt1 | contig 14934 bp, 15 predicted proteins | sample Deesub1362A_J573_FD_124291 | JGI IMG/M metagenome (GOLD analysis project Ga0180927, IMG submission 124291) | Desulfarculaceae bacterium JdFR-95 | reverse complement strand
CGCCGGTGCCGAAGCAACAGCTTCGGCACCGGCGGGGGCGGGGGCAAACCAAGTCCGAGGCGCTTAAAGGCCTCCTCCGGCGCGAAACGAGGGCGAGAGAGGGCTAGAGGCGGTTCTCCTGGCCCGCGCGCAGGCGGGCGATGTTCTCGCGGTGGCGGTAGATCACCAGCGCGGCCATGACCGCGGCCAGGGCCACCTGGACCGGGGGGGCCTTGGCCAAAAGCAGCCACAGGGGAGCGCTGGTACAGGCGCTCATGGAGGCCAGCGACACGTAGCGGGTACGCCAGGCCACCAAACCGAAGACCAAGAGTATCCCCACCAGGGCCGAGGGAGACAGAGCCAGCCACACCCCCAGGGCGGTGGCCACGCCCTTGCCGCCCTTGAAGCGCAGGTAGACGGGATAGAGGTGGCCCAGGAAGGCGGCCAGCCCCACCAGTGCGGCCTGCCAGGGCTCGGCCAGGCGCGACAGGGCCAGCCAAGTGGGCGCCGCACCCTTGGCCACGTCCAGCAGCAGGCAGGCGATGCCCGCGGGTTTGCCCGCCAGGCGGGCCACGTTGGTGGCCCCGATGTTGCGCGAGCCCGCGGTGCGGGGGTCCGGCCCCCCGGCCAGGCGGCTGACCACCAAGCCNAAGGGCACCGCGCCCAACAGATAGCCTCCCACCATCAGCGCCAGCCACTGCCAGTCCATGCTCACCTCCGGGCGTTTTCCCTATTATGCCGCTTTCCCGCGCGGATACAAGCAAAACCCGGATATGGGGCTCCGGGAGGGGGCCGCGGGGCAAGTCCCAGATGTCCCCCCTGGGGCCATCTTCCATATCTATTCGGCATGTCTGACCAAATTCTGGGCTTGAACCGCCGGGCGGCCCCGTGTATCCTTCAAGGCGACCGCGGAAACCTGTGGGGGAGTGATTCAAGCAGTGCGAGTGTGCGTGATCGACGGCCAGGGCGGCGGCATCGGCAGCGTGATCATCCGCCGTATCAAGGAGGTGTACGGCGAGGAGGTGGAGGTGTGGGCCCTGGGCACCAACGCCGTGGCCACCAGCCAGATGATGAAGGCCCGGGCCAACCGCGGTGCCACNGGCGAGAACGCNATCGTGACCAGCGTAAAGAAGGCCGACGTGGTGATCGGCCCCATCGGTATCGTNCTGGCCGATGCCATGATGGGCGAGGTCACCCCGGCCATGGCCGCGGCCGTGGCCGCCTGCCCGGCGCGCAAGTTCCTCTTGCCCCTGACCCAGGAGAACGTGGAGGTGGTGGGCGTGGCCCGCGAGCCCCTGCCCCACCAGGTGGACCACATCGTCCTGGAGCGCCTCAAGGAGTTGATGGAAGATGTGTGAAGCAACCGCCTACATCGTGGACAAGGACGGCCGCGAGGAGGTCCTGTTGGCCGACGTGGACGTGATCGAGCCCGAGGAGGGCGGCAAGATCCGCCTGGTCTCCATCTACGGCGAGCAGAAGGTGGTGGAGGCCGAGCTCAAGTCCATGTCCCTGGTCAACCACCGGGTGGTGTTGGCCCGGCGTTAGGGCGGCCGCCCGGCCCGGCTGCAGCCGGGGTTCCCTTTGTTCGGGGCTGGTCCGGGGTTCGGCCGGCCCCCCAGACCAAGGAGGAGCGACCATGGCAGACCAGGCCGCCATCGACAAGGTGGTCAGCGCACTGCACTGGCTGGGCCACGACAGCTTCCGCCTGGACGCCGCCATCGGGCCCATCTACTTCGATCCCTACCAGATCTCCCCCGGCCCCACCGCCGCCCTCATCCTGGCCAGCCACGAGCACTTCGACCACTGCGTGGCCGAGGACATCGCCAAGATCCAGGGCCCGGACACCGTGATCTGCACCGAGGCCGAGTGTGCGGCCAAACTCACCGGGGAGGTGCGGGTGATGAAGCCGGGCGACCGCCTGGAGGTCAAGGGCGTGACCGTGGAAGCGGTGCCAGCCTACAACACGGACAAGGACTTCCACCCCAAGGCCAAGGGGTGGCTGGGCTTCGTGGTCACGGTGGACGGGGTGCGCATCTACCACGCCGGCGACACCGACCACATCCCGGAGATGGCGGGGCTGGAGGTGGACATCGCCCTGCTGCCGGTGTCGGGCACCTACGTCATGACCGCGGAGCAGGCGGTGGAGGCGGCCAAGGCCATCGGGCCCAAGCTGGCCATCCCCATGCACTACGGCGCCATCGTGGGCGGCCCCCAGGACGCCGAGCGCTTCGCCCAGGCCCTGCAGGGCGTGGTGCCGGTCAAGATCCTGCCCCAGGAGTGAGCCCCGCGCGGTGAGCCTGGGCCCCCTGGAGCTGCCCCGACAGCGTCGTACCTACGACGTGGTCTGTCTGGGGCTCAACGCCTGCGACCACATCTGCCTGGTTCCCGGCCCCCCGACCCGGGGGGGCAAGCTGCGCATGCGCCGCATGGTCACCACCGGCGGAGGACAGGCCGCCACCGCGGCCTGCGCCCTGGCCCGTCTGGGCTGGCGGGTGGCCTATGTGGGGGTGTGCGGTGACGACGAGGCGGGCCGGCGGGTGGAGCCCTGGCTGCGCGCCTTCGGGGTGGAGCCGGTGGGCCTGGTGGTGCGGCCGGGCACGGGCAGCCAGCAGGCCTTCATCATGGTGGAGGAGGCGAGCGGCGAACGCACCATCGTCTGGTACCGGGACGAGGACTGTGTGCTGCGGCCCGAAGACCTGGAGCCGGAGCTGATCGCCTCGGCCCGGGTGCTGCACCTGGACGGCCACTTCCTGGAGGCCTCCCTGGCCGCGGCGCGTATGGCCCGCGAGCACGGGCTGCTGGTCAGCCTGGACGGGGAGCGGGTCTATCCCGGCAGCCGGGAGCTGGCCGCGCTGTGCCAGGTGGTGGTGGGCAGCCGCCGCTATCCCCGGCGCCTCACCGGAATAGAAGACCCGGGCCGGGCCGTGGCCGAGATCGCCGCCCTGGGCCCCCGCTGGGCCGGCTACACCGACGGCGAGCGCGGCGCCTGGCTCTGGGTGGAGGGGCGTCTGTTCCACCAGCCTGCATTCCCGGTGCAGGCGGTGGACACCACCGGCGCGGGCGACGTGTTCCACGCCGGGCTGGTGCATGGCATCCTCCTGGGCCAGGGGCCGGAGGAGGCCCTGCGCACCGCCTGCGCCCTGGCCGCGCTCAGCGTCACCGCCCTGGGCGGCCGCGGCCGCCTGGCCACGCGCCAGGAGCTGGAGCGCTTCCTGGAACGAGAGTCATGAGCTGGTTCCTTCTGGCCCTGGGCTCGGCCTTCTCCGTGGCCACCGGAGACTTCCTGATCAAGCGCTACTTCTCCGACCGCCCCACCCCGGAGATGGTGTTGGTGCGCTGGGCAGGCATGCTGCCCATGAGCCTGGTGATCCTGGCGGTACACCCCTGGCCGCAGGTGAGTCCCCAGTTCTGGCCCACCATTGTCCTGCTCCTGCCCGCGGAGGTGGCGGCCACCTTCCTCTACCTTCGCGCCATCCAGGTCTCCCCCCTGGCGCTCACCCAGCCCTTTCTGGCCTTCACCCCCCTGTTCGCCCTGTTGTCGGGCTGGCTGATCCTGGGCGAGCTGCCCAACGGCCCCGGTCTGGTGGGGGTGGGCCTGCTGGCGGCGGGGGCCTACGGGCTCAACCTGCACCAGGCCCGCCAGGGCTGGAAGGGGCCTTTGTCGGCCATCGCCCGCGAGCCCGGCTCCTGGATGATGCTCATCGTGGGCGCCATCTACGCCTACACCGCGGTGATGGGCCGGCGGGCCATCCTGGCCGCGGACCCCTGGTTCATGGCTGCGATCTATCCCTTGGCCGTGGGCGGCACCATCACCCTGCTCTTGCTGGTCAGCGGCCGGCTCACTTGGGGCTGGCTGCGGCGGCCCTGGCCCGCCCTGGGCGTGTGCCTGGCGGTCACCGCCCACATCCTGTGCCACATGCTGGCCATCAGCCAGATCCAGGCCGCCTACATGCTGTCGGTCAAACGCACCAGCCTGTTGTTCGCCATGCTCTACGGCGGGCTGTTGTTGGGCGAGGAGCGCCTGGGCCAACACCTGCTGGCCGGGCTGCTATTGGTGGCGGGCTCGGCCGTGATCCTCTTGTGGGGCTGAAAGGTGAGGAGCCGCCGCCGCTCCGGCNGCGCAGGGTGAACNCCTCCNCCGCCCCGGCAGGAGGGGCAGAATCCGCCCGCGGTGGCCCGAAAGGGGGTAGANAGCGTGGCCCCCCGGGTCTCAGGCGTCCAGCACCACGTCGCTGGTGGGCACGGACACGCAGACCAGGATCATGTTCTGGGCCACGTCCTCGGGCTCCAGGGCGTCGCTCTCCGGCATGTCAACCTGGCCGGAGATGAGCCGCACCTTGCAGGTGCCNCAGATACCCTGCTCGCAGAGGCTGTCGATGTCCACNCCGTGGTCCTGGGCCAACTCCAGCAGGCTCTGGTACTGGTCCGACCAGGCCACGGTCTTGCCCGAAGCGCGGAACTCCACCTGGTATGCCATATCTCACTCCTCATCTATTTCAGCCATAGCAGCAACGGGAGCCCGAAGACAAGAGGCTCCGGGGTGCGGTCTCACGCCAGGCGGGCCTCCAGCTCGCGCAGGCGGCGCAGGAGTTCGTCGCGGGTGGGCAGGGCCGTGCCCGGAGGCGGGAACAGGGGGGCGAAGGTGGTGGCGGCGCGCTCGAAGGAGCCCTGGAACTGGCTGTGCCGGGCCCACTGCTCGGCCCGGCCCTTCCACTGCTCCAGGTGCAGGGCGACCAGGGCCACGGCGCGGCTGAAGGGCGCCCGCGGGTCCAGGTCCAGGGCGGGCCTCTGTTGGGCCGCAGCCTCGCGCACCAGGTCGTCCTCGGGCACGAAGCCGATCACCTCCACCGCCATGCCCAGATCCTCCTGGGCCCAGCGCTCCAGTTGGCTGGCGTAGACGAAGTCGTCCAGCAGGCGCACGCGGTTGAGCACCAGCTTGGGCTTCCAGCGCGCCACCGCACGGCGGGCCTTGTCTCCGGCGCCGGGTTGGGCCGCCTCCAGCTCGGCGATGAGGTCGGCCATGCGCATGGCCCCGGGACCGCGGCTGCGGGCCTGAAAGGCGGCCAGCACCGCCTCGGTCTTGCTGTTGCGGCGGAACAGGCGCAGCAGGGCGCGGAAGACCAGGTTCTTGAGGAAGTTGAAGGTGGACAGCACCGCGGGCCGCTCGGGCAGCATGACCAGCAGGCCCACCGGGCTGGTGAGGAAGAAGTCCATCACCGTGATGGAGGCGCCCGCGCCCAGGTCGAGCAGGATGAAGTCGGCCTCCAGTTGCTTGAGGTCGTGCAGCAGTTTGCGCTTCTTCTGGAAGCTGGGGTTGGCGGTGGCCACCACCANGGCGTCGCCGGGCACGAAGAANAAACGCGGNTCCAACACCGGATGCACCACCTGCTCCAGGGTGGTGTCCTTGCGCGTGAGCACCTCGCCCAGGCCGGGACGCTCGTTGTCCAGCCCCAGGAGGTTGTGCAGGTCCGAGCCGCCCAGGTCGGCGTCCACCGCGATCACGCGGTGTTCCAGCCGGGCCAGGGCCAGGCCCAGGTTGGCGGCCAGGGCGCTCTTGCCGATGCCGCCCTTGCCCCCGCCCACGGGCAGGACCACGGCGGAGCTGGTTTTGGCCTTGCGCGCCATGTCCAGGAAGTTAGCACAACCAGGCGGTGAAGACCACGGCGGGGGAGCCAGGGTGAGATCAGGCCCACTGGCCGGCCGGCAAGATCCAGGGCCTCCAGGACGGCGGCGGTGAGGACCACGGTGGGCTCATCCGGCAAATGGCGGGGCAGCGGCATCCTGTGATCGCCGCCAGCCCGCCGGCACGGGCAGTTGAATGATGTCTCGCCGTCTTTGCCAGGAAAATGATATGTTTCTCTACTTGGACTGCAACCGGCCATACCGAGGCCATGAATCCATCTCGTATCCTTAAGCCCATATCATTTTCCTGGCAAAGACGAGCGCCCGATCTTGTTCTACCACCACCCCAGCGTTTGCCGGATGAGCCCCACGGTGGTGCCCGGGGCGGGGTCAGCCCCGCTCCCCGGCCAGCAGCTCCAGGGCCTCCAGGGCCGCAGCAGGGTCACCCGCGGGGTCGGGGATGCGGCCCGCGGGCAGGATGCAGGCGTGTTCCGCGCCTTCGCCCACCTCCTCGGCCAGGATGGTGAGCCCCGGAGGGCAGCCGTCGGGCAGGCTCAGGCGGCCGATACGGCGCACCGCGATCACCCCGCTGACCGGGGCGGCCAGCTCGGGCAGCTCGCCGGCCAGCAGCACCCGCACCTCCTCGGCCCCGGCCAGGGCGCCCTCGCCCCGGATCTCGCCGCCCAGCACCACCGCCCCCCGGCTGGCGGTCAGGAACCCCGGGCCGTGGAACACGCCGCCGGTGATCAGAGTCCCTTGGGAGAGGCGTCCGGTCTCGGCGCCGTGGAACTCGCCGGCGGCGATGCGGGCGCGGTTGGCCTCGGCCAGGGCCTGGTCTCCGCGGAACACCCCGCCCTGCACCACCGCTCCCCGGCTCTCGGCCAGGGCCCAGGGACCGACGAACTCACCGCCCTGCACCTGCGGCTCCTGTGCGCCCATGAAGGCGCTCTTGCCCAGGAAGCGTCCGCCCTCCACCACCGCGCCCTCGGAGGCGAAGAAACACAGGTCGGCGGTGAACTCCCCGCCGCTCACCCGGGGCTGTTTGGCCCCGTAGAAGGCATAGGGGCCGGCGAAGCGCCCGCCGCTGACCACGGCCTTGAGCGCGCCGCGGAAGGCATATTTCAGGGTGTAGTCGCCGTGCTTGATGCGAGGCCGTCTCAGACCCACCTTGGCGGGGTCGGGGGCGCGGAACCACATGATCACCTCCCGTCCCCACTATGCCAGCCGGGGCGGGGCTGTCAAGCCGCGGCCTCGGGACGGTCGTGGAAGCGGCGGAAGACCTTGCCTCCGCCCAGGGCGGGAGCGGCGCGTACCAGCTCCATGTGGCGCAGGGCCGCGATCTGGCGCTCCAGCTCGCGGGCGTCGATGCCGGCCGCGGCCATCAGCTCCTCGGCGGTGGCGGCGCCGCGGCGGTCGATCTCGGCCAGGATCTTTTCCTGCACCGGGCTCAGCTCCTGGCTGCCCAGGCGGCTGGCGGTGTAGGTGGCCCAGGGGTCGCAGGTGCGGGCCGGGCTCAGGGCGTCCATGTAGCAGTCTTCGCACAGAACCTGGCCGCGCAGCTCGCGGGCCTCGTCCTGGGGGATCTGGGCTTGGCAGCGCTGGCACACCGGCATGAGCATCACCTCCTTTCCTATGGAAAGGTAAGCCGGGGCGCCCCCTCCGGCAAGGCGCCAGCAAACACCTGGTCAATCCCACTCGGCTTGGGCATAATTGGAACAGGCCCGTCGAGGGGCATCCTCGAGCGCAACCGGTTGTGGGGGTTGGTCAACCCTGGGAAGGGTCGTCGGTCATGGCTTCATCACAGGTATCGTCCCTGCCGCCGGTGGTGGAGGGCTGGCGGCCGCGGGTGTTGGTACTGGACGACGAGTGGTCCACCCTGGAGCGTATCCGCGAGGCCCTGTCGGACGAGTTCGAGGTGGAGGTGAGCAGCCGGGCGGAGGAGGCCCGCCGCATCCTGGAGCATCGCCGCTTCGACGTGGTGATCACCGACGTGCGCATGCCCGACACCGACGGTCTGACCCTGGTCAGCGAGCTGAAGGCGCGCTTCCCCAACACCCAGTACATCCTGATGACCGCCTTCTCGGACATCGAGGACACCATCAGCGCCATACGTCTGGGGGTGGCCGACTACCTGCGCAAGCCCTTCACCATCAGCGAGGTGCGCCATGCCCTCAAGCGCTGTCTGTGGCAGCAGCGCCTGCGGCGGGAGGTGGACACCCTGCGCGCGGCGGACCATCGTTTTCTCTCCAGCATCATCACCCGCAACGAGCGCATGAAGGAGGTCTGCCGCCTGGCCGAGACCGCCGCGGCCACCGACGCCACGGTGCTGATCACCGGCGAGACCGGCACGGGCAAAGGTCTGCTGGCGCGAGCCATACACAACGCCAGTCCCCGGCGGGAGGGCCCCTTCGTGGAGATCAACTGTGCGGCTATTCCCCGCACTCTGATCGAGAGCGAGCTGTTCGGCCACGAGAAAGGGGCCTTCACCGGGGCGGTGGCGCGCAAGCCGGGCCGAGTGGAGGCGGCCCAGGGAGGGACCCTGCTTCTGGACGAGATCGGGGAGATGCCCCTGGAGATGCAGGCCAAGCTGCTGCGCTTCCTGCAGGACTTCCACTTCGAGCGGGTGGGGGGCAACCAGCGGCTGCACACCGATGTGCGAGTGATCGCGGCCAGCAACCGCGACCTGCGCCGGGCGGTGCAGGAGGGACGCTTCCGCCCCGACCTGTACTACCGCCTGCACGTGGTGCACCTGCACCTGCCTCCCTTGCGCGAGCGGCGGGAGGACATACCGCTGCTGGCCGAGACCTTCCTCAAGCGTTTCGCCCTCAAGTACGGCCGGGACCTGGAGGGGTTCTCCTCGGAGGCCTATTTGCAGCTTCTAGGCCACTCCTGGCCGGGCAACGTGCGCGAACTGGAGCACGCGGTGGAGCGGGCGGTGATCCTGTCCCCCGAGGGTCTGATCCGGCGCCTGGATCTGTCCCTCAGTCCACTCCAGACCGGGGAGGACCTGCCGCCCTCGGTGGAGAGCGGGGGAGCAGGGAGTGGCCTGCCCCTGCCTTTCGGCCAGAAGCTCTCCCGCTTCCTGGCCCAGTGCGAGCGCCACTACCTGGACGCCCTGCTTCGCCAACACCAGGGACGCATAGGCGAAACCGCCCGGGCGGCAGGCATCAACCCCAAGACCCTCTACCTCAAGATGAACCGCTACGGGCTGCGCAAGAGTGACTATCGGCCGCCACGGAGCCGGCGCCGCGGCGGCTCTCGCGGCGAGGCGGGCGCTGTGTCATAATGGAGCCCAAAAGAGGAGGAGACGATGAGACGGGCCGAGAAACTGCTATGGTTGTTGGCGCTGCTTCTCATGGTTACGGTGAGCGTGTTGGCTCCTGGCTGTGCGCGGGGGCCTTCTCGCCCGGCCTATGAGGGCGCGGCCGCCGGCGCCGCGGTGGGGGCTGCAGCCGGCGTACTGTTGGACGACGAGAACCGCTGGCGGGGCGGCGTGATCGGCGGTGCCCTGGGCGCGGTGTTGGGCGGTGCCCTGGGCGAGATCAGCAACCGTGCCGCGCGGGAAGCGGCGGCCCGCAACCGCCCCGTGGCCTACACCAACCAGGCCGGCACCCGCCGCGTGGAGGCCTATCCCGCCGGACGCACCCCCAGAGGCTGCCGCAAGGTGGTGGAGAAGCACTACCTCAACGGCAGGCTGGTCAAGGTGGTGGAGCGGGAGGTCTGCCCTTAGAAACGAGGCGGTTTTCATCGCGCGAGGCCCCGCCGTCAACCCCGGGGCCTCGCCTTTTGTGCGCCCACAACCCACTGAGGTGCCTATGAGTCAGTCGTGCCGCCCCCCCCAAGTCGGCCTGCCGCGTCCCTTGGGCCAAGCTCATGGCGGCGACGTATGGGGCGCGGCCCGTGCCCTGGGCCGCCCGATGTCGGAGATCCTGGACCTGTCGGCCAGCCTGAACCCCCTGGGCCCGCCGCCCGGCCTGGGGGAGGTGATCTCCCGCGCCCTGGAGCTGATCTGCCACTACCCCGACCGCAACACCACCGAGCTGCGCCAAGCCCTGGCCCGCCACCTGGACCTGCCGCCCGAGGCCATCCTGCCCGGCAACGGCTCCACCGCCTTGATCCGCCTGCTGGCCCGGGCGCTGACCATGCCCGACATCGTGGTCTTCGCCCCCACCTTCATGGAGTTCCCCCGCGCCCTGGCCCAGTTCGGAGCCCACTTCCACTTCCACCTGCTCTCCGAGGCCAACCACTTCGCCCCCACGGCCCACGACCTGGACCAGCTCTGGGAGCGCCAGCCCGGGGCGGTGATCCTGGGCAACCCGCTGACCCCTTCCGGCGGGCTGGTGGACATCGCGATGTTGGAGCACCTGCTGTCCCAGGCCCGCAGCCGCTGTGCCTGGCTGGTGGTGGACGAGGCCTTCATCGACTTCGCCCCCGCCGCGGCCCGCGCCTGGGCACCCAAGGCCGTGATGAACTACGACCGGCTGGTGGTGCTGCGCTCGCTGACCAAGTTCTACTGCCTGGCCGGCCTGCGCCTGGGCTACCTGATCTGCCACCCCGACACCGCGGTCCAGCTCGCGCCCCTGGGTGAGCCCTGGTCGGTCAACACCCTGGCCCAGGTGGCGGGCACCTGGTGCCTGGAGCAGACAGAATACGCCGCCCAGACGCGGCGGGTGGTGCGTCACTGGCGCGACATACAGGCCCAGGCCCTGCGCGCACGGGGGCTCGAGCCCTTCCCCAGCCAGGCCAACTACCTGCTGGTGCGCCTGCCTGCCGAGGGCCCCGATGCCTCCCAGGTGGCGGCCCGCTGCTTCCAGGAGGGAGTCCTGGTGCGCGACTGCGCCAACTTCGCCGGCTGCGGCCCCTACCACCTGCGCATGGCCGTGGCCGCCCCGGAAGAACAAAAGCGCCTGTTGGCGGCCCTGGAGACGGCCCTGGGGTCGGGAGCGGACAAGGAGACTGGCTCGAAATTTGCTATATAAATCGCCAGAAGCTTGCCCCTGCCAGCGGCAATCTCTTCCAGTTGCCGCAAAGGCCATCAATACCTATAATTTAAGCAGAGGCAACTCTATCGAGGAGACTATCATGGTTCGATGCCTTGGTGTCATAGTCTTGACGATCACCTTGGCTTTGGCGGCGGGTGTTGCGCTAGCCGACACTATTACCTTTGACTACCGCAGCGGCATCAGCGATACCATGCTGGCCTCCATGCACCCAGACCACAGCTATGGTTCCTACCGCTACCTGGTGCAGTACAATCGGGCTCTGCGGCCTATTCATCATCACCATCACCATTATCGCCATTACGGAGAGATCCAGACCCTGATCCGTTTCGACAACATCTTCGGCAGCGGCGCGGACCAGATTCCCCTGGGCAGCAGTATCCAGAGCGCCACCCTGCGCCTGTACTTCTACAACGGCTCCCGAGAAGAACGCAGCCTGCACCGCATGACCCGCTATTGGGACGAGAGCGACACCTGGAATAGCATGGGCAAAGGGGTGCAGTTGGGTAGCGAGGCCGTAGCCACGGCCGACGCCACCTTCACTCCCTTGGGTTCGGGCTGGTATGGGGTGGACGTCACCCGTTCCCTCCAGGCCTGGGCCGACGGCCAGAACAACTACGGCTGGGTGCTGCTGGCTTCGCTGGGCAGGGACTATTCTGCGGTTTTCTCCAGCGAATACCGCCGCTTCAACCTGCGGCCCATTCTGGAGGTGACCTACACCTCGCCTGCGGCGGCCGCGCCCGAGCCGGGCACCCTGCTCATGGTGGGTTCGGCCCTGGGGTTCGGGGCCTTGTGGCGGCGCCGGCGCAGGGCCGCGGCGGCCTGAGCCCAAACCACGACGGAGCGAGCATGTGGGCCAGCACTCGGTAGGAATGCTGGCCCTTTGTTTCGCTGCACGCAGGAGGAACGAAGACATCCTCAAGGCTTGAGGCCCAGGCGCCGTACCTCGATCACGCCCTTGACCCGTTTCAGGTCCGCCAGAACCCGCTGTAGTTGCTGAGTATCGGTCACCTCGATGAGGAAGGTGGCGGTGCCGGTCTGGTCTTCGTTGGTCTTGACGTCGGCCTCCAGGATGTTGATCTCGTGCTGTTTCATCACTGCGGCCATGTCGGCCAGGGCGCCGGAGCGGTCGGCGCTGAGCACCTGGATGCGGGCAGGACGGGGTTGGCGCTGGGAGGTGTCCCACTCCAGCTCCACGCGGCGTTCGGGGTCCACGCGGTCGAGGTGGGGGCAGTCGCCGCGGTGTACGGTGATGCCGCGGCCGCGGGTGATGTAGCCGGTGATGGCGTCTCCGGGCAGAGGGTTGCAGCAGCGGGCGAAGCGCACCATCACGTCCTCCACCCCCTTGACCTTGATCCCTTCCTTGGGCTGGCGCCGGCGCCGGCGGCTGAGGGTGCGTTCCAATAGCCCGGGCCGGCGGCGTTTCTCCGCCGCCACCTCGGGCAGGAGGCGATGCACCACCTGGCGGGGGGAGATCTTGCCGTAGGCCACCGCGGCCAACAGGTGGTCCGGGTCCTTGAAGGAGAACTCCGCCACCACCGGCTCCAGCTTGCCTTCCTTGGTCACTGCGGCCAGGGTGGTGTTGTGTTTGCGCAGCTCCCGGTCCAAGAGCTCGCGGCCCAGGGCCACGGCCCGGCTGCGTTCCGACTCGCGGATGTAGGCCCGGATCTTCTGGCGGGCGCGGCTGCTGGCCACGAACTTGAGCCAGTCCTTGGAGGGCCGGTGGTTGGCCTGGGTGATGATCTCCACCTGGTCGCCGGTCTTGAGTTCGGTGCGCAGGGAGACCATGCGTCCGTTAACCTTGGCTCCCACGCAGCGATGGCCCACCTCGGTGTGGATGGCATAGGCGAAGTCTATGGGGGTGGAGCCGCGGGGCAACTCCTTGACCTCGCCCGTGGGGGTGAAGACGAATATCTCCTCCGGGTAGAGGTCCATGCGCAGGGTACGCATGAACTCGGAGGGGTCGTCCATCTCCCGCTGCCACTCCAGCAGGCGGCGCAGCCATTCGAAGCGTTTCTGTTCGGCCAGGTCGGTGGCGCCGTTCTCCTTGTAGCGCCAGTGGGCGGCGATGCCCACCTCGGCCACGCGGTGCATGGCCTCGGTGCGGATCTGGATCTCCATGCGCTGGCCCAGGGGCCCCACCACCGCGGTGTGCAGCGACTGGTACATGTTGGGCTTGGGCATGCCGATGTAGTCGCGGAACCGGCCAGGGATGGGCTTCCACAGGTTGTGGATGATGCCCAGGGCCTCGTAGCACTCCCGCACCGTGTTGACGATCACGCGGAAGGCGATGATGTCGTAGATGTCGTCGATGTCCACGTTGCGGCGCAGCATCTTCTGGTAGATGGAGGCGAAGTGCTTGACCCGCCCCTCCAGGCGGCAGGAGATGTCGTAGTCGGCCAGGGCCTTTTCTATCCGGCCCATGACCTCGGCCTTGAAGCGCTCCAGCTCCTCCTTGTGGTAGGCCACGCGCTGTTGAATGCGGCGGTAGATCTCGGGCTCCAGGTAGTAGAGGGCCAGGTCCTCCAGCTCGGCCTGCCAGCGCCGGATGCCCAGGCGGTGGGCCATGGGGGCGTAGATGTCGCGGGTCTCGGTGGCGATGCGGCGCTGCTTGTCCTCGGGCAGGTAGCCCAGGGTGCGCATGTTGTGCAGGCGGTCGGCCAGCTTGATCAAAAGCACGCGGATGTCCTGGGCCATGGCCAGGATCATCTTGCGCAGGGAGTCGGCCTGGGCGCGGTGGTCGGGGGCGCCGGTGCCCTCGGTGAGCACGTTGATCTTGGTCACCCCGTCCACCAGGTGGGCCACCTCCTCCCCCAGCAGGCGGGTGATGTCGTCCAGGGTGGCGGGGGTGTCCTCCACCACGTCATGCAACAGGGCCGCGCAGATGCTGGCCACGTCCAGGTTCATCTCGGTGAGCAGGGAGGCCACGGCCAGGGGATGGCTCAGGTAGGGCTCGCCGGAGCGGCGCAACTGGCCCGCGTGCACCTTGGCCGAGTACACGTAGGCCTTCATGATGGCGGTCACGTCCGCCGCGGGGTGGTACGACTTGACCGCCTCGATTATCTCGTTGATGCGGACCATGTTCGTCCCACCCTAGTCGCTCACGGATACCTGCGTAACCGCGGTATCCTGTCCGCCCCGGCTCCGGGAAGTCGGGTACGCCCCAAAGAGAGCCCCTGTGTCCCGACGCGCTCAGAGGGCCTGTCCCCCGGCCTGGGCCACCAACTCGGCCAGGCGCTCCGCCGCCCCGTCCACTGGCAGCATCTCCACTTCGCCGCTGGCCCGGTGCTTCAGCTCCACCTTGCCCTCCTTCAGGCCGCGGGCACCCACCACCACCCGCAAGGGTATGCCGATCAGGTCGGCGTCCTTGAACTTCACCCCCGGCCGCAGGTCGCGGTCGTCCAGAAGCACGTCCACGCCCCGGGCGGTGAGGTCCTGGTAGAGGGACTGGGCAGCGTCCCACACCTCGCCCTCGCGGGCCAGGGGCAGGATGGTCACGCTCATGGGGGCGATGGGCATGGGCCAGACGATGCCGTCGTCGTCGTGGCCCTGTTCGATGGCCGCGGCCACGATGCGGCTGACCCCGATGCCGTAGCAGCCCATCACGATGGGCCGCTGCTGGCCCTGGGGGTCCAGGTAGGTGGCGCCCAGGGCCTGGCTGTACTTGGTGCCCAGGCGGAAGATGTGGCCCACCTCGATGCCGCGGGCGAAGGTCAGCTCCCCCCCGCAGCGGGGACAGGGGTCGCCCGGGGCGATGAGGCGCAGGTCGGCCTTGCGCGCCTGGGGCACGTCCCGTTCCAGGTGCAGGCCCACCAGGTGCGCGTCGGCCTGGTTGGCCCCCACCACCAGGGACGCGGCGGCATACAGCTCCGCGTCGACGTACAGGGGTATGGAAAGCCCCACCGGCCCGCTGAAGCCCAGCGGCCCGCCGGTGACCTCCTGGATCACCTCCGGGCCGGCCAGCTCCAGCTCGGCCGCGCCCAGCAGGTTCTTGAGCTTCACCTCGTTCAGCTCGCGGTCGCCGCGCACCATGGCCGCCACGGGCTGACCGTCGGCCAGATAGATGAGGGTCTTGGCCACCTCCTCCGGCCGCACCTTCAGGAAGGCGGCCACCTCCTCCACGGTGTGGACTCCCGGGGTGTCCACCCGCTTCAGGTCCGCCGCCGGCGCGGGGGGCTCGCCCGCTGGCGGCGCCACCTCGGCCTTCTCGGTGTTGGCCGCGTACCCGCAGGAGCCGCAGCTCACCAGGGCATCCTCGCCGGTGTCGGCCAGGACCATGAACTCGTGGCTGAAGGAGCCTCCGATGGCGCCGGTGTCGGCTTCCACCACCGCG
>Ga0180927_1441_pt1 | contig 15290 bp, 12 predicted proteins | sample Deesub1362A_J573_FD_124291 | JGI IMG/M metagenome (GOLD analysis project Ga0180927, IMG submission 124291) | Desulfarculaceae bacterium JdFR-95 | reverse complement strand
CCCGCCTGTGGCTGGAGCGGCTGGCCGCCCGCCTGGGCCTGGTGGTGTCCGGGGGCAGCGACTTCCACGGCCGGGCCAAGCCCGACATCGCCCTGGGCCGAGGCAAGGGCGACCTGGCCGTACCCTTGGCCCTGCTCCGGGCCATAGAGAAACGCCGCGACAGTATCCGCAGCCAACCGGGAGGACAAACGTGAGCCGTCTCACCCTCACCGTGCTGGGCTCGGGCAGTTGCGAGCTGCGGGCCGAGCGCTCCTCACCCGCCTACCTGGTCACGGCCGGGGAGGCCAAACTGATGCTGGACCTGGGCCAGGGCGCCTGGCGGCGGCTGGTGGAGGAAGGACACCGGCCGGAGCAGGTGCGGGCGGTGCTGATCAGCCACCACCACCTGGACCACCTGAGCGATCTGTTGCCCCTTCTGTTCGCCCTGAAGCACGACCCGGTGATGAGGGAAAACGCCGAGCTCCGCCTGGTGGGCCACGCCCGTCTGGAGCCGGTGCTGGCCGGCCTGGCCGGGGTGTTCGGCTCCTGGGTGCAGCCGCCCCCGGAGCGGCTCAAGGTGGAGCTGGTGGAGCCGGGGCAGAGCTTGTCCCTGGCCGGGCTGGAGATAACCACCGCGCCGGCCCGCCACCTGGAGACCAGCCTGGCCTACCGCCTGGAGTATGCCGGGGGCAGCCTGGTCTACCTGGGCGACAGCGAGGCCACCGAGGAGCTGGCCGCCCTGGCCCGCGGGGCGGAGCTGCTTGTGGTCCACTGCGCGGCCACGGACGACAACCCCAAGCCCGGGCACCTGCATCCCCTGGCCGCGGGACGGCTGGCCAGGGAGGCGGGGGTGAAGACCCTGCTGCTCAGTCACCTCTACCGCGAGGTGGACCCGGAACTGGCGGTACGCTCCGCCGGGTCGGTGTTCGAGGGCTTGGTGTTGGCCGCCCGCGACGGGCTGGTGGTGGAGCTGTGAGGCCGCCCTCAGGCGCACCTATTGGCGACATCTTTCACATATTCCGCTTCTGCTTGACCTTCCCCCATTCTCTCTGCTAGGCTGCATTCGGGGTAACCAAGACCGGCCCCTTCTCTTGCCCGCGAGAACCATAAAGGAGACCACGAACGCGGCCCGTTTGGCCAGTGAGTAGGGAGGCCCAGGCTACGGGGTTTGGCGGTGTACGGGCCTGCGGCACGGCAGGTCGAGCGGCGGCGGGAGGACAGAGAGCCCCTGGCCAGCGGCCATGGTTTTGTGCCATGCATGGCCAGGGGAATGGGGACGGCCGATGTTGCCCTCTCGTCCCAGCGGGTCCGGCCGCGGCCAGATGCCGTAACGGGGCCTCGCGAGCGCCTCCGCCGGACCGTCGTATCGCCCGTCTCTCAATCGGGCTGGCGTCGAGAAACCATCGGCGCGCCCGTTTCCCGGTCCTGGTGCAGAGGGTGTCTCTGCCAACCCGATCAGTGAGGCAGCCAAATGAAAAGCAAGGTTCTCATCCCGGTGGACACGGCCCGCAACTCGCTCACGGCTGAGGAGTATGCCCTCAAGCTCAACTGGCGCATGCCTCTGTCGGTGACCCTGCTCCACGTGGTCAACACCAAGCGTCTGGTGGGACACGGCATCAGCCCCGACGACCAGGAGCGCATCCGCAAGGCCATGCGCCGTCGGGCGGAGGAGGTGCTGCAGCGGGCGGCCGAACCCTTTGCCCAGGCCGAAGTGGAGTATGAAACCCGCATCGAGGAGGGCTCTCCCGGCGAGAAGATCTGCAAGATCGCGGCCGAGGAGGGCTACGAGATGGTGATCATCCCCCAGAGCGGGCTGACCGAGTGGGAGGAGATCCTGGGCGGCAGCGTGGTGCGCACGGTGCTCAACAAGTGTCCCATCCCGGTGCTGTTGGTGAAGCACTCGCCCGAGCAACTGGAGCGCCAGCGCAAGCTGCGGGCGGAACGGGAGCTGCTGCCCACCTAACGAGACCAGGCCGCCCGACCGCCGCGAAGGGTCGCCTCTGTGCGCGTGGCGGCAAAAAGAGACGGGCAACAGGGCTCCCAACCACGGGTGACCAAGGTTCGGCAAGTGGCGTGGCCACCAACAGCCGGTCGCGCCGGCGGAACTAGGGTGTAAAGGGCAGTCTTAGGTATCTGCAACAACCGTAAATCTTGAAAGAGTCAAGGGAGGGTTTATGCGATTTTCCAAGTGGTTGACGGTATCGGTGGTGTTGGTGGCGGCCTTGGCGCTCCTGGCGCCGGTAGCCCTGGCCAAGAAGAAGCCGTCGCTGGAGAAGTGGAAGCCGGCCTTCGACTACTCCAAGGCCAAGTACAAGATCAAGGTGAGCAACGTCAGCCACCCGGCCATCAAGGGCGTGTACGCGGGCTTCGCCATCCGTGACGCCCTGTGGAAGGCCACCAAGGGGCAGATCTACTTCGAGTACATCCCCTTCTCCATGCTGGGTGGCGAGGTGGAGGTGCTCAACCAGCTGCAGATGGGCGCCATCCAGGGCATGAGCGTCAGCTCGGTGGCCGCGCCCAACATGGGCCCCCGCATGGGCCTGGTGAACCTCCCCTTCCTGGTCAACACCTATGAGAAGCTCGAGAAGTTCGTGGCCAACAAGAAGCTGTTCAGCCACTTCCTGGCCGGCATGGAGCACCAGGGCATCATCGGCCTGGGCATCACCGGCTACGGCCAGTACGGCTGGGCCACCACCATCCCGGTCAAGACCATCGCCGACGCCAAGAAGGTGAAGTTCCGCATCGCCGAGGCGGCGGTGAACAAGCTGACCTACAAGGCCTGGGGCTTCAACCCCGTGGTCATGCCCTGGCCCGACGTGCCCACCGCGCTCAAGCAGGGCGTGATCACCGGTCTGGACCACACCCTGTTGGTGTGCTACCTGACCAAGAAGTTCGAGGTCGCCCACAACTTCACCCCCATCAACTACGCCCAGGGTCTGTTCATCTGGATCTTCAACAAGGCCTGGTTCGAGTCGCTGCCCAAGGACCTGCAGAAGATCTTCCGCCAGGTGGTGACCGAGCAGTGCAAGATCTACCGCGCCCAGACCAAGACCCAGGAGGAGAACTGCAAGAAGGGCGCCCTCAAGATGGGCGTGAAGTTCTGGGAGCTGTCCGCGGCCGACCTGGAGACCCTCAAGCGGCAGGGTGACGTGGTGCACCAGGAGTACGCCAAGGCCATCGGCCCCGAGTATCTCAAGGCGGTCCAGAAGTACCTGGGCTACACCAAGTAGTCCGTCCGTTGAACCGGCCGGGCCGGAGGTCGTCCTCCGGCCCGGCCCTTAGCCATTAAGAGGCATCTCCCATGTTCACCCGCATCCTGGATGTGCTGGACAAGATACTCACCTTTTTCGAGGAGTGGACCCTCTACGTAGCGGTGATGCTGGGGCTGCTGTCCTTGTTCGTCAACGTGGTGCTCCGCTACGTGTTCCACTACTCCCTGGCCTGGTCCGAGGAGATGATCCGCGAGATCATCATCTACACCACCTTCGTGGGCCTGGCCCCGGCCATCAAAAACGGCTCCATGATCACCATCGACGCCCTGGTCCAGCTCGTGCCCCGACTGCGGAGGACCCTGGCCTACATAAGCCACCTGTCCGTCCTGATATTCTCGGTGCTGATCTTCAAGCTGGGCTGGGACATGGCCGCCCTGCAGGCGCGCACCTTCCAGAAGACCATCATTCTGGAGATCCCTCTGGTGATCCTCTACGCGGTGCTGCCGCTGATGGGCGCCACCATGTTCATACGCACCATCCAGGTCATGTGGAAAGACTACAACGAAGCCAAGGCCAAGAAGCAGGCCGCTTAGACAAGGGTGAGGGGCCTTCGGAATGGAACTCAGTTACATCGTAATCCTGGTAGTGCTCTTGGGGGCCATGGCGGCCACGGTGCCGGTGTTCCTCTGTCTGTTCTTTACCGCGGTCATTGGCTTCATCGCCTTCACCGACCTGCCGCTTCTGGTCCTGGCTCAGAGCCTGTTCCGGTCTATGGACAAGTTCGCCCTGGTGGTGGTGTTGTTCTTCATCCTATGCGGCAACATCATGACCAGCGGCTCCATCGTGGACAAGCTCATCACCTTCGCCAACGCGGTGGTGGGCTGGCTGCCCGGTGGCCTGGCCATGGCCGGCGTGTTGGCCTGCGGCATGTTCGGCGCCATCAGCGGCTCCACCGTGGCCACGGTGGTGGCCATCGGCGGCTTCATGATCCCCGCGCTCATCGACAACAAATATGACGAACGAATAGCCATCGGGTGCATGACCGCCGCACCCAACCTGGGGGTGATCATCCCGCCCTCCATCTCCATGATCCTCTACTCCATGATCAGCAACTGCTCCCTGGAGGGCCTGTTCCTCACCGGCTTCATCCCCGGCATCCTCATCATGGGCGGCATGTGCACCTACGCCTACCTCTGGGCCAAACGCAACCCGGGGTTCGTGGAGGCACCGGTGCCCACCCTGGGCCAGGTGTGGGATGCCTTCAAGAAGGGCTTCTGGGCGCTCATGCTGCCGGTCATCATCTTCGGCGGCATCTTCTCCGGCGCCTTCACCGCCAACGAGGCCGCGGTGGTGGCCTGTGTCTACGCCCTGGTGGTGGAGCTGTTCATCCACAAGAGCATGAAGTTCCAGGACGTGAAGAAGGTCATGGTCAACTCGGCCGTGACCAGCGCCACCCTGCTCATCATCGTGGCCGGCGCCACCTGCTTCGGACGCTACCTCACCCTGGAGGCCATCCCGGCCAAGATCAGCGAGGCGGTGGTGGGCTCCATCACCCAGCCCTGGGTGTTCCTGATCACCATCAACATCCTGCTGCTCATCATCGGCATGTTCATGGACATCATCAGCGCCACCCTCATCCTGGGGCCCATCTTCCTGCCCATGCTCAGCCACTACGACATCAACGTGGTCCACTTCGGACTGCTCATGACCGTGAACCTGGCCATCGGCTACTGTACGCCGCCCATGGGCGTCAACCTCTACATCACCGGCGCCCTGGCCAACAAGGACCTGATTTACGTCTCCCGGGCGGTGTTGCCCTGGATCACCATCCAGTTGGGCGTGCTCATGCTCATGACCTATTGGCCCAGCGCGGTGCTCTGGCTGCCGCGGCTGGTGGGTTGGGACGTTGATTAGAAACCTCCGGTCGGGTTAAGCTATCGCCCGACCGGAGGACACCAGACCAAACCCGCCCTCCTGGCGCGGATGAAAGCCGGCCGTGAAAATCCACCCAGGCCCAAAGACAGAGCGGGGCCGAACCAGGAGGACGGGAAACAAGGGAGCCCGCGGCCCCTCGGTCGGGGAAGACATCTCTGCGGACTTCATCGTTCGGCTCCACCAGATCGGTGCCCGCGCGCAGACAGGGGAGGGCAGACCTCTCTTGGAGAGGGGGGCGCGGGGGCGCTGTTTGCCTCTGGGGAGGAGGCCCTCTCACACCCCCAAACCCGACTGCCAAATCACCGTGAGCCTCCCGCCGGGTCCCCCCCAGGGCCTGAGTGCGAGGCTCTGGACAAGGAGTGGATGCGGGGAACGAGAGCCAAGGCTTTCCCTGGCCCCTCGCTCCCCTCTGAGGAGGGCGCAAGGCCCGTGGCCCAAGCGCACACCAGGGCGGGACAAACCGTGGCCACCGTGCTGGCCGCGGGGGAGGGGCGGCGCTTCGGAGGCGCCAAACTGTCGGCCCCGCTGGCGGGCAAACCCCTGCTGCTCTGGCCGGTGGAGGCGGCCCTGGAGGCGGGGCTGGACCGGGTGCTGGTGGTGCTCGGCTTCCACGCCGAACGCGTGCAGCCCCTGCTTCCCCAGCACCCCCGCCTGGAGGTGCTGCTCAACCCCTGCCCTGCCGCGGGTATGGGCTCGTCTCTGGCCCTGGCCGCGGCGCGGGCCCAGGAATTGGGGGCAGGGGTGCTGGTGGTACTGCTGGGCGACATGCCCCTGGTGGACGCGCGACTGGTGCGCGAGGTGGCCCAGGCCGCGGCCACCGCTCCGGCCGGAGCGGCCGCGGCCTTTGCCGGCACCCGCCGCGGACACCCGGTGGCCTTTGCCGCCAGACATCTGCCCCACCTCGCCCGTCTGCGCGGAGATCAGGGTGCCCGCCGCCTGGTGGAGCGCCTGGGAGACGGCCTGGTCCGCGTGCCAGCCAGCGCCCACAGCCTCTGGGACGTGGACCACCCCCAAGACCTGGAACGGGCCGGCCATCTCCTGGACCCAGGAGATGGAACGCCTGTTGCATAACCTCTCGATGCCTGCCCCACACACATGGGGGGAACCCGCCGGCCCGCCCTGACCCCTTGCCGGCGGAACATGGAAGGAAGCCATGAGCGACGCCAGACAGCTTTGCCCCGAGCTGTGGGAGGAGAACCAGCGCCTGCAGAGCCTGGTGGAGCTGGCCCGCACCCTGGCCGACCCCGGGCTCACCCTGGACGCCAAGCTCCAGCGGGCGGTGGAGGTCCTGGCCCAACTGGCCCGGGCCGAACGCGCCTCCCTGATGGTGGTGGAAAAAGACCGCCTGGTGGTCCGCGCGGCCACCGACCCCCGTATCATCGGACTGGCCACTCCCTTGAGCGAGTCCACCATATCCACCGAGGTACTACGCAGCGGCCGGCCCGTCTATGCCAAGGACATCAGCGACAGCTCCTTCGCTCGGGTCTGCCGCCAGGGCGACCAGAGCAACTACCGCACCGGCAGCCTCATCAGCCTGCCCCTGGCCGTGGATCAGGAGGTGGTCGGCGTGCTGAACCTGGCCGACAAGGCCGGTGCCGACTTCTTCAGCCAGGAAGACCTGACCCTGGCCCAGGACACCGCCCGCCAAGTGGCCAACCTGATCCACTTCAGCGTGCTGCACGCCCGCCTCCAGGAGGCCTACCAGGAGCTGGCCCGCACCCAACAGGCCAAGGAAGACCTGATGTACATGATCTTCCACGACATGAAGGCCCCCCTCACTGGGGTGAAGGAGGTCATGCGCCTGTTGGGCCAGCCCGAGGCCCTGACGCCGGAGGAGCGGCAGCAGTATCTGGCCCTGGCCGAAGGAGACCTGGAGCAGCTCTGGCGACGTATCACCAACCTGCTGGACCTGAACCGCATGGACAACGATACCCTGCCGGTGAACCCGGTGGAGCTGGACCTGGCCGCCCTGGCCCGCGAGGCGGCCTCCTGTCTGGCCGCGGTGGCCCAGGTGCGTGAGGTGGAGATCCAGGTGGAGGCGCCCGCGCCGGTGGAACTGGAAGGGGACGAGGACCTGGTGGAACGCATCCTGATCAACTTGTTGTTCAACGCGCTGAAGTTCTCCTCCCCCGAAGAAGGCGGAGGAGGGCGCGTGCTCCTGCGCGTGCGTCGTCAAGACGGCGACGCCCTGGTGGAGGTGGAGGACACCGGCCCCGGGGTGGACCCGGAGCTGGGGGACGACATATTCCAGCGCTTCGCCCAAGGGCGCCCCACCCGCGGCTCCACCGGCCTGGGGCTCTACTTCTGCCGCCGGGCGGCGGAGCGACTGGGCGGCGAGGTGTCTTACCAAAACCTGCCCGCGGGAGGCGCCTGTTTCTGGCTGCGTCTGCCCGCGCCGGAGGAGGGTTGACTCTAGGCCATGTCGCCCACGCCACAGGGAGACCAGGGCTGGCTGCAGGACTTCGGGGGCTATTCCCTGGAGGCCCTGGACCGCGAAATCGCCCGCCTGGAGAGGGTGGCCGACCGCACCGCCTCCACCCTGGTGGCCGAGGACATGCAGACCATGCGCCTGCTGTTGGTCCAGGCCCTGCGCCAGGCCGGCTTCCGCGAGATACACCGCGCCCCCAACGGGGAACAGGCCCTCAAACTGCTGAAGGAGTACGACTGCGACCTGGCCCTGGTGGACTGGAACATGCCGCGCATGGACGGCCTGCAGATGCTGGAGGCGGTGCGCCTGGACCCCCAGGTGGACGACATCATCTTCATCATGGTCACGGCCGAGACCCTGGACCTGAAGGTGATCCGCGCCGCCGAGGAGCAACAGGACGCCTACCTCACCAAGCCCATCAGCGCGGAGAAGTTGACCCGCCGCCTGGAGCTGATCCTGGAGCGACGGCTCACCACCGCCCGCGCCCTGCGCTGGGAGGCCACGGGCAACGCCCAACGGGCGGTGGACGCCTTCCTCAGCGCGGCCCAGAACCGACCCCGCGCCCGCTGGCCCCTGTTCGGGCTGGGGGGACTGCTGGCCCGCCAGGGACGCTACGAGGAGGCGGAGCGCTGCTATTGGCGGGTCCTGGAGCTGGACCCGGAGGCCACCGCCGCCCTGGTGGAGATGGGCCGCATGAAGGAGGCCCAGGGCCAGGTGAGCGAGGCCCGCCAGCTCTACCAGCGCGCCCTGGAGATCAGCCCCCAGTTCTTTCGCGCCTACGACGCCCTGGCCGAGTCCTTGTTGGCCGAGGGCGACGCCGGCGGCGCCCTGGAGGTGCTGCAAAAGGCCATGGATCGCCGGGGTACGGAAAACGCCCGCCGCCAGGAGCTGTTGGGCCGCCTGCGCTTCCAGATGGAACACTACCCCCTGGCCGAGAGGGCCTTTGCCAAGGCCCTGGAGCTCAAGCCGCGGCAGAACCGCCTCAGCAATCACCTCTATCTGGGCAAGAGCATCCTCCACCAGGGCCGCTACCAGGAGGCCGCGGCGGTGTTCCGCCAGGCTGCCCGCATCGGCCGGGAGGAAGGCAAGACCGCCGAACGCCTGGACTCCCTGCTGCTCATGACCAAGGCCCACGCCCTGGACCACCAGGTGGAGCGGGCCGAGGAGGTGCTGGCCCAGATCGCCGACCCCGCCACCTGGCCCGGCAACATCCCGCCCCTGCCCCCCGCCCACCTGCACCGTACCGCCGGCGCCATCTACCTGGAGGCCGGTCTCAAGGACCCTGCCCTTCGCCACCTGACCACCAGCCTGCGCCTGAACCTGAACGACCAGGACAACCTCCAGGAGATACGCCGCATCTGCCAGGAGCACGGCGAACCCGGCATGGCCGAAGAGGCCCTGCGGGCGGCCGAGGCCTCCCGCGAGGCCCAGGTGGAGGCCCACTCCCGCAGAGGGCTGCGCCTAGTGGGCGAGGGACGTTACCAAGAGGCCCTGGACGAGTATCGGCAAGGCCTGAAACTGGCCCCCCATTCCGCCCGCCTCCACTTCAATCTGGCCCGCCTCTACGAACGCATGCAGCGCCAACCCGAGGCCCTGGCCTCCATGAACACCGCCGTGCGTCTGGGCCTGGAGCGCCGCGACTGGGAGCTGGTGGCCGAAGTGGCCCGCTTCTTCCTGGCCTACGGCCGCGTGGGAGAGGCCCGTAAACTGCTCAACCGGGCGATGCAGGCCGAACCGGACCATGCCCAACTCCGGGAGGTGGCCCGCGAATTGGAAGGCCCAAACCAAGCCCCCATCACCAACAAGGCCTGATCCTCGGCCATATCTCTCCCCAGCCGTGCCAGAGGAACCGTCCGTGGGCCACGGCAGGACAAGCAGCCGGTCTAGAAAAGGAAACAAAGGGGCGGACAGGCGCGGTGAGAACGGCGGCGAGCTAGATGATGATCCGGGTCCGCGGCGTGCTCCCGCTGATAGAGGATGCAGCCGGGGCGCGACGGGATGCCTTGGCCTGACGGCGGGCCAGGTCGGCCAGGACCTGCTCCTTGTAACGGGGCGCCAACTCCAGGGCCGCAGCGGGTAGGTTGCCCGCGCTCACCGCCTCCACCAGCAGACGGACCACGGTCTCGTCTTCTCCTCCCAGTACGCGGCGGGCCAACTCCTCGATCTCTCGAATCACTCGTTCGGCATAGGCCACGTGTTGGGGGTCGTCCAGGCGGAAGGTGTCGATGGTGTAAGGCGCCGGCCCCAAGGGGGCGGCTTCGCCCTCCTCCACTCCGAAGCGCTCCTGCCAGGCCTCGATGGCCTCCTGGCCGTGGAGCTGAGAAGGAGGCACGTGGTCCTCACCCAGGGCGGCCAGGCGTTCGAACTGGGCCTGCACCCAGTCGCTGTAGAGGGCGCCGCGCGCATCGGCCTGGCGCCGGGCCTGGTTGAAGTCGTCCCAGTCCGGCCGCTCCCAGCGGGGGCGGAAGGAGTCGAAGGCGGTGGAGAACAGCCCCAGGTGACGCCGCCGGGCCCGATCCCACTCGTTGCTCAGCTCGCGGGTGCGCTGATACCAGGGCATGCCCCGGTAACGCGGGTTCATGGTCTGCTCCAGGCGCCGTTCCAGGGCCGCCTCCGCCGGCCCCAGGGGGGGACCTTCGGAGACCGCCGGCTTGGGCCTACGTACCGCGGGCCTGCCCCGAGGAGTACCCGCTTCCTTGAGCCGGCGCGCCACCTCGCGCAACACCTGGGTGAACAGCTCCAGACTCATACCCCGGGCCAGGTGGGGCTCCAAGGCCTCGTAAAGCGCCATGGCCAGAGGACGACGCTTGAGCGCAGGAGCCACCAGGGCCAGGAAGTCCTCCCATCCCAGACCGGGCAGGTAGGCATCCAAGGCACGATACAGACTCCGCGCAAACCGTTCCAAGCGCGGAGACAGAAGCGGCGACCTGGCTGCGGGCGGTGGGGCCTGCCGAACAGAAGGAGACGGCGCTACTTGGGCCTCTGTCACCGGTTCGCTGTGCGGCCGGCGCCGCTCCAAGGCCCGCAGCCCCGCCGAAGTGATCCGCACCACCAAGGGTAGCCCCGGACCACGGTGCTCCAGCTCCACCAGACCCTGCGACTCCAGGCCCCGCAGATGGCGGTTCAATAGCTGCTGGCTGATACCCACCACCTTGCGGACCTGGCTGCTGGTCACCTCCGCCTGGCCGGAACCCAGCTCCGCCACCGCGGCCAACACCTTGCGCCGCGTGGGGTGAAGCTGCGGCTGGTTGGCCTCCAACCAGCGCTGCAGATCGACCGGTCCGTTGGATCTGCCCATGATGGTCAGTTTCTTTCGCTGCGGTCTCGGGGCAAGCATGAGATGGTCCCGGTTTGCCGGCCCGCAGGCCTGTGAATCATGTCATCGAACTCGAGTCCAAGCAAGAAGCACGCCAAACCTAAACCAATCTCTCCAACCCTCGCCCCCGCTTTCTCCTAATAGAGTATATACCCTTTGCCTCGCTTTGTCCGACAATAATATGCATCGATCTGGAAAAACACCATAATGCATGATGAAATTTTGCACAATAAGGCTGCTGGCCGATTCTGAATATCGACAGTCATTCTAGACAGAAAGCAGATCGAAGCCAAGCAAAAAATATACACCACTAAACTTTTTCCCACCTCAAAGACTCGAACCGAAACAAAATATCAACACCAATAACTATATATGGCGTCTCACGTGATGGCGTTACAATATCTGGTGGCCAGCCGCCATCCCGTGTTCAGCATGTCCACACAGACCCCAGGACGAAGAAACGGCCCAGAGCCTTCGCCCAAGACCCTAGCCCAGGGCAAAACCGGGCCTGTTTCCAGCCATGTGTCCGCGGTGAACCCCTCCACCCGCCAAGAATATGGCGGAACCAAGCCCGCGCCGCGGCGGCAGGCGTCAAGAAACTGGCAGGGCCCAGAAGCCCTCAGGCCCGGTTCAGGCGGCGCAGGCCCTCGGCCGCCCGCTGGAGGGTCTCGTCCCGTTTGCAGAAGCAGAAGCGCGCCTGAAAGCGGCCCCGCTCAGGCTGGGCATAGAAGGAGCTGCCCGGCACCGTGGCCACACCGGTGAGTTCGATGAGGCGGTAGGCAAAGGCGAAGTCGTCCTCGCAGCCCAGCTGGGCCATCAGCTCCTTGGGCTCGGTGATGATGTAGTAGGCCCCCCGGGGCAGGTTGGGGTTGAAGCCCTGCTCCTCCAGCACGGCGTAGAGCAGGTCGCGGCAGCGCTGGTAGCGGGCCTGGAGCTGGTGGTAGTAGCTCTGGGGCAGCTCCAGGGCGGCCACCGTGGCCTCCTGCAGGGGGCAGGGCGCGCCTACGGTGAGGAAGTCGTGTACCTTGCGGATGGCCGCGGTAACCTCGGCCGGGGCGATCACCCAGCCCACCCGCCAGCCGGTGGCGGAGTAGGTCTTGCTCACCGAGTTGATGATGATGCTGCGCTCCTTCATGCCCGGCAGCGAGGCCATCGACACGTGTTCCGCCCCATCGTAGAGGATGTGCTCGTAGATGTCGTCGCTGACGCAGTAGCAGTCCCAGCGCTGGCACAACTCGGCGATCACCTCCAGCTCGGCGCGGGTGAACACCTTGCCCGTGGGGTTGTTGGGGGTGTTCATCACCACCGCCTTGGTGCGGGGGTTGAAGGCCGCGGCCAGCTCGTCGGGGTCGAAGCGCCAGTCCGGGGGATAGAGGGTCACGTAGCGGGGGGTGGCGCCCGAAAGCAGGGTGTCCGGGCCGTAGTTCTCGTAGAAGGGCTCGAAGATCACCACCTCGTCGCCGGGGTTGATGAGCGCCTTCAGGGTGGCGATCATGCCCTCGGTGGCGCCGCACACCACGGTCACCTCGGTGTCCGGGTCCACGGGGAAATGATTGTAGGCCTCGGTCTTAGCCGCGATGGCCTGCCGCAGGCGGGGCTGGCCGAAGGTGACCGCATACTGGTTCCAGCCCTCGCGCAGGGCCCTCACCGCCGCCTCCACCAGCTCGGCCGGGGCGTCCCAGTCCGGGAATCCCTGGGCCAGGTTTATGCCCCCGTGCTGGTTGCACACCCGGGTCATCATGCGGATCACGGACTCGGTGAACTGGTAGGTGAGGCGGTTGAGCTCCTTCATGATCGCTCCTCGCTGCGGCCAGGGTTGGTGCCGGTCCCCTGGCCTCGGTTAGCAGCCCCGGCCCCCCAAGTCAAGGGACAGGCAGCCGTTTTGTGCGCTCGGCTTCGTCAGTCCCGTCCCCAGGCCCAAAAGCACGCCCCGCCCTTGGCGGGGGCGGGGCGTGCACTTGTTCCAGCTACAGGGGCGGGCGGCTACATCTTGCGGGCGTCGAACACGCGCTTGGCCTTGCCCTCGCTGCGCTCGATGCTCTTGGGCGGCACGCAGCGCACCTTGACCCCGATGCCGATCACGCCGCGGATCTTGGCCTCAATGGTCTTCTCCACCTCGCGCAGCTTCTCCTCGCCCATGTCGTAGACCTCGGGCTTGGCCTCCACGTCCACGCTCAGCGCATCCAGGTAGCCCTTCTTGCGGATGATCAGCACATACTGCGGCTCGACCTCGGGCACCTCCAGCAGCAGGGACTCGATCTGGCTGGGGAAGACGTTGACNCCGCTGATGATGAGCATGTCGTCCGAGCGGCCCATGACCTTCTTCATCTTGAGCAGGGTACGGCCGCAGGCGCACTTCTCNCGCTTCAGCTCGGTGATGTCGCGGGTGCGGTAGCGGATCATGGGCATGGCCCGGCGCTGGATGGCGGTGAAGACCAGCTCGCCCTTCTCGCCCAGGGGCAGGACCTCCTCGGTCACCGGGTCGATGATCTCGGCCATCACGTGGTCCTCGTTGATGTGCAGGTAGCCGTCCTGCACCTCGCAGTCGAAGGCCACGCCGGGGCCCATCAGCTCGGTGAGGCCGTAGGCCTCGTGGGCCTTGATGCCCATGCGCTCCTCGATCTCCTGGCGCATCTCCACGGTCCAGGGCTCGGCCCCGAACACGCCCACCCGCAGGGGCAGCTCCCGCAGGTCCACGCCCAGGTCCTTGGCCTTCTCGGCGATGGTCAGGGCGTAGGAGGGGGTGCTGAACAGCACCGTGGTGCCGAAGTCCTTCATCAGGGTCACCTGGCGCTCGGTCATGCCGCTGCTGGCGGGGATGATGGTGCAGCCGATGCGCTGGGCGCCCTGGTGGAAGCCCAGGCCGCCGGTGAACAGGCCCAGGCCGTAGGCGTTCTGGCAGATGTCCTCGCTGGTTATGCCGGCTGCCGTCAGGTTGCGCGCCATACACTCGGTCCACTGCTCCAGGTCCTCGGCCGTGTAGGGACCGGTGATGGGCTTGCCCGTGGTGCCGCTGGAGGCATGCACCCGCACCACCTCCTTCATGGGCACGGCACACAGGCCGAAGGGATAGTTGTCGCGCAGGTCGGTCTTGACCGTGAACGGCAGCCGCGACAGATCGTCCAGGCTCTTGATGTCACCCGGCTCCAGGCCCAGCTCCTTGAACTTCTTCTGATAGAACGGCACCCGCTCATATACCCAGGCCACGGTCTCCTTCAGCTTCTCGAGCTGAAACGCGGCCATCTCGTCGTAGGACATGGTCTCGAATTTCTTGTCCCAGATCATCGTCGCCCTCCCTGCACTGGACTTGCTCATGCCATCGGCGGCGACCGGCGGCCTCACCCCAAGAGGCCCCTCACACCGCCGCCCCCCTGACGGCTCGCTCTGATGGATATGACAAATAGACCTTTCGCCCCTACATAGCACAGCCCCTTGCCATGGCGCAAGCTACTTTTTAGCTAAAATGTAACTCCTAAACCAAAGGCCCTGGTAACACCTCGCGCCAGGGTTTATCCTGGTATCATGCCAGGATCACGACATATTGGCGCAAAAACCCCTACCAGACATAGTAATTTGGCGGCCTTCTCTCCCGATCCCGCGGTCTGCGCCCGCTGCCACCGGGAAGGAGGGGGCTGCTGCCGCCTGGGCAAGGGCGAGGCGGGATGGGCCTTTGGCCTGAGCCAAGGCGAGGTGGAGGCCCTGGCCGCAGCCTCGGGCCTGGCCCCGGAGCAGTTCGTCACCCCCGCGCCGCCAGGGGAGGACCTCCCCGCCTGGGCCGAATCGCTGGCCCCGGCCTTGGCTTCCTCCCTGGTCCGGGGACGGCCCTGGCGCCTGCGCGTGGACCGCGGCGGGGCGTGTGTCTTCCTGGGCGCAGGGGGCTGCAGCCTGCCGCGGTCGGCGCGGCCCTTGTTCTGCCGCCTGTATCCCTTCTTGTTCGGAGCCGGCGGGGGCCTGTTGGTGGTGGCGGGCCCGGAGTGCCTGGCCTGGCGCCAGGCCCAGGGCCGTCCCCAGGTCCTGATGCGCCGCCTGGGCACCACCCGCGCCGAGCTGCGCGCCCTCTACCAACGTCTGGTGTCCCTGGCCGGGTGAGCCGGTGGTTGGTAGCCGGGCCGCAGCCGGGTTATAGTTGGCTCATCCGGCAGACGCCGGGGTGGTTGTAGGACCATCCCGGGCCGGCCCGGGATGAACAAGATCGGGCGCTCGTCTTTGCCAGGAAAATGATATGAAAAAGGATGCCGGACGGATTCATGGCCTCGGCATTGTCGGTTGTAGTCCGAGAGAAGAACCATATCGTTTTCCTGGCAAAGACGGCGAAATATCATCCAGTCTCCTGTGATGACGGCCGGGGCCGCAATCCCAAGGTGCCCCATTTGCCGGACGAACCTTATAGGTGCCGGGGTTACCTCTGTTGATCATGCCT
>Ga0180927_1011_pt1 | contig 15850 bp, 9 predicted proteins | sample Deesub1362A_J573_FD_124291 | JGI IMG/M metagenome (GOLD analysis project Ga0180927, IMG submission 124291) | Desulfarculaceae bacterium JdFR-95 | reverse complement strand
CTCGCCCCGCGCCACCAGGTCCAGGGCACCCGCCCCCCGGCGCAGGGTATCCTCCGGCTCGGCCGAGGGATGCGCCCCCACCATCACCGTGAGGCACTCTCCCCCCAGCACCTCCTTGCACCCGCGGGCGTGCTCCAGGTCGGAGAGGATGGTGGGGGTGGTGGCCTGGATCACCACCATCTGGGGGCGAAACTCCTGCACCCGGGCCAGGGTCTCGCGCAGCCCCAGGTTGAGTGCCGCCGCGTCCACCAGGGCGCACCGGTGCCCCGCCTCCTCCAGCACCGCCAGGGCCTGACAGAGATAGTCGGGATGCCGCTGCACCCTCCCCCGCGAGCGCGCGAACCAGCGGGCCGACTTGCAGAAGAAGCGNCCNTAGGCCGGGTTGAGGAACATCACCCGCAAAGGCCCACACCCCCTTTCCCTTCCGCCGCCTGGTCCAGGATACCAGCCAGGCGGTGGGCCAGGGCGGGATAATAGTAGCCGCCCAGGGGACCCCTGTCCACCGCAGGCAGGCGCCCCTCCCGCCAGAGGCGGTGCAGGCGGGCCAAGCACACCGCGATGGCCACGGGCCGGTCGGGCGGCGCNGTGTAGCCCAGGGCGTGAGCCCGCACCANNTCCCGCGCCGCGCCCTCCTCCGCCAAGAGCAGGGTGGGCACGCCGGAGGACCAGTAGGGGTAGAGCTTGCCCGGCAGGCTGGTGGGGCGTGAGGGATCGGCCAGGGCCAGCAACAGGTCGGCCTGTGCCGCCAACTCCAAGAAGCGCTCCGGCGGCAGGGACGGCCTCTCCTGCACCATGTCCTCCAGCCCCCAGTCCCGCACCCGGGCCCGGGGCTGTTGGGGCAGCCCCCCGGCGAAGACCACCTGGAGCTCCCCGGCCAGGGGGTGGCCCGCCTCCCGCAGTAGAAACAAGGCCCGCAGGAAGGGAACCACGTCCCGGGTGGGGCCCAGGCTACCGCCGTAGACCACCAGCATGCGATCCCGTCTGGGTTTCGGCCTCTGCTCCCCGGGAGCCAGGAAGCGGGGCAGGCAGCCGTTGGGCAGGTGGCGGAAGCGCTGCGGGGGCAGATGGGGGTGGCGGCGGCGGAAGGCCTCCAGGCTGCGCCGGGTGGCGGTGAGCACCACTGCGGCCTGCTCCACCGCCCAGCGCTCCAGGCGCCGCTGCAGCCCCTGGGCCCAGGGGCTGTTGGCCGTGCCCATGGCCGGCCAGGGCTCGCCCACCCAGTCGTCGCGGAAGTCCAGCACCAGGGGCCGGCGGCACAGCCGGGCCAGCAGCGCCGCGGTGAGGGCGTTGGAGTGNGGGGGACAGGTGGCCAGGATCACCCGCACCCNCCGGCGGCGGGCCAGGCGCCAGCCCGCGGCCAGGGCGAAGGGCAGCCACAAGAGGTGCACGTCCGGGATCATCAGGTAGTCTTGCACCAGCTCCTGCAGGCGCCCCAGGCCGCGGCGCGGGCCTCCGGGCGAGGGAAGGTAGTCCAGCCCCCGCCACAGGCGCCCCGCCCGGGGCTCCAGGGTGGCGCAGCGGTGCACCTCCACCGCGGGAGGCAGCTCGGCCAGCAGGGGCGCCGAACCCCGGGGCAGAAAGGCATAGGCCCGGTCCTGCAGGGTGAGCACCACCGGCCGCCAGGAAGAGACCCGGGGGAGATACTGCACCAGGCGGGTGATGCGCATCACCGGGCCGTAACCCGCCAGGGGCGGGAAGTAGGGAGCCAACACCAGGACCCGGGGACCGCTCACGCCGGTGCCTCCCCCGGCTCGCCGGCCACCATGGCCCGCCACCACAGGGCCAGGTTGAACAGATACCAGGCCTGCATGGCGCTGCCCCGCTCCAGGACCCGCTCCACCTCGCCCGGGTCCAGGTAGTCGGTCCGGCGGCAAAACTGCCGCAACTCTCGCGCCATCTCCCGCCCCAGGCGGCGGCGGAACCACTCGTGCACCGGCACCCCGAAGCCCTGTTTGGGCCGGGCCAACACCGGCGGAGGCAGCAGGTCCGCCACCGCGCGCTTGAGGATGTGCTTGAGCTGGCCGCGGCGGGTCTTGAGCCGGGTGGGGATGGCCAGGGCCAGCTCCACCAGGCGGTGNTCCAGAAAGGGCACCCGCGCCTCCAGNGCCACCCCCATGGTCATCTTGTCNACCCGCATCAACAGCAGTTCGGGCAGGCGCAGGTTGAGGTCGGCATAGGTCATCCAGTTCAGGCGCGAGGGCTCCCAGGCCCGCCGCNGGAAGCGCCGGTACCAGGGCTCCATCACCTCCCAGGAGCTGGTGCGGGCGAAGCGGCGGCGCANGCGGGCCGAAAGCAGGCGCCGCTTGTGCGTCTCGCTGAAGGCCTCGGCTCCGCTCCAGAACAGGGGCAGTCCCAGCCGCCCCCGGCGCAGCAGCTCGTATGGCTGGCCGCAGTCGCGCCCCAGGGCGGCCAGGACGCGCAGCCCCAGGGCCTTGAGCCCCCCACTCAGGGGCAGGCGGTTGAGGCGCTCCAGGCGCAGCAGGGTACGCCAGACGGGGTATCCCCAGAACAGCTCGTCGGCCCCTTCCCCCACCTGGCACACCACCACGCCGTGCCGCCGGGCCAGCTCAGCCAGGTAGTACACCGGCACGCACACCGGGTCGGCGATGGGTTCGTCCTGCAGCCAGACCATGCGGGGCAGGAAGCGCAGCAGGTCNTCCAGCTCCAGGCGGCGCTCATGGTGCCGCGCCCCNACCCGGCGCGCCACCAGGCGGGCGTAGGGCAGCTCGTCGGGGTAGGAGGCGAACTCCCCCTGGTAGCCGATGGAGAAGGTCTTCACCTCCTGCCGCCAGTGGCGGGCGAACAGCACCGCGTTGGTGCTGGAGTCCAAGCCCCCGGAGAGGAACACCCCCACCGGCATGTCGCTCACCGTACGCAGGCGGACCGCCTCCTCCAATACTGCCAGCACCCGCTGTGCCGCCTCGGCCTCGCCTATCCCCGGCAGGGGGGTCAGCTCCTCCCAGGGGTCCCAGTAGCGCTGCAACTGCACCGAGCCGGAACGACCCACCCGCAGCCAGCAGGCCGGAGGAAGCTTGCGGATGCCCTGGAACAGGGTGTACGGCGCGGGCGTGGTGAGAAAGCTGAGGAAGTGGAACAGGGAGCGCTCGTCCACCGCGCGCTCCTGCTGGGGGTCGCGGAGAAGGGCCTTGATCTCCGAGGCGAACACCAGGCGCCCGTGGTGCAGGCTGTAGTAGAGGGGCTTGATGCCCAGCCGGTCGCGCACCAGCCACAGCTCCTCCCGCCGGGCGTCCCAGAGGGCGAAGGCGAACATCCCCCGGAAACGCCGCAGGCAGTCGATGCCCCACTGCTCGAAGGCGTGCAGCACCACCTCGCTGTCCGCGTGGTCCGTGCGCCAGCGGTGTCCCCCCAGGGCTTCCAGCTCCCGCCGCAGCTCGGCGTGGTTGTATATCTCGCCGTTGTAGACCAACCACAGGCTGCCGTCCTCGTTGCTCATGGGCTGGGAGGCATGTGGGGCGGGGTCTATGATGGCCAGGCGCCGGTGGGCCAGGCCCACTTTCCCATCGGGCGACAGCCACAGCCCCTTGCCGTCTGGACCCCGGTGGGCCAGGATCGCCTCCATGCGCTCCAGATAGGCCTGCGTGACCCGGAAACCGCCTCGCCCCACCACCACGCAACCGGCCAGCCCGCACATGCTGCTTTCCCCCTCAGTTTCCCGGGCCGTGGCTCGGTGGCCAGTCTCCTCCGCCCCCGGGGTTGCACCGGCCTTCTCGCCGTCCCAGTATCCGTCTTCCGGCCATGATGCTTCCCTGCACCCTGCTAGCGCCAGGAGACCCGGGGCAGGATCTTGGCGGTGTCTATCTGGTCACGATAGGGCATCACCTCTTGCAGCATGTGGGCCAAGACTTCGTCCGTGAGGTAGTGGGGCTTCAGGCCGAGCTCCAGTAGACCCGTGTGGACAGGGTTGTAGTAGTGTTCCTCGGCCTCCACCCGCGGGTTTTCAATGTGGTCGATCTCCACCTTCAGTCCCAGGGACCGGCCCACCCGCTGCACTTTCTCGGCCAACTGGTTGACCGTAAACAGCTCGGTGAACTGGTTCAGGATGCGCAGCTCCCCGGGCGCCACGGGATGGTCCAGAGCCAGCTCGATACACTGGATGGTGTCCTGCAGGTGGAGGTAACCCCGAGTCTGGTTCCCCCGGCCGAACACGGTCAGGGGCACCCCCGCCACCGCCTGCACCAGGAAGCGGTTGAGCACGGTGCCGAAGATGTCGTCATAGTTGAAGAAGGGACGCAGGTCTGGATGCAGGGCGGTCTCGGGGGTGGACAAGCCGTAGGCCGGACCCTGCATGAGGTCGGTCACCCGCAGGCCGTTGGTGCGCACATAGAACCACAACAGGTCGGTGTCTTGGATCTTGGTGGTGTGGTAGAGGCTGCTAGCCTGGCGGGGATAGAGGAAGGTGTGCTTGCGTCCCTTGTGCTCCACGGTTAGCCACCCTTCCTCGATGTCGATGTTGGGGGTGCCATACTCGCCCATGGTGCCCAGCTTGATGATGTGGCAGTCCGGCGCCAGGGAGAGCACCGCCCAGATTACGTTCAGGGTCACCTCCAGGTTGTTGAGGAGAGTGAGTCGGGCTTCCTGAAAGCCCATCATGGAATAGGGGGCCGAAGGCTGCTCCGCATAGTGGACCACCGCCTGGGGCTGAAAACGCTGGAAGAGTCCCTCCAGGAAACGGTAGTCGCGCAGGTCGCCTATCTCCACCTGGATCTGATGGCCGCTCAGGGCCTGGAACAGCTCGCTCCGTTTCACCAGGTCCGGGGTGGGGAACAGAGGGGGTGAGGAGGTCTGCAGGCACAGGGTACGCCGCAGGTAGTTGTCCACCGCCAGCACCTGGTCTCCCCGTGCCGCCAGGGCCATGGCCGTGGGCCACCCCAGATAGCCGTCTCCTCCCAGTACCATCACCCGCATGGTCCTTCGCTCCTGTCTGGTTNCCTGGATCCGCCCGGCCGGGCCCCCGGAGCATCCCCGCACTTCCCGCACCGTGCCCGGCTTCGGGCCTTGGGGCATCCGCAGTATAGCCTGATGCCCCGCAGGGAAAGGTACGACCGGCGCCCCCCTTGCTCCAGGGCGTTGGAGATCATCAGATAGCCCGCCCGGCGGGCCGAGGGCACCGCCAAGTATATCTTGCGATATCGGCCCTTGGTATCGGCCTGGTTGATGTTGGCCAGAAACGTGTCCTTGCTGTGGTTCAACACGCCCAGGGACACCCGGCTGTCCGGCCCCACTTCGAGCTCGAACTCCAGCCAGAACCTTCCCTCCTGGCAGGGTGGCGCCAGGGGCAGCTCGGCGGCATAGGAGTAGCGCAAGGGGCTGGTCACCACCACCGCCTGTTTCCTCCCTCCCTCCTGTTCAGACAGACGCACCTGGGCCCCGAGGAACGCCCTCCGCAGCTCCCCCAGGTCCAGGGAGATCCCCGGGCAGGAACGGATCTCCGGGGGGCGGCAGTCCAGCCGGAGAGGGTCCAGGGACACCGGCCAGGCCGGTACGATGCCCCGCGAGTCCGCCGGAGGGGACCCTCGGCGCGGCAAGGCCCCGGAGGCCAGCAGGGGGGCCAGGAGGTCCTTGAGCCCCAGGAAGGTGAACCAGGCTCGTAGCCGCACCCCCTCTTCGGTCATGTGTATCCCGTCGAAGAACAGGCGGTAGTCCTGGGGGAAGCGTGCCGCGACGTCGATGAAACCCACTCCATACTTGCGGGCGAAGTTGCGAAAGACCCGGTTCTGGAAGTCGGCGAAGCGGCGAATGTCGGCATAGGTGGCGGGCCAGTATTTCCAGTTGAGATAGCCGTAGACGCCGCCCATGTACCAGTCGCGGATGGGGTCCTGCCGCGCGCGGGTGCGGTCGATCACCAAGCCGGGGTAGGAGAGCCACACGAAGGAGCACAGTACGAACACCTGCCCCTCCCGCTCGGTCTGGGTGGCGATGGCCTTCAGGTCCCGCACGATCTGGGGGAGGGAGAGGGGCAGAGCCGGATTGTCTGGATCGGGGTCGCGTTCGTCCACCCCGGGAGGCCAGGTGACCCGGTAGGCGGGTTTGGGCGGTTCGGTCAACAGACGGGGCCCCCACAACCGATCCGCCAACATATGCCACAGCTGGGCCGCCCGGCGGCAGAGATGGGAGTGGTTGATCAACCAGGCGGTGATCCCCCGCGTCTGGCTGCGGCGGTGCTGGAACAGGGGGCGGGAGAAGCGCTCGCCGGGGGGCAGCTCGATCAGCCCCTGGAACTGGAACTGGTTACTGCCCTCGTAGTACACGATCACGTCGGGAGCCAGGTGGGCCAGCTCGGTACGCACGATGGCGCTCAGGTCCTGGGAGGTGGCGCCGTCTCGCGCCGCGTTGAGCACTTGGAAGCGTACCGCCAGCCCTTTGGCCCGCGCCCACTTGTTGAGCCAGAAGCCCACGAACTCGGGATAAGAGGCGTGTATGCGGGGATGATTGACGGTGGTGGAGCCGCCCAGAAAAGCGATACGCACCACCTGGGGTGGTTTGGCGGGCGGGAAGTCGGGGCTGCGGTATCCGTAGCGGTTGGTCACCAGTCCCGAGGCGTAGAAGGCATAGGGATAAAAGCGGTAGCGGGGAAAGGGGAGAGGCGGGTCGCTATGGAACACGGTCAAGGGGAAGGGATAGTTCTCATAGAATTGTCCATTGCCGCTGCACACGGCAGCCCTGACCTGTTGGAAGTTGAACACCTTGGGGAAGTTGGTCCCCAACTGCAGGTTCTCCTTGCGGTCGAAGATGCGCCAACCCTCGGCGCGGAAGTCGTACTTGACGGGCATGCTCCCCGCCAGAGGGGGAGGGGTCTGGAAGAACCACTGCCGGCGTATCACACCCTGGTCCTGGATGTAGCGCTCCGCGATCTCCTGTAGCAGCTCCTGGTTCAAGGGCAGGGGCGTGAGTCGGGGACGGGAGGCCAAGCGCAGCAACAGCTCACCCCCCACCAGGGCCAGGGCCACACTGACCAGGACCAGTATCAGGTTGGGGAGTACCCGTCTCATTTGGCGCTCATACCCCGCCTCAGCCCCGGAGATGGAGCCCAGGCTGGCATCTCTGGTCGGCCGGGAGGGCTTCACTCTGGTGGGGTGAGCCCTCCATTTCCGTAGGTGCCCAGGGTTCCAGTTGGGCCAGCGTCCAGCGCAGGGAGGTGATGGTCTCGCGATACTCGTAGGGGGGCATGCCCTCCAGCAGGCGGGTGGCCTCCTCCAGTATCTGGCCGGGAGGGCACAGCCCGCGGCGCAGGTGGGGGAAGCGGAAGATGTCCTCCTCGCGGGCCCGTTCCCCCCACACCGGACAGAACATCACCGGCATCTCCAGCCGGCGCACCCAGCGGAGGAAATCGAGTATCTCTTGGTAGTTGCTGCGCATCACCACGTAGGCGAGGCGGCAGGTGTCCCACAGGGGCCGGCGCTGGTGGCGCTGCCGGGCCAGCCACTCCACGTTGGCCTTGACCTGCTCCCAGTTTCCTCCCCGTCGGATGTGATGGTAGGTGGCGGCGGTGGCCGCGTCCAGGCTCACGCCCAGATGCAGGCGGGGCAGGCGTTCCAGTTCCGCCCGGAAGCGGTGGAGCAGGGAGCCGTTGGTGGTGAAAGACAGCTTCTGACCCCGGCGGGGATCGAAGCGCCGCAGGAAGTCCTGCACCCAGGCGGAAAGGAAGGGCTCACCCCCCGTGAACTGGATTTCGTCCACCACCGGNAGGAGAGCCAGGGCCCGCTCCCGCAGCGCCGGGGAGAGCTCGCGGGGTTTGTGCTCNTGGAAGCACATGCGGCAGCGATAATTGCAGGTCTCGGTGGCCTGCAGGAGCAGAAAGGAGGGACGGCTCTGCAGGTATTCTGCACCCTGCAGGTATTCCTGGCGCTGGCGGGCGATGTTCTGGGCGATGGCCGGCGCCTGGCCTTGATCTTCGCGTCGGGGAAAACTCTCCACGTCGCGGCGGCCGCGGAAGCTGCACTGGCCGCAACCGGCCGCTTCCAGCTCGCCCCGGGCCAGGGCCCGCCGCATACGCCGCAAGGGATCGCCGTTCCAGATCTCCTCCACAGTCTGCCGGCGCAGATCACCCACCACCGGGGTGTAGCAGCAGGGCCGCACCTGACCTTCGGGGTCCACCCACAGGGAGGTATAGGGGTAGTGGCAGTAGATCCGCTTCCCCTGCCCTCTGTCTCTGCCTGTCCACCGCCAGGGCCAAAGCCATTTGCCCCAGGCCATCTCCTTATTCACCCTCCCCTCGGGGGCGCCGGAGCTCACAGCGCGCGGGCTGGCAGTAGGCCAGGCGATAATAGCGCGGGCCCTGGTCCTCCACCACCAGCTCCAGGACTCCCTTGATCATGTCCATGACCATGGGGTGGACGGCCAAGTGCTTGCCCCGGGGCCGGTCGAAATATCCCTCCTCGAAGACCCCTACGCTGAGGGAGTAGCGCCCTGGCCCCAGGAGCAAGGGCTCCAGATGCAGCAGCAGCTCCTGGAGTCGNCCCCCCGCCGGCTCNACTGCGATCTGGTCGCAGATCAGGCGCGTGACCGGCGTCTTGCCTTCGCGGTGGAAGGCGGCCAGGAAACAGGGCCGGCCTTGAAACCCTTCGTCGCGCACCCGGAAACGCAGCACCAGGGTCACCTCTTCCATCGGCGCCCAGACCAGGCGTTTCCGTCCCCGCCCATCCCGCAGCGACACCTCCTCTATGGTTATACGCCGGTTGCCGAAACGGCTTCCCAGCTCCTCGGCCCCTGCGGTCTGCGGAGGCAAGAGGGGACCGTCCGTTCCCGCTCCAGGCCNGGCGAAACGCAGGGGCATCTCCAACNGCTGCCGCCCCCCGCCCTCCTGCAGGGGCAAGGGTCGGCTGAAGCATCGCCCGTCGGGAAGGTATCCTTCCAGCAGGAACTGTCCCTCGCCGTCGCTGTCCACCTCCAGCTCCAGGGTGAGGCGGGCGGTCTCACCCGGGGGGAGGAAGAACAAGAAAGGGGCGCGGTGGAATATGGAGCCGAAAGGCTCCAGCTCGCGCCACACGGTGTCGTCCTCCCGTTGGGGAGCGCCCCAGTTTCCCTCCCCGGGGGTCAGGAGGAGTCGGGCCCCGTCTTCCCCCCCGCCGGTTTCCAGGTCGATGACCGTGCGGTGGCCCTCATGGTCCCGCAAGGCGATGCCCCCCACCCGCAGGCGTCCCTCCACCTCCACCCGGCGGGCGGGCACGATCTGGAGGTAGGCGGGTATTCTTTCCTCCTTCCCCTCGCCGGCTCTGCCCCGCTCCAGGCGGGAGAGGGTGAAGAAGGTGCGCTGGCGCAGGCGTTCCTCCTCCTGCCGCCGGATGGACGCCTCGTAGGCTTTGACCACCTGTTCGCCGCTCCCGTCCATGACCACCCGCCCTCGATCCAGCCAGATGAAACGGTCGCAGACCTTCAGGGCGGAGTAGATGTCGTGGGTGACCAGGAGAAAGGTGGTGCCGTGGCTCCGGCAGATGCTTTGGATGCGGTGCCAGCTCTTGTTGGCGAAGTAGGCGTCNCCNACGCTCATCACCTCGTCCAAGATCAGCAGATCGGGGTGGACCGCGGTGGAGGTGGAGAACATCAGGCGCAGGCCCATGCCCGTGGAGTAGGTCTTCATGGGCTGGTCGATGTATTGTTCTATCTCGGCGAAGGCGATGATCTCCTCCTCCTTGCGCTGCAGCTCCTCGCCTTGGTAGCCCAGGCGGCTCAGAAAGGAACGTACATTCTGGCGGCCGGTGAAGTCAGGGTGGAATCCGGCTCCGATCTCCAACAAGGCATAGAGCCGGCCCCGCACCTCCACCTCCCCGGAGGTGGGTTCGATCACTCCGCTCAGGATCTTTAGCAGGGTACTCTTGCCTGCGCCGTTGCGCCCAATGATGGCCACCTTCTCGCTGCGTCGGATCTCGAGGTCCACCCCGTCGAGGGCAGGATATTCCAGATAGGCACCTTGCCGCTTCTTCAGCAGGCCCAGCAGGTCCAACAGGCGGTAATAGGGACGACTGTAGAGCCGGTAGACTTTTTTCAGCTCCCGGGTGCGTATCACCAGCTCACTCATAGTCCAACAAGGTTCCTTTCAGCTTGGCAAACAGACCGCAGCCGGCCACGAAGGTGGTCAGGCACATGGCCAGGTACACGCAGACCGTAAGGAGCCGGGGGTGGTGACCTGCGATCATTATTTCGCGGTACATGGAGATCAGGTAGTTGACCGGGTTCATATACAGCACCACCTGCAGAGAGGAGGGCACCATCTCGGGTTTAAAGCCGATGGGAGACACGAACAGCAACAAGAGCATGAACAGATTTACGAAATAGACCAGGTCACTGAAGATCACCGCCAGGGAAGACAGGATCCAGATCAGGCCCACCATGAACATGAGCTGCAGCAGCATCGCCAGGGGCAACAGGGGCAGCCACCAGGAGAGGTTGCCGTTTATGACCAGCAGCAGGATCAGGATGAGTGTGCTCACCATTTGGCCTACCATACTGGCCGCCACCGTCTGCACGGGCAGGAACTCTATGGGCACGATCACGTTGCGTACCAGATGGAGGTTCTGTTTCACGCACAGAGCACCTGTGGATATGCTGTCCCACAGGCCCAGGTAGGGCACCAAACCCGTGAACACGAAGATTACGTAGTCCAGGTGGCTGTAGCCCGGGAAACGCATCTTGAAGACCACCATATACACGAACAGGTATATGCCCAGCAGCAGAGCGGGCTGCAGCACCACCCACAATTCCCCGAACAGAGAGCCGGCATAGCGGCGGCGCAACTCCTCCCGGATTATGGCCAGCAGGATGTGGCGGTCGTGCCACATCCGGGCCAGGGTCTGTAGGGTGGCGGTGATCATGGCGCTTCCCCGAGGGGAAAATCAGAGGCGAGGCGAAATTCCTCGAGCAGGCTGCGGACCCAGGTGGAGGAGGGTAGGTCTGCTTCCCGGCCCAGCAGGAAACACCAGCGCCGCACTCCCTCCAGCCTGATTTGCTGACTCAACTCCAGAGAACGGCAGGGCAGCCGCACGCCGTAAGAGGGCGAGTACCACGCGTCCTCAATTCGTCCGGTCAGACCCTCCGGCACCCGAAGCACTAGTTCTTCTCCCCCTACCGCCAATCCGTAACCCCCTGGCTCGGGCCATACCTCCACTCCCGGCGCCAGATGGAAATGCCACCGCAGTCGATGTTGCCCCTTGCCCTGCAAACAGTCAACCACCATCAGCACCCCCGTGGGTAGCAGAAGCCACAGTCCGCGGAGATGAAGCACGGGGTTTGCCAGACGCTGGTAGCCGCGGTGCAGGCCCCAGTACACCACCTTGTCGGAGCCTGCCAGGAAGCGCAGGTGGCGTGGTCGTGCGCATTCGAACAACCGGAACAGCCACTGGGGCTCCAGGCGGTTCTGTTCCTCCCCGTCCACCATCACGGTGTTGTGCCAAGCGGTACCGCGAAAGCGGTTGCGGGCGTCGGGATCGGGGGTATAGACGTAGCTGCCCGGATCCACCACCACCGCCCGCCCCCGGTAATGATATTCAAATGAGAGCTGGTCGTTGTGCTTGTGGTTGCCGAAGCCGGCGGTGCCCACCGGACCATTGCTGACCAGAAGGTAGTGGCCCTCCGCCACGCGGGCCACGGCCAGCCCCGCCCGGGGGAACAGTCGGCACGTGGGTGGAGGAGGCTCTTCCCCGCAGGTGGCCTCGTGGGGAGAGAAACCCCACCAGACCGCCTCCCAGCGTCCCCACGGGCCGGCATGGCGCAGCCACTCCCGCCGCGCCAACATGAGACCGGCCGGGGCCAACAGGTGGCGGCCGTCCTGGGGTCGCCAGGAGCTGTACTGGCTGAAGATGTGCAGGCGCCCGTCGTCTGCGTCCCCCACTTGGGGCATCAGACCGTCGGGCCGCAGCACGGCCAGGAAGAACTCCATCATGTCCTGCAGGCGGCGGTGGTAGCCCCCCGCGAGGGGACGTCCCCGCCACTGGGCCAGTCGGGCGGCGCCCAGGAACAACTCGCAGACCAGGCGGTGATAGGGCACCGAGGACTCGAAGTCCGCCCCGTCGGGCAGAACCTGGGTCTCCATCTCCCGCTCCAGCCAGGCCCGGCAGTCCTCCTCCCAGCGGCGGCCCTCCTCCAGATCGCCGAATACCGCGGCCAGGTAGAACAGACCCACCACGTCGCTGAGAAAGTGGTTGCTGGTGACCTCGTAGTGGTCCTCCAGGTTGTCGGCGATGAAGCGGCCGTGCCGGTAGAGCTGCTCGTAGGCCAGCAGCCAGAAGTCCTGCTCCAAGGCGGGACAGGTGCGTATCAGTTCCAAAGCCAGGGCCCAGTTGGCCGCCCGCAGGGCCACGTCCATGGTGCAGGCCCAGTTGATCCCAAGGCCCAGGGGGTTGGCCTCCGTGAAATCCTCCAGCTGGCGCGCTATCTCCCGCGCGAACTCCACCCTGCCGCTCAGGCGCCAGGCCTGGCCCAAAGTGATCCAGTGCTGACAGCGGGCCAGCTCCCAGGGGAGCTTGATGTCCGCCCCCGGGGGGGTCATGCTGGCCGGGTCCCATTGCTCATAGGGCACATCGTGGGGAAAACGTTTCCCTGCCTTGGGGTCCAGGTGCCAATCCAGGGGCTGGTAGCCGTCTGGCCGGGGAGGACGGCGGGGGTCACGCGGTTGGAATGGGCCGCTGCCCAACAGGTCGAAGCGGTGGGCCAGGATACGGTCGGCCGCCTGCAGGGTCTCCTCCACTGCCCGGGGCTCCAGTTCGGCCAGCAGCGCCACCGCCTGGGGGGAGAGGTCCACATAAAGGCGCCCTTCGGCCAGGCGCCGTTCCAGCCACCGGGCAGGAGAGATTCCCTGTCGGCGCAGGGCCTCCCCCCAGGAATATCTTGTCGCCCGCTTGCGCCTCCGCCAGGGCAGGCGATTCAACCAATCGGCCAGAGACATATCCTCAGGCGGCTTTCCGGGCCTTTACGATCAGGTTCCAGCCCATCAGGCGTTCCATGAAAGCCACCCCCCGAGGGCCCCGAAACAAGGGCAAGGACTCGTTGGGGGTCAGTTGGCGTTTGAAGATCTTGACCTCCTGGAAGGCCGAGAACATCCGGCGCAGCCGGCGGGCGGAATAGACCTTGACCAAGGGGCGGCTGTCGGTGTGGGACAGCTCGCAGGACGACAATATGTCCGAAAAGGAGCGGCTCTCCAGGCCGCGTTGCTTGAGCCCGTACAGCCAGAAGTTGTGTAAATACAACTTCGACCACTCGGCATAGAACATACAGATGGTTTTGCCTCCTGGCTTCAGCACGCGGTGGATCTCGGCGATCACTTGCTGAGTATTCGGGACGTGGTGGAGGACTCCGTTGCTGTAGACCAGATCGAAGCTGTGATCCCGAAAGGGCAGACATTCGGCGTCGCTCTGGACGAAGTCGCCTTTCAGCCTGCGGTGTCGTAGATTCTCCCGCGCCAGGAGCAGGTGGGTTCGAGCCAGATCGGCGTCGATCACCCGTGCCCCGCCGGCCGCGAAACGGGCGAGGTCGGTGCCCAGCCCCCCTCCGATTTCCAGGACCCGCTCCCCAGAGTGGGAGTCGAACTCCATCAGCCGGGGCATCCAGGGTGCATATTCCTCGAAGCGATAGCGTTCCACTTCCTGGAACCACTCCAGGGTGCGGGTAGGGTGGCTCTCCACGTAGTGGGAGCCGCAGGGATCGTTGTCCCATTGACGCTGGGCCTCGTATTTGAAATACCGGTCGTCATAGTACACCGCGCGGGAGGGCTCTCGCGCGCTTGCCTCCTCAGGGGCGGGAGCGGAAGGCGAGACTCGTGTCCTTGGGCCTGGTTGGCCCTNGTCCTGGAGAGGGACAAAGGAAGCGCCCTCCCGGCCAAGGAGGAAGCGCCAGAGACGNTCGACATGGGCTTGCCAAGAGAAGTGTTCCACCGCGGCCCGTCGCGCGTTGGCCCCCAGGGCTTGAGCCTCACGGGGGTGCTCTACCAGCCAGATCAGGGCCTCCACCAATTCGTCCACGTCTCCCGGACGGCACAATACCGCCCGCCGGTCACCGATCTCCACTGCCTCCGCTCGCAAGTCGGCAACGCGCAGCGCGGGCGATAGCACCTCCCCGATCTGTTCCAGGTCGCTGGCCGCGATGCCCCCGCCCAAGGCCATGTATTCGAACACCTTGGTGGGAGAACCGAAGAAGGGCCGGTCCACCATATGACTGCTGTGGGGCGAGACATAGAGGTCACAGGCCTTGAGTAGTCGGGCCCCTTCCTGCTGGGGCACTCGTCCGGTACGTATCACGGCCCACTCCATGCCCGCTCGACTCACCGAGGTGTCGAAGGAAGAGCCCAGGTTGCCGTCCCCGATGATCAGGAAACGGGCCTGGGGACAGCGCTGTACCACCCGGGGGATGGCTGCGGCCAGGATCTCGATACCGTGCCAGCCGCCGAAAGTGCCGATGAACCCTATGACCCGGTGGGTGTCGTCGTAGCCCAGGGCGGCGCGGAGGTTTCGTTTCTCCTCGGGGGGAAGGGGAGCATACACCTCCGGGTCCACGCCGTTGGGGTTCACCAATATCTTGGCGGGATTCACGCCCCGCTCCACCAGGTCGGCCTTGATGTGCCGCGAGACTACGCTGATGGCAGTGGCTTGGTCGAAGGCCAGTTTTTCCGCGGCCAGGAGCGCCTCCTCTCCCCGATAACCCTTCCCCTCGAAGCTGCGCTTCATGGAGATTTCCGAGCCGTTGTATTCCACCACATAGGGGATCCCCAGCTCCCGGCAGATTTGAGCCGCAGCATAGTTTCCCAGTACCAGCCGCTCGTAGACGTAGGCCGGGCGCAGGAAATCCAGCAAGGCNCGAAGCTGAAGCCGATAATGGCCGGTGGCGGCCAACAGATCGTGCTCGTTGGCCTCTGGTCCCGGGGGCAGGAGCACCAGTTGGTCTACTCCCAGTTCCTCGAGCAAGGGGTAGTGGTTGGCCATCAGGGCCAGAAAGTGTTGGGTGGTCGCCGCCAGCTCCTTGGCCACGAAACAGGTGTGCCCGTAGCTTCCCCCCGAAGTGAGAGGCGCCCAATAGTCCAGACGCAGGTATACCCCCCAACCGGGAAGCGGCAGAGCCGTCTCCCGGGGAAAGGGGATTGGCGATACTTGGGCGGAAAGCTGGGAAATTTCTCTGCGGGCGGCCTTGAACATGGTCTTGGGGCTGGGGAGGCGTGGGGACAGGATCGCCTCCTCCTTGCCGCGGGCCGCCAGCCGGACCAGAGAGTCCAGGACAGAGTAGTAGGTCCCTCGTACCAGTCGGGCGAGCCTGAAGAGGTGCTTTTTCAGCCATTCCTTCTTGGCCCATAGAGTGGTGTACACCGCCCAGGCCAGCCATTGACGCCGATAGGAAGCCAGGCGCAAGGGGTCCACCACCTCTACGGCCAGTTCCCGGGGCCAATAGAAGAACACCCGCTTCCCCCGGGCCAGGGTCTGCCGGGCCAGGCGCAGGGCGATCCGGGAGGGCACCCCGTGTTTTATGCCCACCACCAATCCCGCCCCATCGCGGCGGACGAGCTCCTCCACCGGGTCGGACAGATCCTGCAAGGGGGGCGGCGGCACCTGAATGCGGTGGCGTTCGCTGAACCCAGCCAGAAGTGACTCCTGGAAGAACCCGCCCCGTCGATAGTCGTAGCTTGGGGGAAGATAGAGATAGAGATCTCCAGAGGAATTCATGCCTCAGTCTGCCTTCCCCGTCAGTATGTCTTCCAGCTCCAGGGCCACGCCCGTGGTCTCGACCAACTCTGGAAAGGATATGGGAGCAGGGCCCGCACCGCGCAGGGCCCGGGCCCAGGCCGAGATCTCTGCCTGGTGCCCTTTGTCGGGCTGCTCGCTCTCCCAAAGCACTTGACCGTCGGAGATCCGCA
>Ga0180927_1283_pt1 | contig 16217 bp, 10 predicted proteins | sample Deesub1362A_J573_FD_124291 | JGI IMG/M metagenome (GOLD analysis project Ga0180927, IMG submission 124291) | Desulfarculaceae bacterium JdFR-95 | reverse complement strand
TTGCCCGCGGCCGTCCCCACGGGCTTACGCCCTTGAGCGCGGCCGCGGGCAAAATCCCGCCCACCAACTCGTCTCCAGACGGTACCCCCTCTCTCACCGTCCCGTTCCCTTCCAGCCCCCTGGTTTTTTCCGTGTCGGATTTGTTAAGATAATTCGTTGGAATTTCACGGGGAACAGGGGAAACCCATGGACGAGGCCTCTCCCCAGCGGCGAGGGGGTCTGGAAAGCCTGTGGCGCCGGGTGCTCAGCCTGCCCGCGCAACCGGCCTTCCGCGTGGTGGTGTTCGGCGTGGCCCTGGTGTTGTTCTACTGGCCCTTCCTCACCGCCGACACCGGTTGGAGCGGCCGGGAGATGAACCGCTTCTTCTTCCTGGCCTGGGGGGTGGTCATCTTTCTCACCCTGCTCATCGGCCTCAGCCTGCCCGGCTCACGCCGGGGCCGGGGTGGGCAGCCCAAAGACTAGCCGGGGCACATGCTCTCCAGCATCTCGGTCATAGGCATCTTCTGCCTCTATGTGGGGCTGCTCTACTGCGTGGCCCAGTGGGCGGAGCGCCGCGCCGCCTCCGGCTCCAGCCTGGTCAACAACCCCCTGGTGTACGCCTTCTCCCTGGCGGTGTACTGTACCTCCTGGACCTTCTACGGCAGTGTGGGCCTGGCCGCCAGCCAGGGGCACCTCTTCCTGGCCATCTACCTGGGGCCCACCCTGGCCTTCATCTTCGGCGGCGGACTGCTGCGCAAGATGGTGCGCCTCAAGTCCAGCCACCGCATCACCTCCATCGCCGACTTCGTCAGCGCGCGCTACGAGAAGTCCGAGGGCCTGGCCGCGGTGGTGACCCTGATCGCCCTGGTGGGCACGGTGCCCTACGTGGCCCTGCAGATGCGGGCCTTCCTGGCCACCTTCGAGGTGATCACCACCCATCCCGGCGCCGACACCTCCTGGGTGGGCACCCACGTGGGGCCCATCATGGTGGGCCTGATGATCCTGTTCACCATCATGTTCGGAGTGCGGCGCCTGGACCCCACCGAGCGCCACGAAGGCATGGTCATGGCCGTGGCGGTGGAGTCCATCGTCAAGCTGGTGTTCTTCCTCGCCGGCGGGGCCTTCGTGGTGTACTGGCTGTTCGACGGCATGGACGACATCTTCGCCCGCCTGGCCAGCCGCCCCGAACTGAGCCAGCTCACCCAGCACCAGAGCCAGTCCCTGCCCCTGCTCACCTGGAGCAGTTACCTGCTGTTGTCGGCCAATGCTATCCTCCTGCTGCCCCGCCAGTTCCACATCGCGGTGGTGGAGAACCAGAGCGAAGGACACATCCGCTGGGCCATGTGGATGTTCCCCCTCTACCTGCTGCTAATAAACCTGTTCGTGTATCCCATCGCCGTGGCGGGGCTGCTGGAGGGCTATCCCCTGGAGGCGGCCGACACCTTCGTGCTTCACCTGCCCCTGGACCACGGCAACCACGTCCTGGCCCTNCTGGTCTTCATCGGGGGGTTCTCCGCCGCCACCAGCATGATCCTGATCAGCGCCATGACCATGGCCACCATGATCAGCAACCACCTGCTGCTGCCCCTGGTGGACTGGATCCCCCAGTTGGGCTTCCTGGAACGGCATCTCTTGAAGGCCCGCTGGCTGGCGGTGGCGGCCTTCATCCTCATGGGCTACCTGTTCGAGCGCCTGGTGGGGGAGCACTTCCGCCTGGCCAGCATCGGGCTGATCTCCTTCGCCGCGGTGCTGCAGTTGGGGCCGGCGGTGATCGGGGGGCTNTACTGGCGGGGGGGCACCAAGCGCGGCGCCATCCTGGGGTTGTTGGCCGGATTCGCCGTGTGGTGCTACACGCAACTGCTGCCGGTGTTCGTCACCGCGGGCTGGTTGTCGCCCCAGTTCCTGGAGACCGGTCCCCTGAACATCTCCCTGCTGCGGCCCCAGGCCCTGTTCGGCCTGGAGGGCCTGGACCCGGTGGCCCACACCGTGTTCTGGTCCCTGCTGTTCAACCTGGGGTTCTACATCCTGGGCAGCCTGCTGGAGGAGCCCAGCGAGGAGAGCCAGAGCCGGGCCGAGGCCTTCGTGGGGGCCCTGTCCGGGGCCTCCATGTTCCGCGGCTCGGGGCGGCACGAGGCCAACATCCCGGTGGCGGACAAGCGCCGCCGCATCGAGGAGCTGTTCGCACGCTACTTCGGGCGCGAGCGGGCGATGGAGCTGACCGAACAGGCCCTGGCCGAGGTGGGCCTCACCGGCAAGCGCCTGGCCAACATCGCCGAGATCGCCGAGCTGTACGACACCGTGGAGCGCTCCCTGGGCGGCTCCATCGGCTCGGCCACCGCCCACCGCGCCCTGCTCAAGGCCGATCTGTTCACCCCCTACGAGGCCAAGGAGTTGACCGAGCTCTACGCCGAGATCCTGGCCCACCTGCGCGCCCGGCCCGAGGACCTCAAGCGCAAGATCGACTTCTACCAGGAGCGCGAGGCCCTGATCAAACGCCACTCCGAGGAGCTGGAGGAGAAGGTGGCCGAGCTGGAGCGGCAGATCGCCCGCCGGCGCGAGGCCGAGGCCCAGCTCCGGGAATCGGAGGAGCGCTACCGCATGGCCATCGAATATTCCTCGGACGGAGTGGCCATCATCAAGGACACGCGCATGGTCTACATCAACCGCAAGCTGGCCGAGATCTTCGGCTACCCCCGGCGGCGGGAGCTGGTGGGCCGCTCGGTGGGGGTGATCGTGCACCCCGAGGACCGCGAGCGGGTGCTGGCCATCGCCCGCCTGCGCCAGGCCGGAGGGCCGGCGCCCTCGCGCTACGACTTCAAGGGCATCCAGAAGGACGGCACCCCCATCTACATCGCGGTTAGCGCCACCACCATCAACTACCGGGGCGAGACCTACAACCTGGTGTACCTGCGCGACGTGACCGCCCGGCGCCGGGCCGAGGAGGACATCCGCACCCTCAGCCGCCGCCTGATCNAGGGCATCGAGGAGGANCGCCGCCGCCTGGCCATAGACCTGCACGACGAGTTCGGCCAGGCGCTCACCGCCCTGCACATGGGGGTGGAGGCGCTCAAGGATTCTTTGAGCGACCGTCCCGGGGAGCGCCGGCGCTGCGAGCAGCTCATCGCCACCATCGAGCGCCTNGCCGACAACGTGCGCAACATCTCCAGCGAACTCAGGCCGGACATGCTGGACCACCTGGGCCTGGTGCCCACGGTGGANTGGTACATCGAGGAGTTCCGCAGCCGCATGTCGGGGGTGGAGGTGCAGTTCACGGCCATGGGTTTCGGCGACCGGCGGCTGGACTCGCAGGTGGAGATTGTTCTATACCGTATATTGCAAGAGGCGCTGAACAACGTGGCCAAGCACGCCCAGGCGCGGCGGGTGACGGTGCGGCTCACCTACAGCCATCCCCAGGTGATCCTGCTCATCAGCGACGACGGGCGCGGCTTCGACCCGCAGGAGAGCGGCGCCGTGGGCCGCCGGGGCGTGGGCCTGGTCTCCATGAAGGAGCGAGCGGCCAGTGTGGGGGGGACCATAGACATCCGCAGCCGGCCGGGCAAGGGCACCGTGATACGGGTGGCGCTGCCCGCGGCGGTGGAGGGCCAGCAGCCGGGGATGCAGGTGGCGTCCCCGCGGGGGTAAGGGCATGGACAAGATCAGGGTACTGATCGCCGACGACCACACGGTGGTGCGGGAAGGCATCCGCCAGATACTGAGCAAGGAGCCGGACATGGAGGTGGTGGCCGAGGCCGGCGACGGCCTGGAGGCCCTGGAGATGGTGCGCGCGGCCCGGCCCGACGTGGTGCTGTTGGACATCGCCATGCCCGGGGTGAGCGGCCTGGAGGCGGTGAGCCTGATCAAAGAGAGCCATCCCGACTGCCAGGTGGTGGTGCTCACCATGCACTCCAAGGAGTCCATGATCCACCGCGTGCTGGACTCCGGGGCCCTGGGCTACGTGCTCAAGGCCTCCCCCGCCTCGGACGTGATCGAGGCCGTGCGCGCCGCCACCCGGGGCGAGTATTTCCTGTCCTCCAAGATCAAGGCCGAGGTGGTCAGCGCCTACATCGACAGCCGGCGCCAGAAACCCCCGGTCAAGGGCTACGACCTGCTCTCCGAACGCGAACAACAGATCTTCCGCCTGGTGGCCGAGGGCAACTCCACCAACCAGATCGCCGAGATCCTGTCGGTCAGCCCCAAGACGGTGGAGAAGCACCGCACCAACATCATGAAGAAGATGGGGCTCAAGGATCGCCTGGAACTGGTCAAGCAGGCCATCCGCATCGGCATCATCGACCCCGACCTCTGGGACGACTGAGAAAGGGCCTCCTCCCTACGAGGGGCGGAAGGCACGGGCGCTCCTCTGGCGAGGGGGCTCCCTTGGCTCCAGGGGGTGTCGTTCAAAGGGTCCTCTCATCCCGGACATGTGTCCCCCGGGCCGGTGTCGGCCCCCGGTGTTGGAGTCTAGGGTTGGGTGGGGCCTCCTGACCCGAGACGCCCGCCGACGGGCGCCGATTTACAGACCGTGAGTCGGCGGCACAGGGGGTCATGCCCCCAGGGGATGGGGCATGGCCCTGCCTTTCGCGCCGGGTGTTCTGGAGAGGGGGCACCCCCCTAACCTTTTGGTTTTGACGGGACTTTGCGGCGCGGCCCTCGTTTTGCGAATCCTGTCACAAATTCACAAAAAATAGGGGCGCTCCCCCCCGTATTTACGGGTTTCCCCCCATAGAAGTCGTTTCCTGGCGCTGGCTATGATGCTGGCAGCGGGGCAGAGAGCCTCGTGATGCGGCCTTGCTGTGTGGTTGGGCGGCGTCTTGCCGCAGGGCGGGGTCGGCGCTATGGGCATGTCCCAACGGGTAGGAAAGGAGGAGAGAGCGTGGCCGAGGAAGGGAAGGACCTAAGGGCGTATTGGCGCCGTAACCTGCAGATCCAGTTTTGGCTATTGGCCATCTGGTTCGTGGCGGGTTACGTGCTGAGCATATTCTTGGTGGAGCCCCTCAACCACATCAAGATGGGCGGCTTCCCCTTGGGCTTCTGGTTCGCCCAGCAGGGAGCCATCTATGTGTTCGTGATCCTCATCTTCGTCTACTGCAAGCTCATGCGGGGTGTGGACAAGGAATTCGGCGTGGACGAAGACGCGGCGTGACCTGATAGGGGCTCGCGCCGAGAGACGGGGGTAAGCAATGGGTATTCTTGGTTGGACCTATTTTTGGGTGGGGCTAACCTTTGGCATATACATCTTTATTGCCTGGCGTTCACGGGTGGCCGACACCAAGGGCTTCTACGTGGCGGGCATGGGTGTACCGCCGGTAGCCAACGGCATGGCCACCGGGGCGGACTGGATGAGTGCGGCCAGCTTCATCTCCATGGCCGGACTCATCTCCTTCTTGGGCTATGCCGGGACCTACTACCTGCTGGGCTGGACCGGCGGGTACGTGTTGTTGGCCCTGTTGCTGGCGCCTTACCTGCGCAAGTTCGGTAAGTACACCGTCCCGGACTTCGTGGGTGACCGTTACTACAGCCAGAGCGCGCGCATGGTGGCGGCGGCCTGCGCGGTGTTCGTGTCGTTCACCTACGTGGCGGGTCAGATGCGCGGTGTAGGCATCGTGTTCAGCCGCTTCCTGGAGGTGGACATCAACACCGGCGTGTTGATCGGCATGTGCATCGTGTTCATCTACGCCGCCTTGGGAGGCATGAAGGGCATCACCTGGACCCAGGTGGCCCAGTACTGCGTGCTGATCATCGCCTACCTGATTCCGGCCTGGGCGGTGTCCTACAAGATCACGGGGGTGCCGATCCCGCAGATCGGCTTCGGCTCCACCATCGCCAGCGGCCAGCATGCGGGCCAGTATCTGTTGGACACTCTGAACGTGATCGCGCGTGACCTGGGCTTCGTGGAGTACACCAAGGCCTTCGCCACCCAGAAGACCAACATGCTCAACGTGTTCATGATCATGTTCTGTCTGATGGTGGGTACGGCCGGTCTGCCCCACGTGATCATCCGTTTCTACACCGTGCCCAAGGTGCGCGACGCGCGTCTGTCCGCGGGCTGGGCCCTGTTCTTCATCGCCCTGCTCTACACCACCGCTCCCGCGGTGGCGGCCTTCGTGCGCTACAACATGATCAACACCCTGGAGGGCAAGCGCTGGGAGGAGCGTCCCGCCTGGTACACCAACTGGTCCAAGCCGGGCCTCATCGCCTGGGTGGACAAGAACGGTGACGGGGTGATCCAGTACAAGCCGGGCAAGCCCTTCATCGGCCGGCCCAAGTGGAAGAAGGGCAAGGACGGCAAGATACTGACCGGCAAGTGGGGCGAGCCCTTGCTGGCCAACAAGCTGACCAAGAACGAGAACGAGCTCTATATCGACCGTGACATCATGGTGCTGGCCAGCCCGGAGATCGGCGGGCTGCCGGCCTGGGTGGTGGGCCTGGTGGCGGCCGGTGGTCTGGCCGCGGCCCTGTCCACCGCGGCGGGTCTGTTGTTGGTGGTGGGCTCCTCGGTGAGCCACGACCTCTACTACCGCGTGGTGAACAAGAACGCCACCGAGAAGCAGCGCCTGCTGGTGGCGCGCATCATGATCGGCGTGGCCGTGGCCTGTGCCGGCTACTTCGGCATCAACCCGCCCGCCTTCGTGGCCCAGGTGGTGGCCTTCGCCTTCGGCCTAGCCGCCAGCAGCTTCTTCCCCATCATCATCCTGGGTATCTTCTCCACCCGGGTGAACCGGGAAGGGGCCATCTGCGGCATGCTGGCCGGTATCATCTTCACCGCCATCTACATCATCCAGACCAAGTTCCTGGGCTACGGCAACTGGTTCCTGGGCATCACCCCGGAGGGTATCGGCACCATCGGCATGCTGATCAACTTCATCGTCACCATCATCGTCACTTCCTTCACCAAGGCGCCGCCGGCCGAGATCCAGCAGATCGTGGAGAACGTCCGCATCCCCAAGGGCGCGGGCGCGGCCCTGGATCACTAGGCCCCAGGCGTCAGACACCAAACCGCGGGGCGCGTCGGGACAACCTCACCCGGCGCGCCCCGCGCGCCCCTGGCTTGTGGTATGCTCCCCGTGGTGAGGAGGCCGAGGTAGCTGCATGCTGGAATCCAAACCTCCCCAGGCGGAACTCAAGGCTTTGCTCAAGGGCGGCCTGGCCGCGGCCGCACCGGTGGTGGCGGCCCTGGTCATGGTCACCTCCCTCAGCGCGGTGCGCCTGCTGGAGATCACCGGCCTGGGCCGGATGGGAGTGGCCGCCGCAGGTGTGGTCCTGGCCTGCCTGGGGTGGTTCTTGTGGCGGGGACGCTGGTGGGCGGGCCTGCCGGCCCTGGCGGCCTACGTCCTGGCCTTGGTCTATTTCGCCCTCAAGGTGATCCGTCCCCTGAGCGCCTACTTCGCGGTCAACCCCGTGGAGGGCCTGCACGACATCCTGAGCCCCTTGATGCTGCTCTCCCCCCAGCTGGTGATGGTGGTGATCTGCATCGGTCTGGGGGTGGTGGTGTGGCGGGCGATGCGTGTGGCCCGGCGCCTGAGGCCGCGGCCGGTGTCGCGTCTGGCCTGGGGCCTGTTGCTGCTGTGGCTGTTGGTGCTGGGAGGGGACTACTACTACCAGGCCGCGGGCTGGCGCTGGATGGGCGATCCGGCCGACTACGTGGTGCGCCTGTGCTCGCCCCAGTCCCAGGTCCGCCAGGAGGCGCGGGAGCTCTTGGCCCGTGCCGGGGTGAAGGCCCTGCCCGCACTGTTGGCCGGGCTGGCGGCCCGGGACGTGGACCTGGACTGCCTGCGCCGGGGCAGCCTGGAGATGATCGTCCGCCTGGACGCCGCCGCCCTGCCCGAGCTGCTGGCGGCCGCCCGCCGGGGCCAGACGGCCGCGCTCACCGCCCTGGCCGCCCTGGGTCGGCCCCAGGCCGCACGCCCCTTGTTGGATCTCTACCGCAACCCGCCACCCGAGATGCATCCCGCATTTCGGGAGAAGCTGCGCCAGACCATCCTCAAGCTGGACCCCACCCTGCGCCTGGACTGAGAGGCAAGGACGCGCGCTGGAGGGGAGACGGGCTTTCGGCCGCGAGGGGTGGTGTGTCTCGCCTGAGCCGGGGTGGGATCTGGTTCCCCCGCCCAGGGTCACGGCCCCTTGTGCGGCGCGGGCGCAGGAGAGACGGCTCTCGCGTCGCCGGCGGGTGTCTTGTCTCTTGCCGGCCGGGTGAGAGGCTCAGCCCAGGTCCAGGCGGAAGGCGTCCCTCAGATGGGCCTTGATCTCGCCGATCACGGCGAAGGCCTCTTTCAGGGTGCGCTTCTCCAGGTCCGAGAGGTCGTTGGGGTCGATCCAGTTGTCCGGCTCCAACCCCTCCTCGTGTTGGCGCTGCTGGTGTTCCAGGCGCAGTTGCATCTGGAACTCGTAGGCCTGGATGCACTTGCGGGTCAGGTCACCGGAGAGGTGGCCGCCTTCGCCCAGGAGTTGGAAGCGCTCCAGGGTGTTGGTCTCGGGGATCCCGCACTGCAGGGCCTTCAGGCGGGCGAAGTCCACGAAGGGCACCAGCCCCTTGTGTTTGAGGTCCAGTTTGTTCTTGTGGGGTCCTTTGGTCTCCACCACGAAGCCGCCGAAGAAGCCTATGGGGGCCTGGTTGCTGAGGCAGTCCTTGGCCAGGTAGCGCAGGAACACGTCCTGGCGCTTGAGGCGCTCCATGAGGTGGCGGCGCAGGCGCCTGCCCAGCTCCAGCTCGCCGTAGCCGGGGCGGAAGTCGAAGAAGATGGTGGCGTTGAGCACCTCCTGGGGCTGAGGGGTGTTGATCCAGCCGTCGAAGTAGCGCTGCCAGGTGGAGTAGGGCTGGCACCACTTGGGGTTGGAGGCCATGATGCCGCCGCGGCAGCGGGGGAAGCCGCAGGCCACCAGGTGTTCGATGGCCATGGTGCCCAGGTAGCGGAAGTAGTTGCGGCACTGTTCGGCCTGTTTCTGGTCGGCGGGNTCGGCGTAGATGAGGCCGTTGTCCTGGTCGGTGCGGAAGGTCTGTTCCTTGCGGCCTTCGGAGCCCATCAGCAGCCAGCAGAAGGGCACCGGGGGCGGCCCCAGCTCCTCCTGCAGCAGGGTGAGGATGCGCTCCAGGATGTAGTCGTTGATCAGGGTGATGAGGCGGGTGATGTGGTTGGCCTTGACGCCTTCGTGTATGAGGGAGCTGACCACGCGGGGGCTCTTGAGGGAGATGTCGTAAAGGTCCTCGATGCGCTGGGCGGAGACGATCTCGCGCACCAGGTAGAGGGGGGAGGAGCCGGTGAGGACCATGAGGTCGTGGCCGGAGATCACACCCACGATCTTGCCGTTCTTCTCCAGGCCCAGGTGGTGCACGCGGCGTTTCATCATCTCCAACAGGGCGTCGAAGCACAGGGTGTGGGTGGGCACGGTGTGTACGGGGGAGGACATGATCTCGGCCACGGGCATGAGGTAGTTCTGGGCCCGGGCCACCACCTTGGTGCGCAGGTCGCGGTCGGTGACGATGCCCAGGACCTCGCCGTCGTCGCCGGTGACCAACAGCGCGCCCACCCGGCGCTGGTTCATGAGTATGGCCGCCTGCTGCACGTTCTCCTCGGCGGGGATGGTCACCGGCCGGCGCCGCACCACGTCGCCCACCTGGGCGTGGAACATGTAGAGGGTTCCCTCGGTGGTTATGCGACTGCGCGGCCGCTCCAGTTGGGTCAGGGCCTTGGAGACGTAGGACTCGGTGATGGCCTTGAGGTAGTATTGGGAGAAGCGGGCGTTCTTCTGCAGGATCTCCAGGAAGTCCTGGCGGGAGATGAGGATGCAGATGGTGTCGGTCTCGGTGACTACCCCCAGGTTGGAGAGGCTGCCCCGGATGATGGCCAGGGCGCCGATGGCCTCACCCTCGCCGCGGTAGTCCTGGAAGATGAGCTCGCCTTCGTTGTCGCGCAGGAACAGCTTCACCCGGCCNTGATAGATCAGGCGCAGGTGGTCCACCTGGCTCTTGCCCCGTTCCAGGATCAGGGTGCGGGCGGGGTAGAANTCCACCCGGCAGGTGTCGGCCAGCTCCACCAGGGTGTCGCGGTCCAGCTCCGAGAAGGGCGGAGTGTATTCCAGGAATCGCAGTATGGTCTCGCGGGAGAGGGTGGCAGCCTTACGGGTGCGTTCCATGGTGACTTCCGAGCTCGCGGGTGAGAGGGGCAGGATTCACGGCTCACCTCTAGGGGGTGGCACACCTGGGGGGTCTTGTCAAGCCGCGGCCGGGCCGGGGAGCGGGTCGCGTTTCCGGGGGTGAGCGGAAAAGCCACCCCCGGGGCCGCGCGGGCTCCGGGGGTGGCTGGTCTTTGCGGTTACTTGCCCTTCTGCTGCATGAGTACGTCGATCACCGAGGGATCGGCCAGGGTGCTGGTGTCGCCGAAGTCGGTCTCGCCCGCGGCCATCTTGCGCAGGATGCGGCGCATGATCTTGCCCGAGCGGGTCTTGGGCAGACCGGGCGCCCAGTGGATCACGTCCGGGGTGGCGATGGGGCCGATCTCCTTGCGCACGTGTTGGATCAGCTCGGGCTTGAGATCGTCGGTGTACTCGTAGCCCACCTTGAGGGTCACGTAGGCGTAGATGCCCTGGCCCTTGATCTCGTGGGGGAAGCCCACCACCGCGGCCTCGGCCACCGCAGGATGGCTGACCAGGGCGCTCTCGATCTCGGCCGTGCCCATGCGGTGGCCGGAGACGTTGATCACGTCGTCCACGCGGCCGGTGATCCAGTAGTAGCCGTCCTCGTCCCGGCGGCAGCCGTCGCCGGTGAAGTAGTAGCCGTCGTAGTCGGAGAAGTAGACTTCCTCGAAGCGCTCGTGGGAGCCGTAGGTGGTGCGCAGCTGGCCCGGCCAGGGCGCCTTCATCACCAGGCGGCCGGAGACGCCGTTGCCCTCGATCTCGTTGCCCTCGTCGTCCAGCACCGCCGGCTGCACTCCGAAGAAGGGCAGGGTGGCCGAGCCGGGCTTGGTGGGGATGGCGCCGGGCAGGGGCGTGATGAGGATGCCGCCGGTCTCGGTCTGCCACCAGGTGTCCACGATGGGGCAGCGCTCCTCGCCCACCACCTCGTGGTACCAGCGCCAGGCCTCGGGGTTGATGGGCTCACCCACGGTGCCCAGCAGGCGCAGGGTCTTGCGGCTGTACTTCTTCACGTAGTCGTCGCCCATGCGCATGATGGCGCGGATGGCGGTGGGCGCGGTGTAGAAGATGTTGACCTTCCACTTGTCCACGCAGTCCCAGAAGCGGCCCGCATCCGGGTAGGTGGGCACGCCCTCGAACATCAAGCTCTGGGCCCCGTTGAGCAGCGGTCCGTAGAGGATGTAGGAGTGGCCGGTGACCCAGCCGATGTCGGCGGTACACCAGTAGATGTCGCCGTCGTGGTAGTCGAAGACGTACTTGTGGGTCAGCGAGACGTAGACCATGTAGCCGCCGGTGGTGTGCAGCACGCCCTTGGGCTTGCCCGTGGAGCCACTGGTGTAGAGGATGAACAGGGGATCCTCGGCGTCCATCCACTCCGGGTCGCAGGTGTCGGCGGCCTTGGCCATCAGGTCGTGCCACCACAGGTCGCGGCCGGCCTGCATGGGGCAGTCGATGCCCTTGCCCTCGCCCACGCGCTGCACCACGATCACGTTGTCCAGCTTGAGCCCCTCGTCCTCGGCGCCCTTGAGGGCCTCGTCGGCGATCTGCTTGAGGGTCACCGCCTTGCCCCCGCGGTAGGTGCCGTCGCTGGTGATGAGCAGGCTGCACTGGGAGTCCACGATGCGGTCCTTGAGCGACTCGGCGGAGAAGCCGCCGAACACCACGCTGTGGATGGCGCCGATGCGCGCGCAGGCCAGCATGGCGATGGCCAGCTCGGGGATCATGGGCAGGTAGATGGTGACCCGGTCGCCCTTCTTGATGCCGAAGCTCTTGAGCACGTTGGCGAACTTGCACACCTCCTGGTGGAGCTGGCGGTAGGTGAGCACCCGGTCCTCACCCGGCTCGTTGCCCTCCCACAGGATGGCCGGCTGGTCGCCCCGGGTCTCCAGGTGGCGGTCCAGGCAGTTGTAGCACATGTTGGTCTGACCGCCGATGAACCACTTGATGTAGATGGACCCCTTGCTCTTGTGATAGTTGTAGTCCAGTACCTTGTCCCAGCGTTTCTTCCAATAGAACCCCTCGGCCACCTCGGCCCAGAAGCCCTCGGGGTCCTCTATGGAACGCCGGTACATCTCCCGGTACTGTTCCATGCTCTTGATGTGGGCTCTTTCGGAAAAAGACGCGGGAGGATAGTACAGTCCGTCCTTTTCTACCACCTTGTCTGACATAAAGCCGTCCTTCCTCCTGTGGTTTGCTCGTTTCCACGCCGGTGGTGCCTGGTGGGTGGCGGCCCTTCCGGCAGGGTACCATCTCGCCCTTCAGGCGACCGCCCACCAGGGGAGAGGCGGCCCCCCCGGCCACTCCCCTGGCGTGGCGGTACGCCTTGGGCGGTGGTGCCCCCCAACCCTCTCTCCTCTCTCGCCCCGATAGGGGCTTCCGGCCGGCCTCCCCGCGGCTGGCCGGTGTTTCCCTCCCGCCTCCCCGGGCCCGACTCTTCCCCGTCCGACGTCCCCCCGGTTCCACCCACGCCGGACAGGGATGGCGGGGCGGGCTCCCCCTGCCTGCCCGCGCCGGGACCCGTGCCATTTCCCCCTTCTCGTCTTACACTCCTCCCCGGTGGCGTCTGGTTCTCCTCAGCGCACCCCCGCCACGGCCACCAGATCCTTGAGCGTGGTCCAGCCCGCCCGCTCCAGCTCGGTGAGCAGACGCTGGAAGATCAGCGCCGTGGCCAGGGCGTCGCCCAGGGCGGTGTGCCGCTCGGGCACGTTGATACGATAGCGTTCGGCCAGGGCGTCCAGGCTGCAGCGCTTGGCCCCGCGCCGCTGGCCGTAGGGGTCGGGCTCGATCAGGACCGCACGACACATCAGCACGGTGTCCACCACCAGGTTCTGCAGGGGGAAGCCGTAGCGCTCGCGCATGACCCGGTTCAGGAAGAACAGGTCGAACAGGGCGTGGTGGGCCACCAGGATGTCGCGGCCCAGGAAGTCCAGGAAGTCGTCGAACACCTCCCAGGCGGGACGGGCGTGGCGGATCATGTCGGGCACGATGGCGTGCACCTGGATGGACTCCACCGGGATGTCCCGCCCGGGGTTGCACAGCTCGCTGAACACCTGCCCCAGCTTGATGCGCCCCTCCACCACCCGGAAGGCCCCCACGCTGACCACCCGGTCCTTGTGCGGGTCCAGGCCGGTGGTCTCCAGGTCCACCACCACGAAGCGGTGGCTGCGGGCCGGGGCCGAGGGACACAGCTCGTCCAGGGCGGCCAGGTTCTCGCGGGCGCGGGGAGGCAACCGGCGCCGCCGCAGCCGCAGGCGCAGCAGTTTGTTGAGCAGGAATGCGGCGTAGATGTTCACCCACTGTCACCTCATCCCGTGCCCAGAGGGGCACCATAGCGTCGTTTCATGAGCTGTTGCAGTTCGTCCACCACGGCGAAGGTGTCCTTGAGCATCTTGCGTTGCACCCGGCTGAGCTGGCCGGGGTCCACGGTGCTCTCCGGCTCGCGGTCCTGGGCCTTGGCCTCCAGGTAGCGGGCGATCTTGAGCAGGGCGATGAAGCTGAAGGCCTCGTGCAGGTCGGCGGCCAGGCGTTCGGTGAGCAGGCCNCGGGCCGCGGCCAGGGCCAGACGGTCGAAGGTGCTGGTGGCCTCGATGCGCTGGTCCAGGGCCAGCACCCGCGCCGCGTCCACCATGGGTCCCAGCACCTTGCTGTCCAGGTCCAGTTTGGCGGCGTACTCGCCGTTCTTCTCCACCACGAACTGGCGCAGGAAGCCCAGGGGGATCTGGTTGGCGAAGGTGCTGCGGGCCAGGATGCGCAGGAAGATGCGGTTGCGCTCGATGGCCTCGAACACGGCCTGGCGCAGGCCCTGGCCCACGTGGCCGTTCTCGTACACCGGGGTGAAGTCGAAGCAGGGGGCCACCCGGGCCAGGGTCTCGGGCACGGGGTGGCGCACCCAGCCCAGGTAGATGTCCCGCCACTGGTCCAGGCCGCGGCAGCCGTCCGGGCGGTCGGCCAGCAGGCATTCCGGGCCGGGGGCCAGGCCGCATTCCTCCAGGCCGCGGCGCACGCGGCGGGCCAGCTCCAGGAACCACTTGCGGGCGTGTTCCTCCTCCGCGGGGGGCAGGTCGGCGTAGGCCAGGACGTGTTCCTGCACCACGGGGGGGATGGGCTCGCGCCGGCCGGCCGCGCCCAAGGACAGCCAGGCGAAGTCGGTGGGCGGCGGGCCCAGGCCCTCGGAGAGCATCTCGTGCTCGGTGAGCTGGATCAGCCGTACCGTGAGGCGGTCGTTGAACTCGGCCAACAGGTCCAGGAGGTACTCGGCCGACACCCCCAGGCGCAGGGTCATGTGCAGCATGCGGTAGATGCGCCGGGGCAGGCGGGTCAGTTCGGCGCGGGAGGAGACCTTGTCTATGCGCGAGACCAGGCCCACCGGCGAGCTGCCGGTGATCACGTTTATGTCGTGGTCGCTGATCACCCCCAGCAGGCGGCCCGCGTCGGTGACCAGCAGGTGGTGCACCCCCTGGCGGGTCATCTCCAGCATGGCCTCGAAGGCGAACGCCCGCGGACTTATGGTGCGCACCGGCGAGGACATGACCACCTCCACCGGGGTGTGTCCGCTGAGCCCCGCGGCCAACACCCGGGTACGCAGGTCGGTGTCGGTGACCACCCCCACCGGCCGGCCCAACTGGTCCACCACCACGATGGAGCCCACCTTGCGCCGGCTCATGGCCAGGGCCGCCTCGCGCACCGTGGTGTGGGGGGAGCAGGTCACCACCTGGCGGCTCATCAGCTCCTCCACCCGGTTGTGCATCTGGGCCGCCATCTCCCCCAGGGTCTCGGTGCCGGTCATCTGCACCAACAGGCTGTCGGTGAGCGCCCGAATGGAGTGGCGGTCGCTGGCCAGGGAGAAGCCGAAGTGGCGCTGGAAGGTGGGGTGGGTCTCCACCAACTGCAGGAACTGCTCTCCGGGCAACAGAAAGGCGAGCAGGTCCTCCTGGGCGATGACCGAGAAGTGGCCCTCGTCGCCGTGCAGGAGGCTGAGGGCGCCGAAGGTGTCGCCCTCGCCGCGTACGTCCACCAGCACCTCGCGGCCGCGTTCGTCGGCGCTGGTCAGCTTCACCGAGCCGGAGTGGATGATGTAGAGGTGCCGGGCCGGCTCACCTCCCTGGCGCACCACCACCTCTCCCCGGGGGAAGTAGGCGATGTCCATGTGGCGCACCAGCTGGTCCAGCTCCTGGGGGTCCAGGCTCTCGAAGGGGACCACGCTGCGCACAAAGTCGCGTATGCGCGCAAGGGGGAACTGGCTCATGGCACCTCAACCGCCCAGCCCACGCTGAAGAGACACACCTAGGCCTCTCGAGGCCCATCCCCCACGTTCAGGGAGACATCGCCCCTTTCGGCCAATCCGCTTCCCGTGCCCCGGAGGCGATGAGGGGGCCTCTTCCCTGCCTGCGTGGGAGACCTCGTTCCACACCTCCATACTAGACTGGCATTTCACCCCCCGGCTATGGGTTGAGACCCGTATTTTCCAGGGGGGAATACCCTACCTTCGGGGGCGGGAGGATCACCCTGAATGGGGGAGGCGGTCCTGGGGAGGGGTGCTGCTTTCCACGTAGAGCAGTTGGAAGGCCGCGGCCAGCTCCCGGGTGAGGGCCTCCTGGGCGGAGGCGGCCAGCCGGTCGATGCGGATGAAGACCTTGCGCTTGCCCCGCGGCACCCGTTCGCTCAGGCTGAGCAGGCTGATCAGACGGCCGCCGTGGCGGCGGATGAGCTCCAGGNCCCGGTCCACCGTCTCGGGCTGGTCGTCCAACAGCAGGGCGAACTGGGGGCCGCCCTGGGTCACCCCGGTGGCCTCGGTGAGCACTCGGGACACGTCGTCCTGGCTGATCATGCCCACCGCGCGTCCCCCCTCCACCACCGGCAGGCCGGTCACCTTGTGCCGCACCATGATGGCCGCGGCCCGCTCCACGCTGTCCTGGGGGGAGACCGTGATCACCTGGCGGGTCATGTAGTCGCCCACGGTGAGCTCGGCGAACAGGTAGTGGTGCTCGTGCACGTCCAGGGTGGTGGCCTTGGAGGGGCTGGCCTCCTTGATGTCCCGGTCGCTTATGATCCCTACCAGGTGGCCGGCCGGGTCCACCACCGGCAGCCGCCGGATGCGATGCTGGCGCATG
>Ga0180927_1296_pt1 | contig 16908 bp, 17 predicted proteins | sample Deesub1362A_J573_FD_124291 | JGI IMG/M metagenome (GOLD analysis project Ga0180927, IMG submission 124291) | Desulfarculaceae bacterium JdFR-95 | reverse complement strand
GGCGGGGAAGAAGCACCGCGTGGGGGATGCTTCTTCAATTGCCTTGTAACGTCCTGTCCTCTCCCTGTTCCCTGGGCGGGGGCGGGAGAGAAGACAACTGGGCGGGGTGGGAGAGGAGACAACGGGGATGAAGCTACTTTCCGCTCCCCAGGGCGGGCCTACACCACGGTGTCCACGATGGAGCCGGTAGTGGCACCACCGGGGTAGCCGCCTCCCTGGCCGGCCAGGGTCTGCTCCGGGGGCGGCGGGACGGGTGGAGCCTCGGTTTGCTCGGGGGGTGGGGAGGCGGTCTCCTCCGGCGGCGGGGTATTCTCCGCCGGTTCGGGCGGTGGCTCGGTGGGGGTCTGCTGCACCGCCGCGCCGCTGTAGGCCGTGGTGTAGTAGGTAGAGGTGGCCGGATCGAACTCTATAGGCATAACCTGCCTCCTCTACTGCAATTTTAGGAACGCCTCCCTCGGTTGTCAAGCTGGGGGCACCTGGGCTATCATTGAGCCGGCCGAAGGGTCTCCCAGGCCGCGGCCGGCCGAGATAATCACGTCTTTCTGCGAGGTGACCTGAGGTTGGACACTGCGTCACGACGGGGCTTGTTGGCACGCCTGCGTGAACTGTTGGGCGGCAGCCGGGCCACCACCAGCGAGGAGCTGGAGCGGGAGATACAGGATCTGGTAGACCAGGGCGAGTCGCAAGGGCTCATATCCCCCCGCGAGGCCGACATGATCGAGGCGGTGTTCGAGCTGGACCAGACCACCGCCGAGCAGATCATGGTACCGCGCACCGAGTTGGCCATGGTGCCCCACACCGCCGGGGTGCGGGACATCATCCGGGTGATCGTGGAGTCGGGGCACTCGCGCATCCCGGTGTATGCCGAGGACCCGGACCACATCCTGGGGGTGATCCACGCCAAGGACCTTCTGCCCCACTGGGGCGAGGAGCACATCGACCTGAAGGCCATCATGCGCAAGCCCTATTTCGTACCCCTGGCCATGACCCTGGGCGCTTTGATGGCCGGATTCCGGCGCAAGCGGGTACACCTGGCCGTGGTGGTGGACGAGTACGGCGGTACTGCCGGGGTGGTGACCCTGGAGGACGTACTGGAGGAGATCGTAGGCGAGATCTCCGACGAGTACGACCATGAGCCCGAGCTGGTCACTCCCCTGGAGGACGGCGCCCTTCTGGTGGACGCACGTCTGGAGATAGAGGAGCTGGCCGAGCGCCTTGGTGTGGAGTTGCCCCGTTCCCTGCCTGAGGGCCGCTTCGAGACCGTGGGCGGTTTCATCACCACCCTACTGGGTCGGGTGCCCCGGGCCCAGGAGGAGGTGGCCTACGGCCCAGTGCGTATGGTGGTGGAGGAGGCCGACGAACGCCGCGTGAGGCGGGTACGGGTGCAGCTGGCCGAGGCCGCCGGCGGCGAGGGAGCCTGAGCGACCCTTGCCTGGAGGCGGTGCCATCTCCTTCCGCGTGTTGGCTGTGGCCTGCCTGGGGGGCGGGCTGCTGGCCACGGCCGCCTTCCCTCCGTATCAGCTTTGGCCCTTGGTCTTCCTGGCCGTGGTGCCCGTGGCCTGGGCCGCGGGGTGTATGCCTCCGGCGCGGGCCTGGGCCTGCGGCTGGTGGTGGGGCCTGGCCGCCTGTGTCACCCAGCTCTACTGGATGATGTACGTGCTCACCACCTATGGGGCCATGTTCTGGCCCCTGGCCCTGGTGGTGTGGCTGGCCTTCATGGCCTTTNTGGCCTGCCTGCCGGCCACGGCGGTGTGGCTGGCCTCTCTGGGGCGGGCCGGAGGGGTGCCGGTGTGGGTGGGTCTNGCTCTGGCCTGGGCGGGCANGGAGTGGCTCAAGGGCTGGTTCCTCACCGGCTTCCCCTGGCTGCCCTTGGGCCAGGCCCTGGGCGCACAGCCGGTGATGGTGCAGAGCGCGGAGCTGTGGGGCCGGGCGGGGCTGAGCACGGGGGTCGTGGTGGTGGGGTGTCTGTCGGCCGTGGTGGTATGGCCGGGCCGGGGTTCATGGGGGGGGCGCTTGGCGGCGCTGCGGGGCTGGTTATAATCCTGGGCGGCGGTTGGCTTTGGGGCGCATCCCGGCTGGAGGCGGTGCAGGAGGCCATGGCCCGGGCCCTGCGGTTGACCGTGAGCGTGGTGCAGGCCAACGTGCCCTTGGAGGAGCTGCACCGCCGCGGCTTGCGCCTGGCCAACCTGCGACGCCAGGAGGCCCTGACCCGCCGCGCGGCCCGGAGGGTGAAGGACCGCCCCTGGCTAGTGGTGTGGTCCGAGTCCAGCGCGCCGTTCTACTTCCTGAGCGATGCGCGCGAGAGCCTGCCCGTGCTGGCCCTGGCCCGGGAGCTCAAGGCCTGGATCGTGGTGGGCACCATGGGCTCGGTGGAGCGGGGGGAGGGGGGCTATGCCCCCACCAACCGCAGTTGGCTGGTCACGCCCGCGGGCCGGCCCGGCGGCTGGTACGACAAGGTGCACCTGGTGCCCTTCGGCGAGTACGTGCCCTTGGGGCGGCTGTTGTTCTTCGTGCGCGCCCTGGCCGTGGTGAGTGAGGACTTCGCCCCTGGTCAAGAGGGGCACCTGCTGGATGCGGGCGGGGTGAAGCTGGGGCCGCTGATCTGCTACGAGTCCATCTTCCCGGAGCTGGCCCGAGCGCAGCGGCAGCGAGGAGCGCGGCTGTTGGTGAACCAGACCAACGACGCCTGGTTCGGCCCCACCGGCGCCAGCGCCCAACACCTGAGCCACCTGGTGCTGCGCGCGGTGGAGAACCGCCTGGCCGTGGCCCGGGCGGCCAACACCGGCATCAGCGGCTTCGTCCTGCCCGACGGCCGCGTGGTGCAGACCCTGGGGCTGTTCCGGGCCGGGGTGGAGACCCGGTCCCTGCCCCTTATGGACCTGGATACTTTCTATACCCGCTACGGTGACCTGTTGGGGCCGGGCGGGTTCCTGGCCAGCCTGGCCGCGGCGGCCTGGGGATGGCGCCGCCGGCGGGACCAGGCCCAGACAAGGAGAGCGTGATGTTCGAGGATCTCAAGGAGACCCTGCAAGACCTGCGCAGACGTCTGGACCTGCTGGGAGAGCATCTTTGACCCCGCCAGCAAGGAAGCTCGCCTGGCCGAACTGGACCGGATGATGTCCCGGCCCGGCTTCTGGGACGACCCCGAACAGGCCCGGGCCGTCAGCCGTGAACGTACCGCCCTGGAGCAGGCCCTGGGCCGGCACAGGCGTCTGGTGTCCGCTCTGGAGGACGCCGAGGTGCTGTTGGAGCTGGCCAGCGAGGAACAAGACCCGGCCGCGGCGCGGGAGGTGAAGGAGTCGCTGGCCGAGCTGGAGGCCGGGGTGTCCCAGATGGAGGCGGCGCGGCTGTTGAGCGGCCCGGACGACGCCCGCGGCGCCATCGTGGCCATCAACGCCGGTGCCGGCGGCACCGACGCCCAGGACTGGGCCGAGATGCTCTTGAGGCAATACACTCGCTATGCCGAGCGCCAGGGCTGGGAGGTGAAGGTCCTGGACCTGCAGGAGGGCGAGGAGGCGGGGATCAAGAGCGCCACCATCGAGGTGAACGGCTACCAGGCCTACGGCCTGCTCAAGGGCGAGGCCGGAGTGCATCGCCTGGTGCGCATCAGCCCCTTCGACGCCGCCCACCGCCGGCATACCGCCTTCGCCTCGGTGTACGTCTCACCCCAGGTGGAGGACGACATCGAGATCGAGATCAACGAGGCCGACCTGCGCATAGACACCTTCCGCGCCTCCGGCGCCGGCGGCCAGCACGTCAACAAGACCTCCTCCGCGGTGCGCATCACCCACCTGCCCACCGGCGTGGTGGTGCAGTGCCAGAACGAAAAGAGCCAGCACCGCAACAAGGAGATCGCGCTCAAGGTGCTGCGCGCCCGACTCTACGAGATGGAGCTGGCCAAGCGCGAGGCCGAGAAACGCCAGATACACCAGAGCCACCAGGAGATCGCCTGGGGCAGCCAGATCCGCTCCTACGTCATGGCGCCCTACCGCCTGGTCAAGGACCACCGCACCGGAGTGGAGACCGGCAACGTGGACGCGGTGCTGGACGGCGAGCTGGACCGCTTCGTGCAAGGCTATCTCCTCTGGCGGGCCCAGCAGGAGGAGGACTCGCGCCGGACCTGAAGAGGCGTGAACCGCCGTGCCCTTTTCCTTGACACCCCAGGGAGGTCCGGTACATTTATTCAATTTTGAAGGCAACAATCCTGGGAGAAGGACCATGAGCAACGGCGAGTACCTGTTTACCAGCGAGTCGGTGACCGAGGGACACCCGGACAAGGTGGCCGACCAGATCTCGGACGCCATCCTGGACGCCATGATCGCCAACGACCCGGACAGCCGGGTGGCCTGCGAGACCCTGGTCACCACCGGCATGGCCATCGTGGCCGGTGAGATCACCACCAAGACCTGGGTGGACATCCCCGAAATCGTGCGCACCACCATCCGGCGCATCGGCTACACCAACTCCTCCATGGGCTTCGACTGGGAGACCTGTGCCGTCATCACCAGCATCGACAAGCAGTCGCCCGACATCGCCCAGGGGGTTAACGCCGACACCTCCCTGTTCGGCGAGCAGGGCGCCGGCGACCAGGGCATCATGTTCGGCTACGCCTGCGACGAGACTCCTGAGCTGATGCCCATGCCCATCTCCTACGCCCACAAGCTGGCCCGGCGCCTGGCCGATGTGCGCAAGAGCGGCAGTCTGTCCTTCCTGCGCCCGGACGGCAAGACCCAGGTCACCATCCAGTACGAGGACTTCGTGCCCAAGCGGGTGGAGGCGGTGGTGGTGGCCGCCCAGCACAGCCCGGACGTGAAGTACAACACTCTGAAGGAAGGCATCATCGAGGAGGTGATCAAGAAGGTCATCCCCAAGGAGATGCTGGACGGCGACACCAAGTTCTACATCAATACCACCGGCCGCTTCGTGGTGGGCGGCCCCCACGGCGACTGCGGGCTCACCGGCCGCAAGATCATCGTGGACACCTACGGCGGCCAGGGCTCGCACGGCGGTGGCTGCTTCAGTGGCAAGGACCCCTCCAAGGTGGACCGCTCCGGTTCCTACTACGCCCGCTACGTGGCCAAGAACATCGTGGCCGCCGGGCTGGCCAAGAAGGCCGAGGTGCAGGTGGCCTATGCCATCGGCGTGCCGCACCCGGTCTCCATCCTGGTCTATACCTATGGCACCGCCCAGGTGCCCGAGGAGAAGATCACCGCTGCGGTACGCAAGGTCTTCGACTTCCGTCCCGCGGCCATGATCGAACAGCTCAACCTCAGGCGGCCCATCTACAAGCGTACCGCGGCCTATGGCCACTTCGGCCGCGAGGAGGACGGCTTCACCTGGGAGCTCACCGACCGGGTGGAGGCCCTCAAGGAAATAGTGGGGCTGTAGAGAACGTCCGCTGGTGAGGACAGAACCCGCAAGATCGGTAGGCAAGGAAGGCACGGAGACATGAAATACGAGGTCAAGGACCTCGGCCTGGCGGAGAAGGGGCGGCTGCGCATCGAGTGGGCCGCCCGCTCCATGCCGGTGCTCGAGCAGATCCGCGAGCGGTTCCAGAAGGAAAAACCCCTGGCCGGCNTCACCCTGGCCGCCTGCCTGCACGTGACCACCGAGACCGCCTCGNTGGTCACCACCCTCCAGGCCGGCGGGGCCGAGGTGTGGCTGTGCGCCTCCAACCCCCTGTCCACCCAGGACGACGTGGCCGCCTCCCTGGTGGAGCACCACGGAATCCCCGTGTTCGCCATCAAAGGCGAGGACACCGAGACCTACTACCGCCACATCAACGCGGTGCTGGACGCCCGACCCCACATCACCATGGACGACGGCGCCGATCTGGTCTCCACCATCCACTCCCAGCGCCGGGAGCTGTTGGAGGGCGTGATCGGCGGCACCGAGGAGACCACCACCGGCGTGATCCGCCTGCGGGCCATGGCCGCCGACGGGGTGCTGGGCTATCCCATCGTGGCGGTCAACGACGCCGGCACCAAGCACCTGTTCGACAACCGCTACGGCACCGGCCAGTCCACGGTGGACGGCATCATCCGTGCCACCAACCGCCTGCTGGCCGGCTCGGTGTTCGTGGTCTGCGGCTACGGCTGGTGCGGCCGGGGCGTGGCCATGCGCGCCCACGGCATGGGAGCCAAGGTCATCGTCACCGAGGTGGACCCCTTGCGCGCCCTGGAGGCGGTGATGGACGGCTACCAGGTGATGCCCATCGCCCGGGCCGCGGAGATAGGCGACTTCTTCTGTACCGTCACCGGCGACATCAACGTGATCCGGGCCGAGCACTTCCTGCGCATGAAGGACGGCGCCATCGTGGCCAACAGCGGGCACTTCAACGTGGAGCTGGACCTGGAGGGCCTGGCCCAGATCACCACCGCCCGCCGCCAGGTGCGCGACTTCGTGGAGGAGCACACCCTGGAGAACGGCCGGCGCATCTACGTNCTGGGCGAGGGACGGCTCATCAACCTGGCCGCGGCCGAGGGACACCCCTCCAGCGTCATGGACATGAGCTTCGCCAACCAGGCCCTGTGCGCGGCCTACCTGAAGGAAAACGCCGCCGAGCTGGAACGCAGGGTCTACACCGTGCCCCAACAGATCGACGCCGAGGTGGCCCGGCTCAAGCTGGCCGCCCTGGGGGTGGAGATCGACACCCTCACCCCGGAGCAGGAGAAGTACCTCAGCTCCTGGGAGATGGGCACCTAGCTGCAGCCGGCGGCACCGAGCAAGCACACGGGGCGGGTCGCGGGAAGGCGGCCCGCCCTTTGCTCTGGGGGGAGAGGGGCACCTGGCACTGGGGCCGGAGCGGAACAGTAGGCACGTGGGGCGGGTCGCAGGGAGGCGGCCCGCTCTCTGTTCGGGGCGGGGGGACAAGGCGGCGGNGCCCGGCCCAGAGCGGGCAGGGGGCCGCTNGCGCTTTCACGGTTCACTCCTTGCGGCGGAAGATGAGCAGGGTCAGGTCGTCGAACTGCTCCACCGGGCCGGTGAACCGCCGGTGATACTCCACCAGGCGCTGGATCATGGTGGGGCCGTCGGCGATCTCGGCCCGGGCCAGCCAGTCGGCGGCGCGCTGGATGCCGAACATCTCGTCCTGGGCGTTGACCGCCTCGTCCAGGCCGTCGGTGAAGACCAACAGCACCTCGCCCACCTCGAGCTGGACCTGGCCCTCCTCCAGCTCCAGTTGGGGCAGGATGCCCACGGCGCTGCCCTTGAGGCGGGGCAGTTGTTCCACCCGGCCGTCGGTGCGGCGCAGCAGGGGGGCGGGGTGCCCGGCGCTGACATAGGTCAGCCGTCCCGTGGCCAGCTCGTACACCCCGTAGAACATGGTCACGAACATACACATCTGGTTGTCGGGCTCGATCTGGGCGTTCATCTCCTGCAGCACCGCCGCCGGCGAGAGGTGGTGCTGGGCCGCGTTCTTGACCAGGGTGTTGGCCACGGTCATGAACAGGGCCGCGGGCACGCCCTTGCCCGAGACGTCGCCCACCACCAGGCCCAGGTGTCCGGGGTCCACGAAGAAGAAGTTGAAGAAGTCGCCCCCCACCATGCGGGCGGGGATGTTGGTGGCGTAGAGGTCGAACTCGCTGCGTTCGGGGAAGGGGGGATAGATGCGGGGCAGGATGGACTGCTGTATCTGGTTGGCCAGGTCCAGCTCGCTCTCGATGCGCTCCTTGGCCGCGGTGGTGGCGGTCAGCTCCTCCACGTAGCGGTTCAGGTCCTCCACCATGGTGTTGAAGGCCTGGGCCAGTTGGCCGATCTCGTCGCCCGGGCGCACGCCCTCCACCCGGGTCTGGAGGTCGCCGGAGGCCAGGCGGCGGGCTGCGGCGGCCAGCTTCTTCAGCGGTCGGGTGAGCCCCACCACCAGCAGCCACACCACCCCCGCCAGCACCAGCAGGCCCAACCCGGCCAGCACCGCCTGGTGGCGGGCCAGGACGAACACCGGGGCCACGGCCTCGCGCTCGGGCAGCATCACCCCCAGGCTCCAGCCCAGACCCGGCACGGGAGCGAAGGCCAGCCAGGCCTTCTCCCCCCGGTGCCAGTCCACGGTCTCCACCACCCCGGCCGCACCGCGGATCATGCGCCGGCCGATGGCGCGCATGTCGGGCCGGCCCATCTCCTCGGCCAGGGAAAAGATGGTCTCGCGCATCACCCAGTGGGGCTGGGGCGCGGCCAGGAAGGTCCCCTGGCTGCTGATGAGGAAGGCATAGCCCTCCTGACCCACGGCCAGGCGGGCCACGTAGGCGCCCAGTTTGCCCAGGGACACGTCGGCGGTGACCACTGCCCACACCTGGCCCTTGTCCACCAGGGGGGCGGAGAAGGTGGTCATGATGGTGCCGCCGCCCCCTTCGTCGTAGTAGGGTTCGCTCCACACCGGCCGGGCCAGCAGCTGCGGCACCAGGAACCAGTCGCGGCGGGGATAGTTGTACTGCTCGTTGTCCAGGGAGGTGGCCTGGATGCCCTGGCGTGACCGATAGACATAGGGGCAGAACAGACGCCGGCCGGGTGCGAAAGCGTATGGGGCATAGGCCACGGCCATGCCGAATATCTGGGGGGAGTGGGCCACCTGGCGGCGCAGCAGGCGCACGATGTCCTCGCGGCGCTGGGGGCGGTATTCCTTCAGCAGGTTGGCCAGGGTGCGCGCGGCCTGGGCCACGCCTTCCAGGCGGCGGGCCACCTCCGCGGCCTGGCCCCGGGCCAGCTCGAAGAGCTGTTCCTGGCGGCAGTCCAGCAGGGCCTCTCGGCTCTCGGCGAAGGTGAGCCAGGCCAAGGCGGCCGAGACCAGGGCCACGCCGGCCAGCACCAGGAGGATGAAGCGGCTGCGCAGGCCCAGCAGGTGGGGGCGCATGGTCTTCTGGGCGTGGTCCGCAGGCATGGCCCTCACCGCTCCCCGCGCCAGGCGTCCACGGCGAAGCCTTCCAGGGCCACGGGTTGGTGCACGATGTCCTGCTCCCGCAGCACCCTGAGCACCAGGGCGAAGTCGGCCGGGGCCAGGCGGCCCAGGCCCTGGGGACCCACACGGTAGGTGATCAGTTTGCGCATGGTGCCCAGCATCCAGCGCTGGTGGGCGCGGTTGCTGGCCAGGCGGGCGGCGTCCACCCGTTTCATGACCGCGGCCAGGGCGGCCTGGGGGTCCTGCAGGGCCAGGCGCCAGCCGGCCAAGGAGGCCTGCACCAGGCGGCGGCACAGATCAGGGTTCTTGCGCCAGGTGGAGCGCAGGGTGTAGATGCCGTCTTCGGGGAAGTTGAGGCCCATGTCGGCGAAGCCCATGACCACGATGTCGTCCCAGTCGATGCCGGCCTGGTAGAGCTGGTGGTACTCGTTGTAGCGCATGGCCGAGGCCGCGGCCACCGCGCCCTTGATGAGGGGGGTCATGGATACGTTCTGCAGTACCTCCTCCACCTGGATGTGCTGGCGGGCGAACAGGGCGCGGGGAGCCAGGGAGAAGTGGCCGCCCCACAGGCCCACGCGGCGATGATTCAGGTCTTGGAGGCGGGAGACGCCGCGGTCGGCCAGGCTGACCAACAGCAGGGCCGAGCGCTGGATGAGCTGGGCCAGGTGGACGAGAGGGATACCGCGGGCACGCATCTCCAGGGCGCCGGAGAGCCAGGCGGTGGCGAAGTCGGCCCGGCCCGCGGCCAGCTCCTGCAGGGAGTTTATGCCCGGCCCAGCGGGGCGGATGGTGACCNNNAGCCCCGCGCGGCGGTAGAGGCCGGCGTCCTGGGCCAGGTAGTAGCCGGCGAACTGGGCCTGGTGCACCCACTGCAGTTGCAGCACCACCTTGTCCGCAGCGTGTGCGTCGGCCGCGGTCCCGCCCCCCCAGAGCAGGGCCAGGACCAAGCAGGCCGCGGCCACCCGAAGTTGTCCTGTCAGCCGGGTCACGGCGCAAGCCTTTCGCGCTGGGGAAGAGAGAGCACACCGTGGCGCCCTGGCGCCCCTGTCATCCGGCCCTTTGATAGCCCATACCGGCCGCCAGCGCAAGGTGCGGCTGGCTCGGCCGGTGGCTCAGGGGTTCACCTGGATCTGCCAGCTCCAGGTGCCGCTGGCCTCGGTGACCGTGCTCCAGGAGCCGGTGGGCGAGGGGGCGTTGAAGATGGTCATGGCGCCGTCGGTGATCCAGTCGTTGCTGGTGCTGTTGTTGGTCAAGGTGATGGTCCAGCAGCCAGCCGCGGGGCTGGGGTCGTTGTAGGTGTGAGATCCGCCTGACGCGCCCACATCGTGGCTGGTGCCGTCGGGCTCGGTGACCACACACTCGGTCTGGTCGGTGACGCCGGCGGGTATGGGGATGTCTATCTGCAGGTCGCTGCTGCCGCCGGGCACGTGGAAGGTGTAGTTCTGGCTGTAGTTGGCGCTGACGAACACGCCCCACATCCCGTCCGAGTCGGGCCAGATGGCCTCCCCACCGCCGCAGCGGAAGCGGACCTTCACGTCGGTGGAGCTGTTGCCCGCGCTGGTACCCCGGAACATGAGGTATTGCGTGGTGCCGGCGGTGATGCTGGTGACCATGGGGTCGTCCCCGGTGGCGGTCTGGTAGTCGTAGTCGGTCCAGGAGGGGCGGCTGCCGGCCTTGCCGTAGATCTCCATGCTGCCGGTGGTGCCGGAGGTCTCCAGGCGGAGTCCGTTCAGATTGGTGTGGTTGGGCACGTCGATCAGGAGATACTTGGCCTCGTTCTGGGCCACGCCCGAGACCGTCTCCAGGTAGTTGGGCAGGGTGACCTTGCGGGTGTACTTGATGTCGTAGTCCATCTCGAACACCACGTGAGACGGCGACCACGCGCCGTACCGGCAGCAGTGTCACCCCACCCCGCGTTTGCCCGGGGCCAGGGAGGCCATGGTGGAGGAATAGTTGCTCCCGTTCTGGTTGAACCAGTTGTTGAGCTCACTGGGGGTTATGTTCTCGGTGTGAACCAGGGTGTTCCCGCCGCTCTCATAGAGCTTGACCNGGTAGGCGGTGATGGAGATGTCGCTGGGTTGGCCCGCCCCGCCCGAAGTGGTGGGCTGGTTGGTGTAGTTTTCCACTCCGAAGCTGATGCCCCAGGATTTGGTGCCTCCGCCCCAGCAGTCGTTGTCATTCACTCCGGCGGTCTGGTTGTCGTGGCCGCGGATACGGATGTATTGGGAGTAGGCACCGTTGGAGCTGGTGTAAGTCCAGGTATAGGGGTAGTCGTCGGGCCAAACCAAGCTCTGGCAGGAAAAGCCGGCCCAGGCCGCCGGGGGCATACAGGCCAGCAACATCACCGCTGTCCAGAGCAAGGACACACGCCACCACCAGCGGAAGAGGCTTGGTTCCCTCGCCACGTTATGCATCGCACACCGCCTTGTCTGGGAGAGTGCCCTACGACCTGGGCCTTGGGCGAGAAAGGATCGGTCGTGCTCGNGGCCACCGGTCGCTTCCACACATTCGCCTCGCCCCTGCGATTTGGTTTACCGATTGTAGATGCCGCCAGGAGCCGAGTCAAGACCGGGCCTGGGGTCTGGTCGACCTCACCAGATAGGCTTGGCCTGGCGATCCAGGCGGGCAGCCACCAGCTCCAGGATCAGGGCCTCGGCCACCTCCAGGCTGATCTCGCTCATGTTCAGGGTCATGTGGTACAGGCTGGGGTCATTGGGGTCGCCCGGGTGCAGCTCGGCCAGGAAACGCGCGCGCCGCCGGTCCTCCTTGTCCACCAGGGTGCGGGCCTTGGCGTGGTCCAGGTGGTAGTGTTCCATGAGGAAGCGCACCCGGTCCTCCAGCTCGGCCACCAACAGCACCCGTAAGGTATCGGGGTGGTCGGTCAGGATGAACTGGCTGCCCCGGCCCAGGATCACCGCGTCGCAGTGGTCGGCGATGCGTCGGATCACCTTTCGCAGGAAGGTGACGTACTTCCTCTCATTGAAGTCGCTCTTGTCCTCGCCCAGGTGGCGTTCGATGAAGTCGCTGGGCACCAGGGTGGAGATGAGCCGCATGAGACGATCGCCGACGCCACGTTCCACCGCCTCCACCCAGTCGGTGGAGACACCCGCCTCCTCGGCCACCATCTGCAGCACGTCCTTGTTGACGAACTGATAGCCCAGGCGCTGGGCCAGACGCTGCCCCAGGGTCTTGCCCCCGGCCCCGAACTGCCGGGAAATGCTGAGCACTGCCATTGGCTTCCTCCCTTCCCACTCCAGCGGGCAGGCGCACAACCAGGGACCGCCGTTTCTATCTCCATGATAACAGAAGCCCTAGCCGACAGGCCGGGCTTTGTGGGGGGAGGCGCGAGGGCAAAACAGAGACCCGCCCCAGGGGGCGGGCGCAGAACAACCCTTTGCAGACGCGGGCGGCCGGTCTGCCCCGTCTCAACGGATCATGAAGGTGACCTCACCGTTGACCACGTTGTAGATCTCTTCGTCGGTGCCGTAGATGTCCACCACCGCGCGGTGGTCGATCAGCTTCTCGATGATGAAGGCGGTGACCCACAGGGAGATACGGTTGGGACGGGGCACCAGGTTGCGTACCGGGCTGATGGCATATTGGATGTCGAAGTCCTCGGCCTGGAGCAGCTCCTCCAGGGCATGGGCCAGCTGGTCCTCCACCTCGCGCTGGTTGGTGGTCTCGATCAGCTTGGCGTCCACCAGCTTGAGGGCCAGGCGCTGGGCCAACTGCTCGGTACAGTCGCTGAGCTGGGCCAGCTGGCGCCCCCAGGCCGACTGGCGGGAACTCTCCAGGCGGGAGATCAGGCTCTCCTCGCGGTAGTTGGTGTTGAATCCGCCGCCCATGACACTTCCTTTCCGGCCTGTCCCGGAGGGGAACCAGGCTGTGAGTCTCTGGTCTCTGGCCCCTGCCGCACCCCGGAGTCGGCGCCGGCCGAGGTAGCCTGCCGTCGCCGGCGGCCTTGGACCGGTTTTTTCGCCCTCGGTGCCCGGTGACCCTCGTCTCCGCGAGCGCCCGTGGTAACATGAGCACCAATCAGGCGGTGGCAGACGGCCACCCAGCTTTATTATCACTCTGGGGGAGGCTTGGCAACGTAAAGTTGCAGAGAAGCGGGGGAAAAATGTGGACCACCCCCAAGGAGGCCCCTTTGTCCCGCCCGTGTCCCCCGGCCTTGGAGGACGAGGCGGCCATGGTGGAGTATGCCGGCGAGATGCCGGAGGTGGCCCTGGCCGAGTCTCTCCACCACCTGCCGGAGTTGGACCCGGCGGGGTGCGAGTGTCTGCAGGCTGCGGCGGTGCGGGGCTACTTGCGCCTCCTGGCCCGCGACCTGGACCCCGCCAACCTGGGGACCGGTCACTTCCGGGGGCTGGAACGCGCCTTGGTGAACTGGCACCGGATGCAGCGGTTCCTGGCCCGTTGCGACTGGTGTCTGCCCCAGAGCGAGCGGCAGGGCCTGGCCCGATCCCTGGAGCGATACCTGGCCGCCGAGGCCCAGGCCTTGGCCGCGGGCCGGGCCTATGCCAGCGCCACCGCCGCGGTGGTGCGGGAGTTGGCCGCGGAGCTGGAGGTGGATCTGTCCTCCTGGGAGGGGCTGTTGGCGGACATGGCTCGGCTGCCGGTGCCGGACTTCCTGGGGCTGAAGGCCCTGGCTCGCCTGCGTTCTCCCCGGGCCGTGGCCAAGCGCCGCCGGCAGGAGGACTCGGCCCTGTGTCTGGAGCTGCTGGACCGACGGGGAAGGGTGGTGGCCTGGGCCCTGCTGCCTTGGGCCAGCGAGGTGCCGGCGGTGGCGCAGGAGCAGCGGGCGCGGGCCGAGCTGGTCTGGTCGCTCATCGCGTTGCCGGAGGCGTCGTCTGCCCCTTGCGATGGGGTGCCAGGGCCTGCGTGATCGCCTCGGGCACGGGGTAACCCAGGCGGCGGGCCTCGGCCTCGTGTTGCAGGGCGCGGTCGTAGTCTCCGGTGAGGATGTAGGTGGCGGCCAGGTTGGAGTGGGCCTCACCCAGGGCCGGGTTCAGGGCCAGGGCCTTGTTGTACTCGTCTATGGCCCTTTCGTACTTCTTCAGCTTGGCGTAGAGGTTGCCCAGGTTCAGGTGGGGGGCGACGTATTCGGGGTTCAGCTCCAGGGCCTTGCGGTAGCAGGAGATGGCCTCCTTCACCTTTCCCTGGTAGGCCAAGGCCAGGCCCAGGTCGTTGTAGGCCTCTTCACGGTAGGGGTCGGCGGCCACTGCGGCGCGGAGCTGGCGTTCCGCCGCGGCGAAGCGGCGGGCCTGCAGCTCCAGGCTGCCCAGCTCGTAGTGGGCCTCGGCCAGGTCGGGGTCCAGGGCCAGGGCGGCGCGGAACTGGCGCCGGGCCTCGTCCAGCCGGCCCTGGTCGCGGGCGATCAGCCCCAGGGTCACGTGGGCCAGGGGGGTCTTGGGGTTCTGGGCCAGGACCTGGGTGAGCAGGCGTTTGGCCTCCTGGCGCTTGCCCAGCCCTGCGGCCACGTTGGCCTGGAACAGCTTGGCCTGCCACAGCCTGGGGTCTTGCCCTGCGGCACGGGCGAAGAGCTGGTGGGCCCGCTGGGGATCGGCCGAGAGCATGGCCAGAAAGCCCTCGGCAAAGGTGATCACCGCTTTCTTCTGGTATTTGCCCTGGCGGGCGCCGCGGATCATGTCCAGGAAGAAGGGCACGCTGGGCTGGTGGGGGTTGAGGCCTAGGGCGCGGGAGAGGTTCTTCTCGCCCGTGGCCAGGTCGCCGGCCACCACGGCCTCCAGGCCGGCCATGACGCGCTGGCGGGCCTGGAGGAAGCGCTCTGCCTTGGGTGCACTCTTCTGGGGCGCGGTGGCGGTGGGGGGTGGGGCCCCGAAGCGCATGAGGATGGCATAGCCCTCCTCGGTGGGGATCACCGGGCTGGGCCGGCCGGGGGGGAGGTTTTTCAGGGCCTGGCGGAACTCCAGGCGCAGGCGCTTCATGGGCACCAGGCCCAAACGCCCCCCTCGCGAGGCCGTGGGGCCCACGGAATGCTTGCGGGCCAGGGCCTCGAAGCTCTCTCCGGCCAGCAGACGCTTGCGCAGGCTTTCGGCCAGCTTGCGGTCCTTGACCATGATCAGGCCCAGGTCCACCTCCTGGGCGTGGGCCGCCGAGGGCAGACTCCCGGCCAGGAACAGAAGGACCAGCAGCAGGGCGATCCGTCGCAGCATTGGCCAAACCCCCGGTAGGTGTGAGGTGGTGGNGCTAGTAAACCGGCCCCGGGCCGGGCTGTCAAGCCCGGTNGGGGANAGCGGCGGGGAAGGGGACGGAAAAGTCCCAGGAATCCGGTTGAGAAAACCGCCTTTGGGCCTCATAATCTCAGACGGTGCTACCCGCACGCTCCGGGGCTTGGGTCTTGACGGGGCAGAGCGCGGTGCCATATACAAGGGAACAAGGCAGCGAGGACAGTGGGCTCGGCTGCGGCCGGGTCACCAGAGGCGGCAGCAAGAGATGGCTCCGGGCCACAAAGCCCCCCTTCCCAGTGGCGTGATCCACCGGGAGACGGCGGCCCGGTGCCGGCAGGGAGAGAGAGCATGAGCGTTCTCAGCGAGAAGTTCAAGGAAGGCTACGACGCGCTCTTCGACCGCAACTGGCCTTTCTGGGTGGGTGGGTTGCTCCTGGCCTTGTTGGGCATCCTCTGTTTCGCCTGGGGTCGGCCTTGGGGGGTGGCCGGCGGACTGCGCGTATGGGGCGACTGGATCTTCTATGGCCTGGGCATCTATGACCAGACGCCGCCCCGGGCCTTGTTCTACAGCGACCCGGCCATACTCACCTGGGGGTTGTTGTTCGGGGCCTTTGGTTCGGCCCTGCTCTCCCGGCAGTTCAAGCTGCAGATGGCGCCCACCTGGGAGCTGTTCAAGGGCCTGGTGGGCGGCACTTTGATGGGCATAGGCTCGGTGATGGCCGGCGGCTGCAACGTGGGTGGGTTCTACACCGCCCTGGCCGCGGGCAGCGTCAGCGGCTTCGCCATGATGGTGGGCCTGATCATCGGCGCGGTGATCGGGCTCAAGTATTTGTTGTGGGAGATGGAGAACATCACGGTCAAGCCCCTGAAGGAGAAGCCGCCCAAGGAGGGGGGCATCGACTGGCGCAAGGTGCAGCCCTGGCTGGGAGCGGCCTTCTTCCTGTTCTTGATCCTATGGGCCTACTGCATGAGCTTCCGGGCGCTGACTCGCTATGGGGTGTTGTTGCTTCTGGCCGCAGGCATCGGCCTGGTGATCCAGCGGGTGCGCTTCTGTTTCGTGCGTGCCTTCCGCGACCCCTTCATGACCGGCGAGGCGGTGGCCACCCGCGCCGTGGCCCTGAGCGTGATGATCTCCTTCGTGGGGTTCATGATCATCAAGTGGAGCGGACTGCGGCCGGAGATGACCTACGTGTACCACCACTGGATCGGCGGTCTGGTGGGCGGGGTGATCTTCGGCGTGGGCATGCTGTTGGCCGGCGGGTGCGGCTCGGGCTCGGTGTGGCGCGCGGGTGAGGGCCAGGTGAAGCTGATCATCGCGGTGTTGTGCTTCGCCCTGGCCAACAGCCTGTTCAAGAAGCTGGTCTTCACCTCCCAGGTGGCCAAGGCCTGGGGCACGCCCTACTTCCTGGCCGATGGGGTGGGCTACTTCTGGGCCATCGTGATCATGTGTGCGGTCATGATCGTGTGGTGGGCGATCATGGCCTGGAACGAGGAGACCGACAGCCTCACCATGGTGTAGGCTGGCGGCAAGGCAAACCGCAGCATCAGCATAAGGAGAGACGACCATGGCCGAGTGGACCCCGGACGAGGTTCTGGACGCGCGTGGGCTGAGCTGTCCCATGCCGGTCTTGAAGACCAAGAAGATGCTCAAGAAGATGAAGCCGGGTCAGATCCTGGAGATCCAGGGCACCGACCCAGGCACCAAGAATGACCTGCCTGCCTTCACCGAGCGCTCTGGTGACGAGTTCCTGGGCATGGAGGAGCGCGACGGCTACACCAGCTTCTTCGTGCGCAAGGGCGGCTAGTCTCTGCTCGGCCTCGGCCGCCG
>Ga0180927_1304_pt1 | contig 17933 bp, 12 predicted proteins | sample Deesub1362A_J573_FD_124291 | JGI IMG/M metagenome (GOLD analysis project Ga0180927, IMG submission 124291) | Desulfarculaceae bacterium JdFR-95 | reverse complement strand
TCCGCCAAACACTTCGTGATCGCCGCGGTCAACGTCGTCTTGCCGTGGTCAATGTGACCGATGGTTCCCACGTTCACGTGCGGCTTGGTCCGCTCAAACTTGGGCTTGGACATGATCACCTCTCCTCGTGGCTCTATCGGGGCGGCCCGAGGGCGGCTGGTGCCTTCTCCCTCGTCCCGCCGGGCCCCTCCTGGCCTCGGCGCGCCGACCCGAACTTCTTTCTCTATCCCGGCGGCCGCCTACCGGAGCCGCCCCTCGCCCCCCTCTACTCTCTCCGCCCCCTGGGCCACCGGCCGCTGTGTTTACCGCAGCCGGCCCGTTTCTTCAACACCCCCCTCACCTTTCACCCCCTCACTCCCTCGACGTTCCCTTGCAACCGCCTTCCCACCGTCCACCGGCCCAGGCTGGCCCTCCCCCTACCGCGGCCGGCTCAGGCGGCCAAGCCGCGGGCCTGGGCTTGGCGTTCCTCCTTGGCCCTGGCGATGACCTCCTGGGCCAGGTCCCCGGAGAGGGGCTCGTAGTGGGAGAACTCCAGGCTGAAGGTGGCCCGGCCCTGGGTGAGGGAGCGCAGGGTGGTGGCGTATCCGAACATGGTGGCCAGGGGCACGGTGGCCTCCACCACCTGCACACCGGGGCGCGACTCCATGCCGCCCACGCGACCGCGGCGGCCGGCCAGGTCGCCCATGACCTCGCCCAGGTACTGCTCGGGGGTGGTTATCTCCAGGCGCATCACCGGCTCCATGATGCCCACCCCGGCGCGGCGGGCGGCCTCCTTGAGGGCCAGGGAGCCGGCGATGAAGAAGGCCTGGTCCGAGCTGTCCACCTCGTGGTGGGAGCCGTCCAGCAGGTGTACCACCAGGTCCACCAGGGGGAAGCCGGCCAGTACGCCGCGCTGGCAGGCATCGGCCACGCCGTCGCGCACCGCGCGGATGAACTCCTTGGGGATGACGCCGCCGGTGGTGTGGTCCTCGAAGACCAGGCCGCTGCCCGGCTCGCCGGGGGCCACCTGGATCTTGACGTGGCCGTACTGGCCACGGCCGCCGCTCTGCTTGACGTAGCGACCCTCGGCCTGGGCCGGGCCCAAGAGCCGCTCGCGGTAGGCCACCTGGGGGGCGCCTACCTCGGCCGCGACCTTGAACTCCTTGAGCAGGCGGTCCACGATGATCTCCAGGTGCAGCTCGCCCATGCCCATGATCACGGTCTGAGCGGTCTCGGGGTCGTGGCGCACCTGGAAGGAGGGGTCTTCCTGGGACAGGCGGCGCAGGGCCTGGCCCAGCTTCTCGGCCTGGGGTTGGCTGGCGGCGCGGATGGCCACGCCCATGACCGGCTCGGGGATGTGCAGCGACTCCAGCACGATGGGCTGGGCGGGGTCGCAGAGGGTGTCCCCGGTGCCGGTGTTCTTGAGCCCTACCGCGGCCACAATGTCGCCCGCGCGGGCCTCACGCACCTCCTCGCGCTGGTTGGCGTGCATCTTGAGCAGGCGGCCGATGCGCTCGGGCTTGCCCTTGCTGGCGTTGTAGAGGGCCTCGCCAGAGCGCAGGCAGCCGGAATACACGCGCAGGAAAGTGAGGTGGCCCACGTAGGGGTCGGTCATGATCTTGAAGGCCAGGGCCGCGGTGGGGGCGTCGTCCCGGGCCGGGCGGGTGGCCAGGTTGCCCTCGGGGTCCAGGCCCTCCACCGGGGGCAGGTCGCAGGGCGCGGGCAGGTAGTCCACCACCGCGTCCAACAGCGGCTGGATGCCCTTGTTCTTGAAGGCCGAGCCCAAAAGCACCGGCACCACCTGGCAGGCCAGCACTCCTTTGCGCAGGGCGGCCTTGACCTCGGCGGGGGAGAGCTCCTCGCCCTCCAGGTAGCGCTCCATGAGCTGGTCGTCCAGCTCGCAGGCGGTCTCGATCAGCTCGGTGCGGGCGGCCTGGGCCTGGTCGGCCAGCTCGTCCGGCACGGGCCGGGTCTCCACCTTCATGCCCTTGCTGGCGGGGTCGAAGACCAGCGCCTGGAGGGAGAGCAGGTCGATCACCCCGGCGAAGGTCTCCTCGGCCCCCAGGGGCAGTTGCAGGAGCACGGGCCGGCAGCCCAGGCGCGAGCGCATCTTGTCCAGCACCCGGCGATAGTCGGCGCCCACCCGGTCCATCTTGTTGATGAAGGCGATGCGGGGCACGCGGTAGCGGTCGGCCTGGCGCCAGACGGTCTCGCTCTGGGGCTCCACCCCGCCCACGGCGCAGAACACCGCGATCACCCCGTCCAGGACGCGCAGGGAGCGCTCCACCTCGATGGTGAAGTCCACGTGTCCGGGGGTGTCGATGAGGTTGAGGCGGTGGCCGCGCCAGAAGCAGGTGGTGGCGGCGCTGGTGATGGTGATGCCGCGCTGGCGCTCCTGCTCCATCCAGTCCATGACCGCGGCGCCGTCATGCACCTCTCCCATACGGTGCGACACACCGGTGTAGAAGAGGATTCGTTCGGTGGTGGTGGTCTTGCCGGCGTCGATGTGGGCCATCAGGCCCAGGTTGCGCTGGCGGACCAATGGTATCTCTCTGGCCACGGTCTGGACTCTCTCGTTTCCGGGACCGCCGCTGCCCTTGGGTATGGCAGTATGAGACGGCCCTCTCTGTTGGTTTCCCGTCCGGCCCCTCGCTGGGGCCCTCAGTCGGGTTACGGTCTCACTCTTTACTCTCGTCCGTCCCCTTCTTCGGGGCGCAGTCTGTATCGCCGCCCGGCTCCATCCCGGTCTCTGCGGCGAGGAAGCCCCCTTACCAGCGGTAGTGGGCGAAGGCCTTGTTGGCCTCGGCCATGCGGTGGGTGTCTTCCTTCTTCTTGACCGAGGCGCCGCGGCCGGCGGCGGCGTCCATCAGCTCGGCGGCGAGGCGCTCGGCCATGGTCTTCTCGCCCCGGTTGCGGGCGAAGGTGATGAGCCAGCGCATGGCCAGGGCCTGGCGCCGCTCGGGGCGGATCTCCACCGGCACCTGGTAGGTGGAGCCGCCCACGCGCCGGCTCTTGACCTCAATGGAAGGCCGCACATTGTCCAGGGCCTTCTCGAACACCCGCAGGGGGTCCTCTTTGGTACGCTCCCGGATGATATCCAGGGCCTGGTAGAGGATCCTCTCGGCCAGCGACTTCTTGCCGTCGTACATCAGCTTGTTGATGAACTTGGCCAGGACCCGACTCTTGTACTTGGCGTCGGGCATTATCTCCCGCTTGGGAACCTCGCGTCTCCTGGGCATGTCTCCATCCGCCTGTTGGTTGCGGCCGAAACCGGCGGGCGCAGGCGTCCGCCTCTCCATCCGCTGCTCAAGGGTGGCCGAAAATCCTCTTCGGCCGCCCGATTCCGTCACCTGCGGGCCATCTTTGCGGGCCCGCCAGCCAACAACCCCTATGTGGGCCCGGCTCCAGGGAAGTGGGGCCGCTTTGTCAGTGCAACCACAAGAGGATGCCCCTTAGCAGCGCGGGTTAAGGGGCATCCGAAACCGCCCGTTATGGGTCGGGGAAACGCTTACTTGGGCCGCTTGGTCCCATACTTGGACCGGCCCTGGCGCCTGTCCTCCACACCCACGGCGTCCAAGGTGCCGCGGATGATGTGGTAGCGCACGCCGGGCAGGTCCTTGACGCGGCCGCCGCGTATCAGCACCACCGAGTGCTCCTGCAGGTTGTGGCCCTCGCCGGGGATGTAGCTGGTCACCTCGATGCCGTTGGTCAGGCGCACCCTGGCCACCTTGCGCAGGGCCGAATTGGGCTTNTTGGGCGTGGTGGTATACACGCGGATGCACACCCCACGCTTCTGAGGACAGCCCTGCAAGGCGGGCGTCGTCTTCTTGCGGCGCACCTTCTTGCGTCCCTTGCGTACCAACTGGTTGATGGTGGGCAACTCTATCGCCTCCCGGCCTTCGGGCGCCAACCCGCCCCGAGCCCTCGGCCCAGGTCTGACGCCCCCTGGTTTGGCTTTCCCTTATCTATCGCTCACTTCCTCTTGTTCCGCCACCGTACTCCCACCCCACCTACGGCCTCTCTCCGGCCGTGCGAAAGCACGTTCGGCTCCTCTTGGCCCCGGCGGGGACAATGACAAGGAGTCCGGTCGCTGGAATTGCTACTTTTACCCTGCTCCGGGCCTTCTGTCAAGGCCCTGNAGCCCTCTTCCTCGCAANCACACCCCTCCCCCGAAAGGGGGAGGGGTGTGTTCCTAGCCGGCTGCGCTCTCGCCGGTGCTGCCTCCGTCTCCGGCCGCCTTGTCGCTGGGGGCGCCTTGGCCGTCGGACAGGATGGCGGCGGCCATGGCCTCGTAGTCCACCGGCGCCTCGGCGTGCGGGATGTGCAGGTCGCGGTAGCGGGGCAGGCCGGTGCCGGCGGGGATGAGGCGGCCCATGATGACGTTTTCCTTCAGGCCGCGCAGCTCGTCCACCTTGCCCGCGATGGCCGCCTCGGTGAGCACCTTGGTGGTCTCCTGGAAGGAGGCGGCGCTGATGAAGGAGTCGGTGGACAGGCTGGCCTTGGTGATGCCCAAGAGCAGAGGCTCGGCCACGGCGGGGCGCTTGCCCTCCTTGAGGAGCTTGTCGTTCTCCTCCTCGAAGCGCCAGCGCTCCACCTGCTCGCCCAGCAGGAAGCGGCTGTCGCCGGGGTCGGTGATGCGCACCCGGCGCAGCATCTGGCGCACGATGACCTCGATGTGCTTGTCGTTGATCTTCACGCCCTGCAGGCGGTAGACCTCCTGCACCTCGTCCACCAGGTAGCGGGCCAGGTCCTTGACCTCGCGGGAGCGCAGCAGGTCGTGGGGGTTGATGGAGCCGTCCATGAGCGGCTCGCCGGCGCGCACGAAGTCGCCCTCGTGCACGGTGACGTGCTTGCCCTTGGGGATGAGGTACTCGCGCGGCTCACCCACCTCGGGGGTGACGATGATCTTGCGCTTGCCCTTGGTCTGCTTGCCGAAGGAGACCACGCCGTCGATCTCGCTGATGACCGCCACCTCCTTGGGCTTGCGCACCTCGAACAGCTCGGCCACCCGCGGCAGACCGCCGGTGATGTCCTTGGTCTTGGTGGTCTCGCGGGGGATGCGGGCCAGCACGTCGCCGGCCTTGACCTCGTCGCCCTCCTGCACCATGATGATGGCCCCCACGGGCAACAGGTAGCGGGCGTCGCCGCGGCCGCCGGGCAGGGGGGCGGTCTTGTTGGTGCCGGGGATCTTGATGGAGATGCGCGGCCGCAGGTCGGCGTTGCGCGACTCCACCGTGACCTTGGTGGAGCGGCCGGTGACCGGGTCCAGGCGCTCCTGCATGGTCACGCCCTCGATGATGTCGCCGAACTTCACCACCCCGTCCACGTCGGTGAGGATGGGGCTGGTGAAGGGGTCCCAGGAGGCCAGCACCGCCCCGGCCTCCACCACGTCGCCCTCGCGGTAGTGCAGGTGGGCGCCGTAGTTGATCTTGTAACGCTCGCGCTCGCGGCCGCCCTCGCCGATCACGGCCAGCTCGCCGTTGCGGTTCATCACCACCAGGCGTCCGTCCTCGCGCTCCACGAACTTGAGGTTGATGAGCTTGATGGTGCCCGGGTAGCGGGCCTCNATCTTGGACTGCTCGGCGCGGCGGGCGGCGGCGCCACCGATGTGGAAGGTGCGCATGGTGAGCTGGGTGCCNGGCTCGCCGATGGACTGGGCGGCGATGATGCCCACCGCCTCGCCCACGTCCACGGGCTTGGCNTGGGCCAGGTCGCGGCCGTAGCACTTGGAGCACACCCCGCGCTTGCACTCGCAGGTGAGNACGCTGCGGATCTCCACCTTCTCCACGCCGGCCTCTTCCAGCTTGGCCACCCCCTCCTCGTCGATCTCGGTGTTGGCGGGGATGAGCACCTCGTCGGTGAGGGGGTCGCGGATGTCGTAGAGGGCGGTACGGCCCAGGACGCGCTCGCCCACGTGCTGGATCACCTCGCCGCCCTCGCGCAGGGCCTCCACGGTGATGCCGTTGACCGTGCCGCAGTCCTCCTCGGTGATGATGCAGTCCTGGCTCACGTCCACCAGGCGGCGGGTGAGGTAGCCGCTGTTGGCGGTCTTGAGCGCGGTGTCGGCCAGCCCTTTACGGGCGCCGTGGGTGCTGATGAAGTATTGCAGCACGGTCAGCCCCTCGCGGAAGTTGGCCGTGATGGGGGTCTCGATGATCTCACCCGAGGGCTTGGCCATCAGCCCGCGCATGCCGGCCAGCTGCTTCATCTGGTCCTTGGAGCCGCGGGCGCCGGAGTCGGCCATCATGAACAGGGGGTTGAAGCTGGTGGTGGTGATCTCGGTGCCGTCGGGGGCCACCACGGTCTCCTGGCCGATCTCCTCCATCATCTCCGAGGCCACGTCCTCGGTGGCCTTGGCCCAGATGTCCACCGCCTTGTTGTACTTCTCGCCGTCGGTGATGATGCCCTCCTTGTACTGGCGCTCGATCACCTTGACCTCTTCCATGGCCTTGGCGATGATCTCCTCCTTGCGCTTGGGGATCACCATGTCGTCCACCGCGATGGACAGGCCGCTCTTGGTGGCGAAGTAGTAGCCCCAGTCCTTGAGCCGGTCGGAGAGGATGACGGTGGCCTTGGTGCCGGCCTTGCGGTAGCAGACGCCCACCAGCTCCTTGAGCGCCTTCTTGTCCAGGACCTTGTTGATGAGCTCGAAGTCCAGCTCCGGGGGCAGCAGCTCGTAGAGCAGCACCCGGCCCACGGTGGTCTTGACCTTCTTGCCCTCGATGCGGCACTCGATGGCCGCGTGCAGGTCCACCACCCCGGCGTCGTAGGCCATGCGCACCTCGGTGGGGTCGGCGAAGACCTTGCCCTCGCCCTTGGCCAGGGGCCGCTCGCGGGTGAGGTAGTACAGGCCCAGGACGATGTCCTGGTTGGGCACGATGATGGGCTCGCCGTTGGCCGGGCTGAGGATATTGTTGGTGCTCATCATGAGCACCCGAGCCTCGATCTGGGCCTCGATGGACAAGGGCACGTGCACCGCCATCTGGTCGCCGTCGAAGTCGGCGTTGTAGGCCTGGCAGACCAGGGGGTGGAGCTGGATGGCCTTGCCCTCGATGAGCAGAGGCTCGAAGGCCTGGATGCCCAGGCGGTGCAGGGTGGGGGCGCGGTTGAGCAGGATGGGATACTCGCGCACCACCTCCGAGAGGGTGTCCCACACCTCGGGGGTCTCGCGCTCCACCAGCTTCTTGGCCCCCTTGATNGTGGTGACCAGGCCCTTGGCCTCCAGCAGNTGATAGATGAAGGGCTTGAACAGCTCCAGGGCCATCTTCTTGGGCAGGCCGCACTGGTGCAGGCGCAGGTCGGGGCCGATCACGATCACCGAGCGGCCGGAGTAGTCCACCCGCTTGCCCAGAAGGTTCTGGCGGAAACGGCCCTGCTTGCCCTTGAGCATGTCCGACAGGGACTTGAGCGGCCGCTTGTTGGGCCCGGTGATGGTCTTGCCCCGGCGTCCGTTGTCGAACAGGACGTCCACCGCCTCCTGCAGCATGCGCTTCTCGTTGCGGATGATGATGTCCGGGGCGGCCAGCTCGCCCAGGCGCTTGAGGCGGTTGTTGCGGTTGATGACCCGGCGGTAGAGGTCGTTCAGGTCGCTGGTGGCGAAGCGGCCGCCATCCAGGGGCACCAGGGGCCTCAGGTCGGGCGGCAGCACGGGGATGATGTCCATCACCATCCAGGCGGGGTCGTTGCCCGACTCGCGGAAGGCGTCGATCACCTTCAGCCGCTTGCCCAGCTTCTTGCGCTTGGCCTCGCTGCCGGTCTCCATCATCTCCTGGCGCAGCTGGTGGTACATGGCGTCCAGGTCCAGGCTGGCCAGCATCTGCTGGATGGCCTCGGCGCCGATACCGGCCTGGAAGCGGTTACCGTACTCCTCGCGCAGCTGGCGGTAGCGCTCCTCGCTGAGCAGGGTGCCCCGGGTGAGGGGGGTGTCGCCGGGGTCGATGACGATGTAGCTCTCGAAGTAGAGGACCTTCTCCAGCTCGCGCAGGGTGAGGTCCAGGAGGTTGCCCACCTTGGAGGGCAGGGACTTGAGGAACCAGATGTGGGCCACCGGCGTGGCCAGCTCGATGTGGCCCATGCGTTCGCGGCGCACCTTGGACTGGATCACCTCCACGCCGCACTTCTCGCACACCACGCCGCGGTGCTTCATGCGCTTGTACTTGCCGCAGTTGCACTCGTAGTCCTTGGTGGGCCCGAAGATCTTGGCGCAGAACAGTCCGTCGCGCTCCGGCTTGAAGGTGCGGTAGTTGATGGTCTCGGGCTTCTTGACCTCACCGAAGGACCAGGCGCGGATCTTCTCCGGGCTGGCCAGGGAGATCTTCACCGCGTCGAAGGAAAGGGGGTCCTTGGGTTTGGCGAAGTAGCTGTAGATGTCTTCCAAGGGACTTCTCCTTGTCGGGGGAGGACCGCAGGTCGAGGCCTCTCATATCGCCCCGTGCACCCGGCACCTCCCGGTTTACAGCCCTTGTCAAGTCTTCTCCAAGCNTCGTCCCGGGGCTAGGCCGCCTCGGCCTCGCTGCTCTTCTTGCGCTCGATCAGCTCTACGTCCAGGCACAGGGCCTGCAGCTCCTTGACCAGGACGTTGAAGCTCTCGGGCAGCCCGGCCTCCAGGTTGTTCTCGCCCTTGACGATCTTCTCGTACATGCGGGTACGGCCGGCCACGTCGTCGCTCTTGACCGTGAGGAACTCCTGCAGGGAGTAGGCCGCNCCGTAGGCCTCCATGGCCCACACCTCCATCTCGCCCAGGCGCTGGCCGCCGAACTGGGCCTTGCCGCCCAGGGGCTGCTGGGTGACCAGGGAGTAGGGCCCGATGGAACGGGCGTGGATCTTGTCGTCCACCAGGTGGTGCAGCTTGAGCATGTACATGATGCCCACGGTCACCGGGCGGTGGAAGGGCTCGCCGGTGCGGCCGTCGATGAGGATGGCCTGGCCGTGGGCGGGCAGGCCGGCCAGCTCCAGCAGGCGCTTGATCTCGGCCTCGTCCGCGCCGTCGAACACCGGCGTGGCCACCGGCAGCCCCTCGGCCAGAGGCGCGGCGGCCTCGGCCAGCTCGTCCTCCTTCTTGGCCTTGCCCAGGGCGGCCTCCAGCTCCTGGGGGGAGTAGATCTGACCCAGGAAGCCCTTGAGCTCCTTGGCCGCCTGTTTGGCCGCGGTCTTGGTCTTGGCTTCCTGGATGGCGCGCACCATCTCGGCCACCTTCTGCCCCAGGCCCTTGCAGGCCCAGCCCAGGTGGGTCTCCAGCACCTGGCCCACGTTCATGCGGCTGGGCACGCCCAGGGGGTTGAGCACGATGTCCACCGGCGTGCCGTCGGGGAAGTGGGGCATGTCCTCCTCGGGCAGGATGCGGCTGACCACGCCCTTGTTGCCGTGGCGGCCGGCCATCTTGTCGCCCACCGAGAGCTTGCGCTTCATGGCCACGTAGACCTTGACCATCTTGATCACCCCCGGGGGCAGCTCGTCGCCCTTCTTGAGCTTGGCGATCTTGTTCTCGAAGCTGTTCTTGATCAGCTCCACCTGCTCCAGGTAGCCGTCCACCAGCCGCTCCAGCTCGGTCTGCACCTTCTCGCTGGCTCCGGCCAGCTCCATCTCGCGCATGCGGGCGATGGGCACCTTGGCCAGGTGCTCGGGGGTGAGGGGGGTCTTCTTGGGGATGAGCACCTTGCCCCGGGCGTCCTTGACCGGCGCGGCCAACTGCTTGCCCACCAACAGCTTCTCGATCTGGTCCAGGGTGTTGCGCTTGATGATGGCGATCTCGTCTTCCTGGTCCTTGAGCAGGCGGTTGATCTCCTCGTCCTCGATGCTCTGGGCGCGCTCGTCCTTCTCTATGCCCTTGCGCGAGAAGACCCGGGCGTCGATCACGATGCCCTCCACGCCGGGGGGCACGCGCAGGGAGGTGTCCTTCACGTCGCCGGCCTTCTCGCCGAAGATGGCCCGCAGCAGCTTCTCNTCGGGGCTGAGCTGGGTCTCACCCTTGGGGGTGATCTTGCCCACCAGGATGTCGCCGGCCTTGATCTCGGCCCCGATGCGCACGATGCCGCTCTCGTCCAGGTTCTTGAGGGCCTCCTCGCCCACGTTGGGGATGTCGCGGGTGATCTCCTCCTTGCCCAGCTTGGTGTCGCGGGCCACCACCTCGAACTCCTCGATGTGNACCGAGGTGTACACGTCGTCCTTGACGATGCGTTCGGAGACCAGGATGGAGTCCTCGTAGTTGTAGCCGCCCCAGCTCATGAAAGCCACCATCACGTTGCGGCCCAGGGCCAGCTCGCCCCCGGCCACGGCCGGGCCGTCGGCCAGGATCTGGCCCTTGGTCACCCGCTGGCCGCGGCGCACGATGGGCTTCTGGTTGCTGCAGGTGTTCTGGTTGCTGCGGCGGAACTTGGTCAGCTTGTAGATCTTGACCTGGGTGTGGGGCTGGCCGGGCACCAGGGGCTGGTCGTAGCGCACCACGATGCGGCTGGCGTCCACGTCGCTGATCACGCCGTCGGCCTCGGCCACCACGCACACCCCCGAGTCGTGGGCCACCACCCGCTCCATGCCGGTGCCCACCAGGGGGGCCTCGGTACGCAGCAGAGGCACCGCCTGGCGCTGCATGTTGGAGCCCATCAGCGCCCGGTTGGCGTCGTCGTTCTCCAGGAAGGGGATCAGGCTGGCCGCCACCGACACCAACTGGTTGGGGCTGACGTCCATGTACTCCACCTCGTCGGGCGACACCAGCATGAACTCGCCCTCCACCCGCGCGCTGACGATGTCGCGGGTGAAGTAGCCCTTGTCGTCCAGGGGGGCGTTGGCCTGGGCGATGGGGTGCCGGCCCTCCTCCAGGGCGGTGAGGAACTTCACCTCTTTGGTGGCGCGGCGGTCCTTGACCACCCGGTAGGGGGTCTCGATGAAGCCGTAGTCGTTGACCCGGGCGTAGGTGGACAGGCTCACGATGAGGCCGATGTTGGGACCCTCGGGGGTCTCGATGGGGCAGATGCGGCCGTAGTGGGTGGCGTGTACGTCGCGCACCTCGAAGCCGGCCCGCTCGCGGGTCAGCCCCCCCGGACCCAGGGCGGACAGGCGCCGCTTGTGGGTCACCTCGGACAGGGGGTTGGTCTGGTCCATGAACTGGCTAAGCTGGCTGGTGCCGAAGAACTCCTTGACCACCGCGCTGACCGGCTTGGAGTTGATCAGGTCGTGGGGCATGAGGGCCTCGATCTCCTGGAGGCTCATGCGCTCCTTGATGGCCCGCTCCATGCGCACCAGACCGATGCGGTACTGGTTCTCCAACAGCTCGCCCACCGCGCGCACCCGGCGGTTGCCCAGGTGGTCGATGTCGTCCACCGGCCCCTCGTTGTCCTTCAGCTCGATCAGGGTCTTGACCGCGAGCAAGATGTCCTCGGGCCGGAGGGTGCGCACGTCCTCGGGCACGTCCTCGATGCCCAGGCGCAGGTTGAGCTTCAGCCGCCCCACCGCGGAGAGGTCGTAGTGCTCGGGGTTGAAGAAAAGGTTGTTGAAGAAGGTCTGGGCCACCTCCAGGGTGGGGGGGTTGGAGGGCCGGAGCTTGCGGTAGATCTCTACGATGGCCTCCTCCTGGGTCTCCACCTTGTCCAGCTCCAGGGTGTCGCGGAAGCCGGTGGAGGCGTGGAGGGGGTCGATGTAGAGCACCGGCACCTCCTTGACCCCGGCGGCGCGCAGCCGCTCCAGGATCTCGGCGGTGATGGGCTGGTTGAGGCCTACGATGAGCTCGCCGGTGTTGGGGTCGGCGATGTCGCGCGCGGCGAAGCGCCCCAGCAGGTCCTCCTCGGTCATCTCGATGGTGTGGAGGTCCAGCTCGCGCAGGCGCTTGACCGCCCGCCGGTTCATCTTCTTGCCCGCCTTGACCAGGGTCTTGCCGCTTTCGGGGTCCTTGAGCTCGCAGGACATCTCGCGGCCCATGAGGGCTTCGGGATCGTCGAAGCGGCAGAGGATGCGGCCGTCCTCCTCCAGGAGGAAGGTGTCGATAGGATAGACCATCTCCAACAGCTCCTGGGCGGTGTAGCCCAGGGCCTTGAGCAACAGGGTCACCGGGAACTTGCGCCGGCGGTCGATGCGCACGTAGAGGATGTCCTTGGGGTCGAACTCCAGGTCGATCCAGGAGCCGCGCAGGGGGATGATGCGGGCGGAGTAGAGCAGTTTGCCGCTGGAGTGGGTGCGTCCCTTGTCGTGATCGAAGAAGATGCCGGGGCTGCGGTGGAGCTGGCTGACCACCACCCGCTCGGTGCCGTTGATGATGAAGGTGCCGCGCTCGGTCATCAGGGGCAGGGTGCCGAAGTAGATCTCCTGCTCCTTGATGTCGCGGATGGAGGTGGTGCCGGAGTCCTTGTCCACGTCATAGACCACCAGGCGCACGGTGAGCTTCAGCGGCGCCTCGTAGGTCATGCCCCGGGCCAGGCACTCCTCCTCGTCGTACTTCACCTCTCCGAAGGAGTAGGACACGAACTCCAGGGAGGAGGTGCCGGAGAAGTCGCGTATGGGGAATACGCTCTTGAACACCCCCTGCAGGCCGATGTCCTCACGCTGGTCGGGAGGCACGTCCTTCTGCAAGAAGCGCTCGTAGGAGTGCCTCTGCATGGCGATGAGGTTGGGGATGTCGATGATCTTGGCGATCTTGCCGAAGTTCTTTCGCACCTTGGGTTTGGAGAAGCTCATGGACTCTCCTTAAAGGGGAGGGCGAAGTTGGGTTCCTGCCTGGCACACCCGGCTCCCGCCCAAAGGCACGGGTGCACGGCGACACCCGGACCACCCCGGCCAAAGGATGGGTCCGGTGCCGCCGGGCAGAGGTTGCAATGTCTCCCCTGCGGGGCCGGCGCCCCACCGGCCCCGCAGGGTTTGGCTCTCCTGGCCAGGAGCGCCGTGGCCCCTACTTGAGGGATACCACCGCCCCCGCTTCTTCCAGCTGGTTCTTGACGTTCTCGGCCTCTTCCTTGCTCACGCCTTCCTTGATGGCCTTGGGCGCGCTGTCCACCAGCTCCTTGGCCTCCTTCAGCCCCAGGCCGGTGATGGCGCGCACCGCCTTGATGACCTGGATCTTCTTGTCGCCCGGAGACTCCAGGATCACGTCGAACTCGGTCTTCTCTTCCTCGGCCGCGCCGGCCTCACCGCCGGCCGCGCCGGGCACCGCCGCCACCGCCACCGGAGCCGCCGCAGACACGCCGAAGGTCTCCTCCAGCTCCTTGACCAGCTCGGACAGCTCCAGCACGCTCATGTTCTTGATGAACTCGATCACATCCTCTTTGGTGATGTCGGCCATTGTCTAAACTTCCTTTCCTGCGGGGCCACACCAAGGGGCCCCTGGGCAACAGGTGGATCGTCTCTCCTACTGGGCCGCGCCCGCCTTCTGCTCCTCGATCTGCTTCAGCGCGGTGACCAGCCCGCGCGGCACCGCGGCCAGCACACTGACCAGGTTGCGGACCACACCGTTCATGGCGCCCAACAGCTGGGCCAGGAGCACCTCGCGCCCAGGCAGCTTGGCCAGGGCCTGCACCTGCTCCGGTCCGATGGGCTTGCCTTCCAGGACGCCGTCCTTGATCTGGAGCTGGGGGTTGTCCTTGGCGAACTCCACCAGCACCTTGGCCAGATCCACGGGCTCCTCGTAGGCGAAGCCCAGACCGTTGGGTCCGGTCAGGTCCTTGGTCAGCTCCTCGGCGTCGGTGCCCTGGGCGGCCAGGCGCAGCAAGGTGTTCTTGACCACCTTGTACTCCAGCCCCCGCTCCTTGAGCCGGCGGCGCAGATCGGTCATCTGCTCCACCTTCAGGCCGGTGAAGTCGGTCAAGATCACCGCGCGCGCACGGGCCAGGCGGTCGTGGACCTCCGCGACCACTGCCTCTTTCTGCTTGCGGTTCACCTATGACACCTCCTGCCTGGGCCCCAGACCGCCCGAGCAGGACACGCCGAGGTCTCCTCGCGCCCCGCCAACGCGGCCTGTCGGGCCCGGTTTGCGGCGATCCTGGCTGTCAAAGACCACCCGCGAGGCACGAGGCGATCCCCTGTCGCCTTTCGGACCTGCCTCCCTCGCTCTCGGCGGGCGACCCGGCCCCACGCCGGGTCATTACGGCCGCGAGCCTTGGCGCGGCCACCTGCTGTCTTCGACTCGAGGCGCAGGATCGTCTGTCTTTACCCTCTCCGCGGTGAGTCCACCCCACCGCTAAATCTTATATTATATCGCAAACCTGGTTCTTGCCCCAACTTAGGCTCCTTGTCTCGCCAAAGGCCCACCAGGGTCGTCACCAGGTTTGCGCCCAAATCGGATTCTCTCTCCCTGGCCCCTCGCGCCGCCGGATACTGTCGGCGGCTGGGCTCTTCCCTAACTCCGGGGCCTGCGGCAGCGCTACTTCCCCGTCCCTGGTCTCGTACCGCCCTGTCCGCCCTCGCCCCGGGGTCGCCTTGGGCTACCCCGCCTTCCTCGTCCGCCCGGCACCCTTCCTTGGCTCCGCCCCCCTTATCCGGCTCCCCTCGTCCGGCCCGTCCCGTCTACCCCTCTCCCCCCAGCGCCCGGCTCCGGCTTTCTGCCGCCCGGCCCTGGGGCGAGGGGCTATTTCAGGGCCGCGATGTTACGCACCTCGGCTGGGTCGAGCTTCACGCCCGGGCCCATGGTGGTGGAGATGGTGATGCCCTTGATGTAGGTGCCCTTGCTGGTGGGGGGCTTGAGCCGCACCAGGGCCTCCATCAGGGTCTCCAGGTTCTCGCGGATCTTGTCGGGCCCGAAGCTGACCTTTCCCAGGGGGGCGTGGACCACGCCGCCCTTGTCCACGCGGAACTCGATCTTGCCCGCCTTGACCTCCTGTATGGCCTTGGCCAGGTCGAAGGTGACGGTGCCGCTCTTGGTGTTGGGCATCAGGCCGCGGGGGCCCAGGATGCGTCCCAGCTTGCCCACCTGGGCCATCATGTCGGGGGTGGCGATGGCGCGGTCGAAGTCGGTCCAGCCCTTCTGCACCTTCTCCACCAGCTCCTCGGCGCCCACGTAGTCGGCGCCGGCCTCGAGGGCCTCTTTTTCCTTCTCGCCCTTGGCGAACACGGCCACCACCACCTTCTTGCCGGTGCCGTGGGGAAGGACCACGGTGCCGCGCACCATCTGGTCGGCGTGGCGGGGGTCCACCCCCAGGCGCACGGCCACGTCCACGGTCTCGTCGAAGCCGGCGTAGGCGGTATCCAGGCACAGGGCCACGCCCTCGGCGAAGGGGTAACGCCGCTGGCGGTCGATCTTCTCGCGGGCGGCGCGGTATTTCTTTCCTCGTTTGGCCATTGACTACCTCCTTAGCTGTCAAGGAGCCCGTGTGCTCTCGGCCCAGGCCCAGGCCTCCACGGGACGATTCAAACCCCTTGGCGTACGTCCTCCCCCCCTGGCCGCACGCCACCCTTTTGGGCGGGGCGGGTATGGTTTCTCTTTGGTGGCCGTTAACCCACCACCTCCACCCCCATGGAGCGAGCGGTGCCCAGGATGGTACGCACCGCCGCGTCCAGGTCGTCGGTGTTCATGTCGGGCATCTTGGTCTTGGCGATCTCGACGATCTGCTTCATGGTCAGGCGCCCCACCTTTTCGCGGTTGGGCACGCCGGAGCCCTTTTCGATACCGGCGGCCTGGCGGATGAGCACCGCCGCGGGCGGGGTCTTGGTCACGAAGCTGAAGGAACGGTCGGCATAGACCGTGATGACCACGGGGATTATGGTGTCGCCCTTGTCCTGGGTGCGGGCGTTGAAGGCCTTGCAGAACTCCATGATGTTGACGCCGTGGGGGCTCAGAGCCGGGCCCACGGGCGGGCTGGGGTTGGCCTTGCCGGCCGGGATCTGCAGCTTGATGTTGGCTACTACCTTCTTGGCCATGGGTCGCCTTCCTCGGGTTGGGCTTGGGAAACTCTCGCCATCACAACAAACGGCCGTCCCGCCCCAGGGGCGGGGGCACCCCTACATCTTGGTCACCTGGACGAATTCCAGCTCCACCGGAGTGGCCCGGCCGAAGATGCTGATGAGCACCTTGAGCTTGCCCTTGTCGGGATAGACCTCCTCCACGGTGCCGTTGAAGTTGTTGAAGGGCCCGTCGATGACCCGCACCTCGTCGCCCTCGCGGAAGCTGTACTTGGGTTTGGGGGCCTTGGCTCCTTCGGCCATCTGGTCCAGGATGCGCTGGGCCTCCTCGTCACTGATGGGCACGGGTTGGGTCTCGCTGCCCCCCACGAAGCCGGTGACCTTGGCGGTGGACTTGACCAGGTGCCAGGTGCGATCGTTCATCTCCATCTGGACCAGGATGTAGCCGGGATAGAACTTGCGGGTGCTCTCCCGGCGCTGGCCCTTGACCATCTCCACCACCTTCTCGCGCGGGACCAGGACCTCTCCGAAGTATTCGGACAGACCATGGCTCTTGATGCGCTCCAGGAGGGACTGGCGCACCTTGTCCTCATAGCCCGAATAGGTGTGCACTATGTACCATTTCTTGGCCACGGCTCGTCGCCTCGTCCCTTTCCGGGGCCTCTGGGTGGTCCCCTGGTCTCAAGCACAAACAGACCGCCGGAAGGCTCTGGGGGCCTCCGCCGATCCTGGCTCGTGACTGTGCTCTCTCCTACTCAGCTTTCCGGCCGGCCCTTCCCCAGCACCGACCTCGGTGCGACGCCCTGGGTGGCTCACCCGTCGCTGCCGCCTCGCGCCAAGGCTGGTCGGACCGCATCGCCCCCCACCAACTCTTTCACGGCACCTCGCGGCTCACTCTGCCACCCCGGCACCACCTCGACAGTTCGCACCTCCGCGCCCCTACCGCCGAGCGCCCCCCTTACGCCTCCTGCCCCGTCGCCTTCGCCCCTGGGCCCTGCTGCCTTCGCCCTCCTGGCCTGCCTGCCCTGGGCTTTGCCCCTTTTCCCGCGGCTCTTTGCTTTCCCGCCTTCGGTGGTCCGCGGCGGTCACGCGGTCTTGCCGGGTCTCTCTGCCAAATATCCTCTGATTTCAGCGGTTCCGCAAGAGCCTGGACTATATGCGGGCGCTCTCCTGTTTCGGGGGGTCTTGTGTCTCCCCGTGGTCCGGCTGCCCGGCCCGGCTAGCCCACCACCAGTCGGACCAGGCGCGCCAGGATGAAGTCCACGAAGCCCAGCAGGACACTGACGATACCCACCAGGACCAGCACCACGGCGGTGGAGGACATCACCTGGCGTTTGTTAGGCCAGGTGACTTTCTTGAGTTCGGTCTTGACCTCGCGCAGGAACTGGACCGAGCTCTCCCACCAGGAGGCCGGGGTACTGGGGGCGGCGGCACGCGCTTTGGCGCCCTTGGCCGCCTTGGCGTTCTTGGCTTTGTTACGGGCCGAGGTCTTGGCCGCCGGCTTCTTTGCCTTCCTGGCCGCCATGGTGGTGCCGTCCTGGTGTCTCCCGCCGGGGCCGCCGGAGTGGGCCGGCGCTTCGCCGGAGGGGGTGGTGAACGAGTTTGGCAGGCCTGGAGGGAATCGAACCCCCAACCTTCGGATTTGGAGTCCGACGCTCTAGCCTAGTTGAGCTACAGGCCTGCGCTGATTCACGTCTATTTCGCCTCTTTGTGCAAGGTGTGCCGCCGGCAAGCGTTGCAGTACTTCTTGAGCTGGAGCTTGTCGGGGGTGCGGCGCTTGTTCTTGGTGGTGGTGTAGTTCTTGCGCTTGCACTCCTGGCACACCAGGTGGATTATGTCTCGCGCCATGTCTTAACCGCCTTCTTCACAGGAGGGCAGCCGGTGGCCAGCGCCGCACCGACCCTGCACGCCTTTGGTCCAGGCAGGATCTCCCGCTGTCTCGCCTTCCACCCTGGATCGGGGCCGCCCCCTGTCGCCCTAGCAGCGCAGGTAATCAGTGACCGGCGCCCCAGGCGAGAACCGCCCGCCCAGGGCGCCGGGATGGTTCCCTTGCCTACTCGATGATTTCGGAGACCACGCCGGCGCCCACGGTACGTCCGCCTTCGCGGATGGCGAAGCGAAGCTCCTTCTCCATGGCA
>Ga0180927_1448_pt1 | contig 18805 bp, 17 predicted proteins | sample Deesub1362A_J573_FD_124291 | JGI IMG/M metagenome (GOLD analysis project Ga0180927, IMG submission 124291) | Desulfarculaceae bacterium JdFR-95 | reverse complement strand
GGGTCCAGGTCGTGCACCTGGGCCACGTGGCCGCGCAGGTTGACCACGTCGATCTGGCCCTCGCGCAGCCCCACCTCTCTCAGCTCGCGCTCCAGCTTGGCCAGCATGATGCGGGCCTCGCAGCCGGCCACCACCAGCCGGTCGATGCCCTGCTCGCGGATGGTCTGGCGCAGGTTCTCCAGCCCCGGGGCCAGACAGGGGAAGGGCTCCACTGCGACATGGGACACGCGGGGGTCGTCCTGCAGCATCTTCTGCAGGGCGGCCAGGTCCACGCGGGGGGCTATGCGCTGGCCGCATTCACAAAGGAAGACGCCGATGCGGCTGTCGTTTGCCTGGTTGTGCTTCGCGCTCATGTTCACCTCTCCTCTTTGGGCCAGGGCCTAGCGCGCCAGTTCCACCTTGGGCTTGCCCCGCACCGCGTCCAGGCGGCGGCGCATGGCGCCGGTGGGGCAGACCGTGACACAGGAGCCGCAGGCCACGCAGTCGGAGCCGGGCTCCAGGTAGGGGGCGCCGATCTGCTTGTGCACGCCGCGGCCCACGGTGGAGATGGCGTTGGCGCCCACCACCTCGGCGCACACCCGCACGCACAGGCCGCAGAGGATGCAGTCCTGATCGGGGTCGTGGATGGCGAAGCGGGTGGAGGTCACGCCGTACTGGGCGGCCAGCTGGCGGATCTCCTCGCTGGCGGGGCACTCGGCCAGCAGCATCTCCAGGATCCAGCGCCGCACGTTCTTCACCCGCTCGCTGTCGGTGAACACCTTCAGACCCTCGGCCACGGGGTACATGCAGGAGATCACCACCTTGGACCAGTCGCCCTCGCGCAGCTCCACCACGCACAGGCGGCAGGCCCCGCTGGGCTTGACCGCCTCGTGGTAGCACAGGGTGGGGATGTGGATGCCGTATTTGCGGGCGGTCTCCAGCACGGTCCAGCCTTCCTGGGCCTGTACCTTCTGGCCGTCGATCTCGAACTCGACCATGGTCCTCGCTCCCTTCCCGGCCTAGAACACCTCGACCGCGCCGAACTCGCAGGTCTCCAGGCAGATGCCGCAGCGGATGCAGGCGCTCTCGTCGATGGCGTGGGGTTTCTTCTTCTCGCCGCTGATGGCGCCCTGGGGACACATGCGGGCGCAGGAGGTACAGCCGGTACACTTGTCCGGGTCGATGCGGTAGGTGATCAGGTCCTTGCACACCCCGGCGGGGCACTTGTGGCCTTCGATGTGGGCCAGGTATTCGTCGCGGAAGTAGCGGAGGGTGGCGAGCAGCGGGTTGGGGGCGCTGCCGCCCAGGGCGCAGAGCGCGCCGTCCTTGATCGCCTGGGCCAGGCTCTCCAGATCCTCCAGGTCCTTTTGGCTGCCCTTGCCCCGGCTGAAGTCGTCCAGGATCTCACGCATGCGGGTGAGCCCCAGGCGGCAGGGGATGCACTTGCCGCAGGATTCCTCTTCCAAAAAGCGCAGGAAGTAGCGGGCCACGTCCACCACGCAGTCGCGCTCGTCCATCACGATCATGCCCCCGGAGCCCATCATGGAGCCGGCCGCCTTGAGGGAGTCGAAGTCCACCGGGGTGTCCTTCAGCTCATAGGGGATGCACCCGCCGGAGGGACCGCCGGTCTGCACCGCCTTGAAGGGCTTGCCTCCGGGCACGCCCCCGCCGATCTCCTCCACGATGTGGCCCAGGGGCACCCCCATGGGCACCTCCACCAGGCCCACGTTGTTCACCTTGCCCACCAGGGAGAAGACCTTGGTGCCGGTGCTGTGGGGCACCCCGATGCCAGCGTACCAGTCGCCGCCATTTTCGATGATGAGCGGCACGTTGGCCCAGGTCTCCACGTTGTTGAGCACCGTGGGGCGTCCCCAGAGGCCCTCCTCCACCGAGCGCACGTACTTGGGCCGGGGCTCGCCGGCCTTGCCCTCGATGGAGGTGAAGAGCGCGGTACTCTCGCCGCAGACGAAGGCGCCGGCCCCGCGGTTGATCCGAACGTCGAAGCTGAATCCCGAGCCCAGGATGTTCTCGCCCAGAAGCCCCAGGGAACGGGCCTGCTCTATGGCGATGCTGAGGTGCTCGATGGCCACGGGGTACTCGGCCCGCACGTAGAGATAGCCCTGCTCGGCGCCCAGGGCGTAGGCCCCCAGGATCATGCCCTCCAGCACCGCGTGGGGGTCGCCCTCCATGACCATGCAGTCCATGAAGGCGCCGGGGTCGCCCTCGTCGCCGTTGCAGACCACGTACACCGGCCGGCCCTTCTTCTCGATGGCCTTGAGCGCTCCGCGCCACTTGCGGCCGGTGGGGAAGCCGGCCCCGCCGCGGCCCCGCAGGCCGGACTTTTCCACCTCGGCCACCACCTGCTCGGGCTCCATGCTGGTGAGCGCCTTGGCCAGGGCCTGGTAGCCCCCGGCGGCGATAGTGTCGTAGATGTCGGTGGGGTCGATGGATCCGATGCGGCGCAGCACCAGGCGCTCTTGCAGCTTGTAGAAGGGGATGTCCTTCTCGTGGGGGATGGTCTCGCCGGTCTTGGGATCGCGGTACAAGAGCCGCTGGACCGGCCCGGCGTCCTGGGCCAGGGCCTGGACGATATCCTCGGCGTCTTGAGGGCTCACCTTCTGGTAGAAGATGCCCTCGGGCTGGATCACCACCAAGGGGCCCTGGGAGCAGAAGCCCCGGCAGCCGGTGGTCTTGATCAGCGGGCGCACCTTGACGTCCATGTCCGCGGCCTTAAGCGCCTTCTTCAGGGCGGCCTCCACCTGCCTTGCCCCGCTGGCCAGGCAGCCGGTGCCGTAGCAGACCACGATTTCGGCTTGGTTGGGGTCCTTGCTGTCCAGCAGCTCTTGGCGCAGGGTTGCCAGCTCCTCCACCGAGTTCAGTCGCTGCGGCTCAGGACGGGCGGCGTTGCTTGCTTTTGCCATGGCTTTTCACCTTTCGCTTGCGACCCTAATCAGCCTCGAGGTCCTTCAGCAGTTCGTCCAGCTGGCGGGTGGTGAATTTTGGATAGTAATCCTCATCCAGCATCACCACCGGGCTCGAGGCGCAGCAACCCGGGCAGCTGATTGTGTCCAGGGTGAGTCTGAGGTCCTTGGTGGTGCCGCCGGCGGGCACTCCCAGACGCCGCTCCAGGTGCTCCACCAAAAGTTCGCTTCTCCTGAGATGGCAGGCCGTGCCGTCACAGACCTTGATCTCGTGCTCGCCCCGGGGCTCCAGGCTGAAGGACTTGTAGAACGTGGCCACGGAATAGGCCCGGCTGAGCGGCACCCCGGTGTGGTCGCACACCAGGGCCAGGGCCTCGGGCGAGATGTAGTTGAAGGCGGCCTGGATGTCCTGCAACAAAAAGATGAGATACTCCGGCCGTCCGGGATAGCTGTCTATGATCTCGTCGATGTCGATGAGTTTGGACTCCTGCGGGCTCACGATGGCCTCCTTGTGGCGGGTGACCGTCTTGCAGCCTTGCCGGGAACCACCTCCCCGGCGACCTCTTTTAGTGCAAAGGGCGGGCCATCGTGCTATTTGGCTGGAATCATTGGATTTATCGCCCAGCCCTCCCGGAGGAGAGAATCACCCTGAAACACCAGTTGTTTCAGGGACTAGGCGGGCGGGACGCCCCCAAGGGAACTATCGTACACAACGATTTGATTTTATGGAAGAATTTGTAAGTTACCTAATGTTTCAGTATGTCTGAAACACCTGAAACACGGCCTCACCCCAAGCCCAGCCGCTTCATCCGCCGCCACAGGGAGGTGCGGCTGATGCCCAACAGACGCGCCGCCTCGGCCCGCCGGCCGCCGCTGCGGCGCAGGGCCTCCAGGATGGCGCGGCGCTGGTCTTGCTGTTCGGGGGGCTCGCCGGGCGGGCTGGGGCTGCGCTCGGCCAGGAACTCCTCCAGGGCGGGCAGGTTGCTGAGGAAGATCACCGGGCCCTTGACGAACACGAAGGCGTGTTCCATCACCCGCTCCAGCTCGCGCACGTTGCCCGGCCAGGGGTAGTCCATGAACAGACGCATCACCTTGGGGTCCACGGCCCGCACCTGTTTGCCGTAGAGGGCGTTGAACTTGGCGATGAAGTGCTCCACCAGCAGGGGGATGTCCTCGCGCCGCTCGCGCAAGGGGGGAATGGTCAGGGGCACGGTGCGCAGACGGTAGAACAGGTCCTCGCGCATGGAGCCGTCGCGCAGGGCCTGTTTGAGGTCGCGGTTGGTGGCGCTGATGATGCGGGCCTGCATGGGGATGAGGCGGGTGCCGCCCACCCGCTCGAAGACCCGCTGCTCCAGCACCCGCAGGAGCTTCACCTGCAGGGCGGGCTTCAGGTCGCCGATCTCGTCCAGGAACAGGGTGCCGCCCTTGGCCAGCTCGAAGCGGCCCACCTTGGAGGTGACCGCGCCGGTGAAGGCGGCCTTCTCGTGGCCGAACAGCTCGCTCTCCAGCAGGCTCTCGGCCAGGGCCGAGCAGTTCACGGCCACGAAGGGGCCGTTGCGGCGGGGGCTGTGGTGATGGATGGCGCGAGCAAAGAGCTCCTTGCCCGTGCCGCTCTCGCCCTGGATCAGCACGTTGGCCTCCGAGGCGGCCAGGTCGGGCAGCATGCGGAACAGCCGCCGCATGGGCTCGGAGGCGCCCACGATGTCGGCGAAGGCCCGCCGGCCAGGCTCCCCCACCGGCGTCTCCAGGCCCTCCAGGGGGCGGAAGCTCTCCACCGCCCCCACCACCCGGCCCGCGCCGTCGCGCACCACCGCGGTGTTCACCAGCACGGTGAAGCGCCGCCCCCCCTTGCCCACCATGCGCACGTCCTGGTCCAGGCGGGTGACCCCCCGTTCCAGGGTGGTGCGCAGGGGACAGCCGGTCTCGCACAGGTCGGAGCGGAATATCTCCCAGCAGTGCCGCCCCAGCACCTCCTCGCGGCGGTAGCCGGTGATGCGCTCGGCCCGGCGGTTGAAGGAAGTGATGCGCCAGCGGGTGTCGATGGTGAAGATGCCCTCGGCCAGGTGCTCGAACAGGGCCTGGTAGCCCATGCGGGGCGGCGGGGGTGCGCCCTCGGCCGGGGAGAGCCGTACCGCGCTCACCGGAGCGAAGTCCAGCTCCCGGAACACCAGGATCACCCCGGCCACGGCCTGGCTGGGCCCGGCCAGGGGATAGGCCGAGTAGCTGGCCTGGTACATCTGGCCCTGGGCGTCGATCATCTGCGCGGTACGCCCCTCCACCGCCCGGCCGCCNTCCAACACCGCNTCCAGGGCCGACATCACCCCCCCCACCTCCGGCCCCGCGAACACCGCGTCCAGGACGAACACCTCGCCCTCCACCGGCGGCGCGGCCAACAGTCGCCGCGCAGCCTGGTTGCAGCCCAACACCTTCAGCCCGCGGTCCAGCACCACCACCCCGTCACCCACCACCTGGCTTGGCGCGGCGGGGTGCGGGTGGTCCTGGCCTGTGTCTGCCGGAGCCATGCTGCCCCCGAGAAGCAGAGTATAATACTAGTATTTTTATGAATTTATCATAGCACTAAACGCGCTGCCACCCAATACCCTTTTGGGTCTGGGCGCTTTGCAGGGCTCTGGGGGCGAGGGAAGGGAGGTGAAGGCCGGCGTGAAACGCGGTCAGCCCAGGACCAGTTTCACCTCCTCGTCGCTGAGGAAGGAGGCCACGTTGAAGCACAGGGCGCGCAGCTCCTGGGGTCCCAGGCCGGGGGTGAGCAGGCCGCGGGCCTGGGGGTAGTCGCGCTTTGCGGCCAGCTCCACCAGGCTGCGCAGGCGAGTCAGCTCGCGGTCCCCGCCTGGTTGGTGGGCCTTTTCGTAGGCTTGGCACAGGGCGTTCACTCTGGTCACCGAGCAGCGTTTGCAGAATCGATCTTCGCTCATGGGGGTATGCTCCTGGCTGGGCTTTGTAGTGGTGCTGTTGGGCATATTGAACGCCTCCTGGGGGATGAGCCAGTTGGCCCTGGAGGTCAGAGACGGTTCCCCCGCGCCAACTGGCTCACTTTCATATTACAGGATCAGCCTGCTTGGCAAGGGTGGGGCCGGTAGGGGGTGTGGTATCCGCGCGGCGGGCAAAAATCCTTTGCTTCCGGCGTTCAGTTTTGTTAAAAAAGCAGAGGTGATCAAACGCATGCTCCTGTCCCGGCGGAGACCATGCCAGCGGTCCTTGGGCGTGAGGGGGGACTAACATGGTGCGCCCACGGACTTTTCACAAGGACAAGAGTAAAGTGGGACCCGGTTGGTAGTCTGAGGTTAGTCTGCTANAATTTTAATGATGATCTAGAAGGACGACNACCGGGACCATGGTGATGGTCGGTGAGAGGCTGCCCCTCGCCTGGGGGGCAAGGTATGTTGCCGTGACCCCAGAGACACGGTGGAATAATAACGATGTGGGTGCATACCTAGCGCCTAACTGAAAATGTTCACCATAGCTCTGTGCGACCAGCCGAGCCGACTCCAGCCAGGGAAACACCCGATCACCCGAACTCCACCACGAGGCCGCAAGGTCCTCGGGAGCTTCGCCAGTGGCGGCGGAGCTAGAGACGGATCGCGACTATGTCGAGATGACGCCGGAGACGAGCTAGCCATCGATCTACCATTCCCACCGTAGCCAAATCCCGCTGTGACTCCTCACAACATGGGTTTCGCCTACNGGGCCAGAGTAGGCAGCAGGGGAAAGAAAGTGGTAGGAATGGTGCCGGCGGTTTCTCGGCAGCCGCGGTAGCGTACGGCCGAGTCCGTAGTCAGCTTTTGGGATCGGTGCCTGCCTGAAGCAAAAATCAGGGGGGGAAGAACCAAAGCCTGGCAGGTCCTGTCCACGGCAGGGCCAGTGCCAGAGTTCGTCAGTTTGGCCCAAGGAATGACTGTGTCCTGGATCTTCCCCGCCCTGATCAGTGCCTTAACAAGTACCCTTGTACTCACCATCCTCTATCTCTACCTGTATTGGCAGGAAAGAGAGCCCTGCCTCAAGGCCTGGACCTTGGGTTGGGCTCTGCTCGGGGTCCACATCGCCTCCCTGGTAGCGATCGTCTCCTGGCAGCCCCACTTCCTGCTGGTCCAGATCCACTATCAGGCTACCCTTTGGAGCTGCCTGGCCCTTTTGGGCGGCACCTTGTCCTATCGCGGACAGCGTCTGTCCCCCTGGTGGCTGTGGGTCGGGCTGCTGGCCAGCCTGTGGATCCTGGTCAGCAAGCTGGCGGGGGTGGGCTTCTTCTGGTTCACCTTGCCGCAATATCTGTTCACCGGTTTGGTCTTGGGTTATACCGGGCTTCTCTGGGTGGGCTCCACAGAGACGCCCGCCTTTACCCGCTGGGCCGCGGGAATATCCTTCTTGTTGTGGGGTGCGCACAAAATAGACTATCCCTTCCTCCGTCCCGTGCCCGGGCTCGCCCCTTGGGGTTACCTGCTGGCCGAACTGCTCACCACCCTGGCCGCGGTGGTCATCCCCTTGGCCTTCCTGCAGCGGGCCAAGCGTCAGGCCGAGGCCGAACGCCAACGCCTGCAACAGGTGGCCGACGGACTACCCGTGCAAATCTCCCACCTCGACCGGAACCTGCGCTANCTGTTCGTGAACCAAGCCTATCGTCGGTGGCTGGGACGGGAGGAGCNCCAGGAGGTGGTGGGCCGCACCATGCCCGAGGTGCTGGGCCAGGAGGTCTTCCAGCGGCTCAAAAAGCACATCGACCATGTCCTGGGCGGCCAGGCGGTGGAGTTCGAGGACGTACGCACCCTACCCAACGGCGAAAAGCGTTACCTTCACGTGCGCTACATGCCCGCCTATGACGCCCAAGGTCGGGTCAGCGGCCTCTATGGCCTGCTGGAAGACATCACCGCCCGCCGTCAAGCCGAGCAGGCCCAGCGTATCTCGGAGCGCAAGTTCGCCGCCGCCTTCAACGCCGCACCCGTGGCCCTGGTGATTGGCACCCGGCGCGAAGGGCGCATCCTGGAGGTGAACGACACCTTCTGCCGCCTCACCGGCTACCAACGCCCAGAGGTGGTGGACCGTACCTCCCGGGAACTGGGCCTGTGGCGCAACCCCCGCGACCGCCAGCAGCTCCTGGAGAGGATGCAACACCACGGGCAGGTGGACAACCTGCCCGCCATCCTGGTGGACCGCGACGGACGCGACCACTACTGTAAAATATCCTGTCGCCCCTTGGAGCATCAGGGGGAGCCCTGTCTGCTGGCCCTGGTGGTGGACATCACCGAACAGGTGGTGGCCGAACAAGAGAGAGGCGACCTGGAGCAACAACTACGCCAGGCCCGACACATGGAGGCCGTGGGCACCCTGGCCGGGGGCATCGCCCACGACTTCAACAACATCCTGGCCGCGATCCTCGGCTACAGCGAGCTGGTCCTGGCCGAGCTGCCTCCCCACAGCCGGGCCCGCGCCAATCAGGAGAAGGTACTGCGAGCCGCCCAACGGGCGCGCAAACTGATCAAACAGATCCTGGCCTTCAGTCAGCAGGGGGCCTCCAAGGTGCGCCGGCCGGTGCGCCTGGCCGCAGTGGTGGAAGAGGCGTTGGCCCTGCTCCAGTCCTCCCTGCCCTCCAGCGTGGAGCTGCACCTGGATCTGCAAGCCCCGCAGGCGGTGGTCACGGCCGATCCCACCCAACTGCACCAGGTGATCATGAACCTGTGTGTCAACGCCGCCCAAGCCATGGAGCCCGAGGGCGGAAGGCTGTCGGTGGGCCTGCGCGAGGAGGCCCTGCGCGACCATCCCACCCTACCCCCGGGACGCTATCTCTGTCTGGAGGTACGCGACACCGGCCAGGGTATGGACGAACGGGACATGGCCCACATATTCGAGCCCTACTTCACCACCAAGCAGCCGGGCCACGGCACCGGCCTGGGGCTCAGCGTGGTGCACGGCATCGTTCAGGAGCTGGGCGGGGCCATCCAGGTAAGCAGCACCCCGGGCCAGGGGTCCTGCTTCCGCGTGTATCTACCCATGGAGGAGGGCTCTATCGAGGAAACAACCGACACGGGTGAAAGGGCGAACCGAGGACAAGACGCGGTCCGGCTGCCCGGCGGCCGGGAACGCATCCTGCTGGTAGACGACGAGGAGGACGTGGCCGACATGTGTCGCCAGGCCCTGGAGCGCCTGGGCTACCGAGTAAAGGCCTTCCACAACAGCCCCGAGGCCCTGGCCGCCTTCCAGGCCGCCCCCGAGGCCTTCGACCTGGTGATCACCGACCAGACCATGCCCCAGCTCACCGGGCCGGCCCTGGCGCAGCAGATCACGCGCCTGCGGCCAGACATCCCCGTCATAATGTACACCGGCCACACTCCAGGTCCCTCTCCACCGCCGCCGGCGATGGGGATCAGGGCGATCCTCCCCAAACCCTTGGGGCTGCACAGCCTGGCCTGGGCCGTGCGCCGTGTGTTGGATCAGTCTTGACGAACCCGTTGACCATAGCCTTGTCACCAGCCGCTGCCATGGCTGCCATTCTGATCATCGACCACGAACCGGTTGCGCGCCAGTCGTTGAGTGAACTGTTGGGACGAAACCACCAGGTTGAGGTGGCCGGTAGCTGGGCCCAGGGTCTGGCCCGGGCCCGACAAGGCCAGTTCGATCTGGTCATGATGGAGGCCTGCCTGCCCGATGGCAACGGGATGGAGATGTTACCACTCCTGCGGAGGCTGCCTTCGCGGCCAGAGGTGATCGTCTTCACCAAGGGCGAGATGGAGGCCAAACCCACCTACGTCCACAGTGCCTGGGCCTACCTGGCCAAGCCCTTGCAAGGCCATGAAGTGCTCCAGGCCGTGCAGCAGGCCCTGGACTATCGCCGACGGAAGTTCCGCTCCGAGCCGCCTCCCTTCAATCGGGAGGGCATCGTGGGCCGCTCCCCCCAACTGGAGGCCTGTCTGGAGCTGGTGGCCAGGGCGGCCCAGTCCCAGGTCAGCGTACTCATCACCGGCGAGACCGGCACCGGCAAGGAGCTGGTGGCCAGGGCCATCCACCATAACAGTCTGCGCCGGGAGGGAAACTTCGTGGTGGTGGACTGCACGGCCCTGCCCCCCACCCTGGCCGAGAGCATCATCCTGGGCCACGAACGGGGGGCCTTCACCGGCGCCCACCGCCGCCATCGCGGCCTGGTGGCCCAGGCCCACGGCGGCACCCTGTTCCTGGACGAGGTGGGCGAGTTGCCTCTGGGCGTGCAAAAGACCCTGCTGCGTGTACTGCAAGAACACCGCTACCGACCCGTGGGCGGCGAACGGGAGATGACCAGCGACTTCCGCCTGGTGGCCGCCACCAACCGCGACCTGGATCAGATGGCGGCCAAGGGGCGCTTTCGCCAAGACCTCTTGTTCCGCCTGCGCAGCCTCNCCATCCACCTGCCTCCCCTACGTGAGCGCCGCGAAGATATTCCCCTACTGTTGAACTACTTCCTGGACCGGCGCTGCCGGGAGTATGGGCTCACCCACAAGAGCCTCTCGCCAGAGCTGCTCCGGTTCCTGGAGAGTTATCCCTGGCCCGGCAACGTGCGGGAGCTGGTGGGAGTGGTAGAGGCGCTGTTGGCCGCGGCAGGAGACGAAACCACACTCTACCCCAAACACCTGCCTCCTCATCTGCGAATGGAGGCCACGGGCAGCTGTTCTCCCGTCCCACCACTCCCCACCCCTTCCCCACCCCCCTTACCTACTTTCCAGGAATACCGCCGCCGCGCCCTGCTGCGTGCGGAGCGGGAGTACCTGGAGGCGCTGCTGAAAACCGTGGGACCCAACCGCGCCGCGGCCTTACGAATCTCTGGCCTGTCCCAGTCGCGGCTATATGCCTTGCTCAAGAAACACCGCCTACCCCGCTTCGGGCGACGTTGAGCAACGTCTTTCCTATTTTGCAAGAAGGGATTCCTCCCCGACGAGAGGGAAAACCTTCCCTTGGGCCCCCCTGTCAACGAGCCACACATTAGGCACAAAAGCTAACTACCTCTAATTACTTTAAACCCTTTAATCCTTCCTACAAAAGGGCTGGTTGGCACAACCGTTGCCATACAGGCAAGGCACATCGCACAAAAGAATGGATATCGACACCATGGATGTGCTGGTCTTGGCTGACGACCGGTCTCGGGTAGGGAGACGTCTCTTGAAGCAGATTCGTTCGGTGGTTCCGAAAGAGCGTATGGAAGTCTGCCGCACCTTCAAGGAACTGTATCAATGCTTGCAAAGGGCCCAGGACAAACTGAAAGCGGTTCTTTTGTTGGCGGAAACGCGAACTAGATTGTGGCAGTTGAGATATCTAGGTCTCCTGCCAGAACAACTGCCGTTGATCTTGGTTCTCCCCGAACGCACCAGAGAGGTCATCCAGGCCGGGTTTTCCCTGCGGCCGTGTTTTTCCACCTATGTTGACTCGGCCTTCCATGAGGTCGCCCAGGTGTTGAACCATATCCTGGCACAGCCCCTGGGCAATGTTCAAAGAAAGGTGACGGTTACCTTTTCGTCACCTGAGTAAATTTCGAGCGGTCCGCACAAAGGACCACTGGGAAAGAGGAGTTTCGTGGAAATGGCGATGTCATTGAACCGCAAGATCACCGGCTTGGTGGTTTGCATGGTGATCATGCTGGTGCTGATCGGGGGAGTGTCCTACTGGGCCCTGGGGCGTCTCTCCTCCGTGGCCGACCAGGCCACCAAGCGGCTGCAGGAGTCGCGCGAGGCCTCCCTGGCCGCCTACTGGGCCATACAGCAATACCGCAACCAGGCCGACCTGGTGATCAACCAGGACCTCAAGGCGGTGGAGCGCTTCGACCAAAGCGCCAAGACCTTTGCCGGCCACCTCAAGAAGGTGATGGCCATGGTCTCCTCGTCCCAGGCCCGCACCTGGGCCAAGGAGACCGCCCAGGCCCAGAGCCGCTTCAGCCAGATATTCCACCAGCAGATACTGCCCGAGGTGCGCTATCTGCGCGGCAAGCCCCTCAAGCGTCTCAACCAGGAAGCGGGCCGTCTCATCGCCGAGCTGGAGGCCACGGCCGAGCGGATCACCCAGCGCCTGGAACTAGACTTCCAGGCCGCCATGCGGAGTCAGGACACGGCCACTGCGGTGCGTCTGGCCCGCGACCTGCTCTCCGCCCAGAAACTGGCCTACTGGATCCTCAAGCGCTACCAACACCAAGCCGCCCTGGTGCTCAACCGCGACCTCGGCGCAGTGGAAGGCTTCAAGGCCAGCTCGGCCCGGGTGGACCAGTATCTCCAGGCAGTGAAGACCGCCCTCAAGGGGGCGCAGGAACAAGAGCTGTTCTCCCGCCTGCGGGAGGCCGACGCGGCCTATCGCCGCCTGTTCCATCAGCAGGTGGTGCCGGTGATGAAGCGCGAACTGGCCAACCGCCTGCAGGCCATGGACGCGCGTTCGGAGCAGGAGCTGGCCAAGGTGGAAGACAACATGAACCGCCTGGTGGACTCTCTGGTGCTGCAGGCCGAGCAGGCCGTGGCCAGCTACCAGAAGACCTCCCGCCAGGTGCGCTGGCTACTCATCGCCATCGCCGCGGGTGCCACGGCCCTGGCCGCGATCCTGGGCTTCCTCCTGTATCGCGGCATCACCCTGCCGGTGCGGCGCATGATCGACAAGCTGCGCGCCGGGGCCCAGGAGGTGGCCTCGGTGTCCGAACAGGTCTCCAGCGCCAGCCAGGAGCTGGCCATGGGCGGGGCTGACCAGGCCGCCAGCCTGGAGGAGACCGCCGCCAGCCTGGAAGAGATCTCCTCCATGACCCGGCGCAACGCCGACAGCGCCTCCCAGGCCAATACCCTGGCCCGGGACAGCGGCCGCGCGGTGGAGGACGCCTGCCGGGTCATGGCCGAACTGACCCGTTCCATGCAGGAGATCCGCGAGGCCAGCGAGCAGACCAGTGTCATCCTCAAGACCATCGACGAGATCGCCTTCCAGACCAACCTGCTGGCCTTGAACGCCGCCGTGGAGGCGGCCCGGGCAGGCGAGGCCGGCGCCGGCTTCGCCGTGGTGGCCGACGAGGTGCGCAATCTGGCCATGCGCGCCGCCGAGGCAGCCAAGACCACCGCCGAGCTCGTGGAACGAACCCTGGAGAAGACCCGCATCGGCGCGGAGCTGGTGCAAAAGACCGACGAGGCCTTCAACGGCGTGGCCGAGCGTACCCGCCGCATGCTGCAACTGGTGGAGGAAATCGCCGCGGCCAGCCAGGAACAGGCCCAGGGCATCGACCAGATAAATCAGGCCATGAGCCAGATCGACAAGGTGACCCAGCGCAACGCAGCCGGAGCAGAGGAATCGGCTGCCGCCTCCACCCAGCTCAGCGCCCAGGCCAACAGCATGACCCAGGTGGTGGACGAGCTGGTCCTCATGGTGGAGGGCTCCAAGTTCGCGGGCAACGGCCACGGCAAGACCAAGGCCGAGAACGAGAAGAAGATCAAGACATCCCAAGCACCGCGCCAGCTCCCCGCTCCCCAGGAGGGAGACGAGTTCCAGGACGCGGCTGAGTCCTAACCTGGCGCCAAAACGGGACGGGGCCCTATGACAGGGCGGCGGGACGGTCTCCTCTCTTTCCCCCCCGGGAGGCCGACCCGCACCCGTCCCGTTTTCTTTCCCGAACCCCAGAGCCGTGTTCCCCAGGGAGAAAGAGCGCTCTCCCCTCCTCCCGAGCGAGCCGAGCTTGCAATCCACCGCACTTTACGCTATCAAAAGCCCGTGTACCCGGCCCAGGGAAGACGGTGCAAATCCGTCGCGGTCCCGCCGCTGTGACCGGGGACGAACGCCGCTGGGCCGAGGGAAGGGGGAGGGGGGAGACCTTGACCCCACCTCGGCGACGAGCCACTGCCCGACCAAGGTGGGAAGGCGCGGTCAGTAGGACGATCCGGGAGCCAGAAGACCTGCCGGGAGCAAATAGGACCCGCCAGCCGTCGTGGACTGCGGCGCCGGGTGGCTAGCTCCATGCCCAGGCCGCCCGTGTGGGTCCGCCTGGGGCGACCAAGTAAGCAGGGTGCAGTCCCCCAGCCTCACCGTGGGCTGGGGGACTTGCTTGCGGAAGCTTGGTGCGGACCCCTCGCAGAAAAACCCGCAAGGCCCCCTGGGGCCCGATTCCTCCGGGAGTAGCTGATCATGCCCGTGTGGATGCGACGCGTGCTGTGGGGTTGCGTGTTGGTGGTCTTCCTCTCCGGCCTGCCTCTGGTGCTGCACTTCGCCGGCTTCCTCCCACCCCCACCGGAGGGTGCCCGCCCGGTGTGCTCGCTGCCCATGCCCAAGCCCCTGGGACACATCCCGCCCCCCTCCTCCCCTCACCCCCGCCAGATGGCGGTGAGCCAGCGTTGAGGACCTACCTGCCCCTACGCCTGAGCCGAGAGGAATACGGCCCATCCGGCAAACGCCGGGGTGGTTGTAAAATCATCCCGGGCCGGCCCGGGATGATGAAAATCGTGTGCTCGTCTTTGTGAGGAAAATGAGTCCGACGAAATATCATTCCATCTCCTGTGCCGGCGGCCGGGGCCGCAATACCAAGGTGCTGTCTCCCCGCCATTTGCCGGATGAGCCCGGAAATGCCCCGCTCCCCTTGGCCGCACACCACGCCCCCAAGGGTACGCCCTCCTTTCGGGAAACTACTCACGTACCCTTCCTTGAGAACGCTAGCTCGCCTCCAGGGCGATGAACTCCTCCTCGGGCAGCTTCAGGCAGGTGAGCTGGTTGCCATAGACCGCCCCGGTGTCGATGCCGATCAGACCGGGCTTGATCAGCGGCCGGCGAAAAGGCGTGTGCCCGAAGACCACGGTCTTGCCGAAGTCGACACCGGACAGGAAGAACTCCTCCCGGATCCAGACCAGGTCGTGGGGGTCCTGCTCATCCAAAGGCACCCCCGGCCGCAGGCCGGCATGCACGAACACGTAGTCCCCGCTCAGGTACTTCAGCTCCAGGCTGCGGAAGAAGGCTACGTGCTCGGCGGGAAGGCGGTCCAGCTCGTCTTCCTCCAGGCCATAGGAGGCCAGGGTGGCCTCGCCGCCGTTGGCCAGGTACATCAGCACCTGCCAGCCCGCCATCGCGTCCAGGAGCATGCGCTCGTGGTTGCCCATGAGAAAGACCGTCTCCGGCCGCTGGCGGCGCAGCGCGATCAGCCGCTCCACCACCTCGGCCGAGGCCGGACCGCGGTCGATGTAGTCGCCCAGGAATACCAGGCGGGTGCCTTGCGGCATCTGGGGTATGACCTCGTCGAGCACCCGGCACAACAGGTCGTAGCGGCCGTGCAGGTCGCCCACGGCCAGGATGTGCTCGGCCTGGGCCATGACTCTACTAAAACACCGGCCCGCGGAGGGTGTCAAGGCGAGCCGGGATGGTGCCTTGGCGCCTGCCCGGCCCTCCTATGGNCATCCGTCGGTTTGACAAACTTTGCCATTTGGCCAATAATGCAAGTATGGCTGCCCCAGCCCCGCGGCACGCGCGAGGGCGCGGCGGCGGGAAGGTGAAGGGGGCGGCCGAGGCAGAGGCAGGGCCCCACACAGAGGACCACGGGAGCCGTGCTCCCATGTAGGGCAAGGCGAAGATGAAGGCGGATCGACGAGAGAGGCTCGAGGCCCGGGCCCGCATCCTCAAGGCCCTGGGACACGCCAGCCGGCTGATGATCCTGGAGGAGCTGGCCGGGGGCGAAAAGTGCGTGGCCGAGCTCACCCGCGCGGTGGGGGCGGACATGTCCACGGTCTCCAAGCACCTGGCCCTGCTCAAGGCCGTGGGGCTGGTGGAGGACCGCCGCCAGGGCTCCCAGGTGTTCTATCGCCTCCTGGCCCCCTGCGTGATGGGCTTCTTCGACTGCGTGGAGTCGGTGATGGCCAGCCAGGTGCAGCGCCAGATCCGGCTGGTGAAGTAGGGGCCGGCTCCACCCGGGGCACCGGGCGCCACGGCAGGCGGAAGCACGGGGGCGACATGGGGGGCGGCAGGGGGGCGGCGCGGAGGCCAGGCACCGGCCGGGGGCGGAGAGCCAGGGCGAGGGGCCGGAGGAGCACCAGGAGAGACGCCAGGGAGGCGGCCCCCGGAGGCGAGACCGCAGGCGGCGCAGGGGCCACAGGAGGCGGGGGGCCAAGCTGCGGCAGGGTGAACCGGGGGCGGCGTCCCACGAGGCGCAGGGGGCGGCCCGGGGGGCACGAGGGACCACAGGGGGGCGAGACGCGGAGGGGACACCGGGGTGGCAAGCGGTCACCTCGCCCGGGGGTGGCGGCACCGGCCGGGGAGGGAGGCCCCGGGGTGGGCCGGGTGGCCGGGGGGGCAAAGGTGGGTGGACCGAGGCGGCGGCAGACAGCGGCGCCTTTTTCGAAACCAGTCATTTGGCCATTTGACCAAATGGGCAGGAAATCCGGGAGAACCCGACCATGAACCGGAAGGAGACCTACAAACTACTGCTCATGGTGGCCGTGTTCCTGGCCGCCTACCTGGTGCCCTGGGACAGCCAGCTCGTGCGCCGCAGCGGCCTGGAGGCCTTTCTCATGCTCCAGGACTACGCCCGCCGCCACGTGCTCACCTGCCTGATCCCGGCCTTCTTCATCGCCGGGGCCATCGGGGTGTTCGTGAGTCAGGCCGCGGTGCTCAAGTACTTCGGGGCCACGGCGCGCAGGCTGCTCTCCTACACCGTGGCCAGCGTCTCGGGCACGGTGTTGGCGGTGTGTTCCTGCACCGTGCTGCCCCTGTTCGCGGGCATCTACTCCCGCGGGGCGGGCATCGGCCCAGCCACGGCCTTCCTCTACTCCGGCCCGGCCATCAACGTCCTGGCCATCGTGCTCACCGCCCGGGTGTTGGGCTGGCGCTTGGGGTTGGCCCGGGCGGTGGGGGCGGTGGCCTTCGCCGTGATCGTGGGGCTCACCATGGCCCTGGTCTTCCGCCGCGACGACGCCCGGCGCGCCGCGGGCCAGATCTATCTGCCCCCGGAGGAGGACACCGGCCGCAGCCTGGCCCAGGACGCCCTGTTCATGCTGGTGCTGGTGTCGATCCTGGTCTTCGCCGCCTTTGCCCGGCCCGCCCCCGGAGCCGGCCCCCTGTGGCAGGGGCTGTACGCCCTCAAGTGGCCGGTGGTGGTGGGCCTGCTGGTGGTGTTGGGGCTGATGCTGCGGGCCTGGTTCGCCCGCGCCGAGCGGGTGATGTGGGTGCAGTCCACCTGGGGCTTCATGAAGCAGATCCTGCCNCTGTTGGGGGCCGGGGTGCTGGTGGCCGGGTTCCTNCTGGGCCGGCCCGGCCACCCCGCCCTGATCCCGGAGGCCTGGATCGCCTCTGCCGTAGGGGGCAACTCCCTGGCCGCCAACCTCNTGGCCTCGGTGGCCGGGGCCCTGATGTACTTCGCCACCCTCACCGAAGTGCCCATCCTGCAGGGGCTGATGGGCGCGGGCATGGGCCAGGGTCCGGCCCTGGCCCTGCTGCTGGCCGGCCCGGCATTGTCCCTGCCCAACATGCTGGTCATCGCCGGGGTGATGGGCTGGCGCAAGACCGCGGTGTTCTGCGCCGTGATCGTGGTGCTCTCCACCCTGGCGGGCTGGATGTACGGCCTGCTGATAGCCTGAGAAACAAGGAGGTGAACCGATGCAGATCAAGGTACTGGGGCCCGGCTGCCCCCGCTGCAAGCAGACAGANGAGATCGTNCGCCANGCCGTGGCCGAGGCCGGCCTGGAGGCGGANATCGAGAAGATCACCGACACCATGGAGATCGCCGCCGCGGGAGTCTTCGGCACCCCGGCGGTGATCATCGACGGCCAGGTCAAGCTGGTGGGCAAGGTGCCCACCAAGGAGCAGGTGCTGGACTGGCTGCGCGGGCAGGGCTGAGGCCCACCCCCGGCTCTCCGCAGGCATCCGCCCTGCCCTGCGGCCAAAAGCCGGGTGACCCGCGGCCGCCGGAGCCCGGTCCCCGGAGGGCGGGGTGCGCCCTCAGGCCGGCTCTCCGGGGATCAGCCCCGCCACCACCAGGATGGCCAGCTCCTCCTCCCCGATGTTGGTCAGCTCGTGGAAGGCGCCGATGGGGATGTGTATGGCGTCGCCCGGGCCCACCTCGCGGCGGTCCTGGTCCACCTGCATCAGCCCCCGGCCCTTCTGGATGATGTAGATCTCCTCCATGGGGTCCACGTGGCCCAAGAGTTTCTGGCCCACGGGCACCACGGCGTGGGCCAGGAACATCATGGTCTGCAGGCGGGGGTGGGTGAGCAGCATGTGGGCGATACCCCCGCCGTGGGCCAGGTAGCGGGTGCGTACCACCTCCGGGTGCTCCAGGTTGCGCACGATCATGACCGGCCTCCCGAGGAAGCGGGTTATACTGGGTTGGGACACGGAGAACATTCTACCAGAGGGGAGAGAAGCCATGGACCTGGCCCAAGCCCGCGCCTTGATGGAGGAGCACATATCCGACCCCCGCCTGCGCAAGCACTGCCTGGCCGCGTCCGCGGTCCTGGCCGCCCTGGCCCGCCGCCTGGGCGAGGACGAACAGACCTGGGCCGTGGCCGGCATGCTGCACGACCTGGACTACGACCAGACCGCCCAGGACATGGCCCGCCACGGCCTGGTCACGGCCCAGATCCTGGCCGACCACGACCTGCCCCCGGAGGTGATCCAGGCCATCAAGGCCCACAACGCCGAGAACCTGGGTTTGGAGCGCACCAGCAAGCTGGATCTGGCCCTCACCTGCGGCGAGACCATCACCGGCCTGGTGGTGGCCACCACCCTGGTGTACCCGGACAAGAAACTGGCCAGCGTCAAGCCCAAGAGCGTGGTCAAGCGCATGAAGGAGAAGTCCTTCGCCGCGGGCGTCAACCGGGACCACATCCGGTTGTGCGAGGAGCTGGGCATACCTCTGGCCGAGTTCGCGGCCCTGGCGGTGGAGGCCATGCGGGAGATCGCAGACGAGCTGGGCCTGTAGGAGGCGGCCCCGCCCCCCGCGG
>Ga0180927_1032_pt1 | contig 24924 bp, 15 predicted proteins | sample Deesub1362A_J573_FD_124291 | JGI IMG/M metagenome (GOLD analysis project Ga0180927, IMG submission 124291) | Desulfarculaceae bacterium JdFR-95 | reverse complement strand
AGGGTGCGCACCATGGTCCGGCGCACCCCGGCCCGCTCCAGGCTGATCAGGGCGGTGGCGCGGGGGAAGGGGTTCTGCACCAGGATGCGGGCGGTCTGGCCGGGGCGCAGGCGGGAGGGCTGGGCCTTGAGCACCAGGCGGTGGTCGTCGTAGCGCCGCCAGCCGGCCAGCCCGGCGCCGGCGGCCCACAGGTAGGTGCTGGAGCGGGTGATCCGTCCGGCGCGGTCGCGGGCCTGGGCCACCACCAGGTAGGTGCCGGCCTCAGGCGGGGTGAAGCGTACTCGGGCGGGCTTTCGGCCCAGGGTGAGGCGCTTCTGCCACACCTGGCGGCGGCGCTGGCGGCTGAGATAGCGCCAGAAGCCGCCGGGGCCGCGCTCGCGCACGGTCTCCCACCACAGGCGGTAGGCGCTGATCTCCACCGCCAGGTCCTTCACCGGCCGGTCGTCCCAGGTGGCCGCGGCCAGGCGGATCTCCACCGCCCGTCCCGCCTGGGCCACCACCGGACTCTGCAGGCCCAGGTACACCGCGGCCGGGTGTACCAGGTAGCCGCGCCAGGTCTTGACCGCCCGGCCCGAGGCGTCGGCCACCGCCGCGCCCAGGCCCACCCGTACGGGGAAGCCGGGCAGGGGCTCGGCCGCGGGCAGGCTCAGCCGGGCCTGGCCGCGCGCGTCCAGGGTGGCGGTGAGGGTGGCCAGGTGCTTGCGCAAGGGGGGCTCCTGGTCCGGCGGCGGCACCTCGCCCACGGCGTAGTCCTTCAGCCGCGGCGGGGTGAAATCGGCCGGCTCCTGCTCCACCTGCACCGTGGCCCGGCCCTGGGCCACCGGGGTGCCGAACAGGTAGGCCGCGCTGATCTCGGCCGGGACCCCGGCCTTGGCTCCCACCTGNCTGCGGGGCGCGCGCAGCTCCACCCGGAAGTCGGGCGGGCGGAAGGAGGCCACGCGGAAGCTGCCCGCGGCCAGCTCGCTNTNGTCNTTCTGGATCACCACCACCAGGTAGCGGCCCANGCGGGCGCCGGGGGTGAGGCGGAAGGAGCCGGCCAGACTGCCGTATTCGTCGGGCCGTCCGCGGAAGGAGTGTACCACCCGGTCGTAGGGGTCACGCACCTCCAGGCGTAGCTCTTCCTCCCCTGGCAGGGCCAGGCCGCCGGGCTCCAGCCGCCGCAGGTACACCACGAAGCGCACCTCCTGCCCCGGCTGGTAGAGGGGCAGTTGGGTGATCAGGTGCGCGCGCAGGGCAGGGGCCTCCTCGGGCTTGGTGTGGTCCAGCTCCGGGGGCAGGGACCAGAACAGGGCTTCACCCCAGGCTGCGGGCAACACCGCGGTCTCCCCGCCCCGGCGGGCCAGGAGGAAGACTTGGGGGTCCAGCCAGGGCTTGTCCGGGTTGGGCGCGGGGTCGAGCTCCCGGAGGGAGGGCAGCCGGGCCAGGCCCTGCTGGTCGCTCACCCCCTGCCAGAGCCGGCGGTTGTTGCGGTCGCGCAGCTCCAGGTGCACCCCGGCCAGGGGCCGGCCGGTGGACAGGCGCGTGACCCACACCGCACCGCGGCTGCGGCCCAGCTTGAGGGTGAGCCCCAGGTCGGTGACCTCCACCAGGGCCCGGCGCAGGCGCTGCTTGGGCCGGCCCTTGCGGTCGGGCCAGGTGGCGCGCAGGTCGATCAGCACCAGCCCGCCCTGGGGCCGGCGGCCCAGCAGGCGCTCCAGGTCCAGGGGGAACACCCTGGTCTGGTCCGGGGGCAGCTTCTGGGGGGGGAAGGACAGCTCATGCACCCGGGTGTGGGGGCCGGGGGCGGGAGGCGGGGGTTTCTGGTCCCAGTCGCGCTCCTGCTCGGCCACCAGGGCCTCCACCGCCCGCTCCAGGGGGATCCACCTCAGGGCCGCGCGCAGCCGGCGCAGGTTGCGCAGGCGAAGGGGATAGACCGGCCGGGCGGTGGACTCCAGCACCCCCCTGCCTCCGGCCAGGGCCATCAGCGGCGGCAGGGCCCCGGTGCGGAAGGAGAAGCGCACCGGCTTCTTGAGCACGGTGCCGTAGGCGTCGCGCAGGCCCGCGCGAATGGTGACCTGGTAGAGGGTGCGGGGCCGGAAATTCCCGTGCAGGTACACCCAGCGGCTGGGGGTGGTGGGGTAGTCCGAGGGCTCCAGGGTCACCCTGGGGTGGATGATCAGGTGTTTGCGCAGGGCGTCCGGCCGCACGGGGTTGTTGAAGCCCAGCAGGAGGGGGGCCTGGGGGTCGGGTCCGCCGGGGCCGCGCTCCATCTCCCACTTGGTGAGGGCCAGGGGGCCGTAGCCGCAATAGACCGCGGTGAAGGCCTGCCGTGAGGGCAGGGTGCCCTGGGCGGGGCGCAGGCCGGGGTCTATGTGCAGTACGATGCGTACCTTGCCCGGCAGGTCGCGCACCGGCACGATGCGATAGGTGCGGGCGATGGTGCCCTCCTCGCGCATCCAGGCCGGCTGGGTCTCCTCCTGCACCCGCACCCGCACCCGGCCGCGGGGGGTGCGGAACCAGGTGCGCCGGGCCAGGGAAGCGGTCTCCACCGGCTGGTTGAAGGTGACCCGTATCTCCGGCCGCGGCCCCAGGCGCCGGCCCGGCTTGGGGCGGAAGGCGGTGACCATCACCGGCGGGGTCTGAACCCAGACCTTGACTCCCCGCGCCAGGACCGCGCCGTCCAGGCTGCGCACGCCGGCCGGCACCACCAGCTTCAGGCGGGTGGCCCCCACCAGGGGCCGGTCCAGGAGATAGGCCAGGGTGCGGGGGGCCAGCCAGCGGAAGGTGCCCGCCGGCCGGGGCGAGATCTTGAGCGGCGCACTGGCCGCATCCTGGGCCATCCGCCCCAGGGGACGCATGTCGCGCGAGAAGCGCACCACCACCTGGGTGATGCGCTGCACCGTGCCCTGGGGGGCCAGCATCTCCACCTGCAGGCCGCCGGCCTCGGGGGCCATACGGGCCGCAGCGGGCAGGGCCAGGCTCAACAGGGTCAGGCAGGCGGCCAGGGACCAGACTCTCGCCAGGCGGGTCATGGGGGTCACCTCGGGGTGAGGGGTGGGCTGGGCTTGTGCAGGCACCATCCGGGGGGGAGGGACGACCCGATGAGGATTCGCCCCACCCCTGCTCAGTCTAAGGGCAGGTTCGCGCCGGGGTCAACCGGGGGTGGTGGCGGGCCCGGGGGCCCTCGGCTTGACGGCACCGGCGGGGGTGAGTATATATGCAGGATTCCAGGGGCACTTTACGGACAAGGAGCCGACAGAGGTGGGCAGTATCCAGGCCGTGCGGGGTATGAAGGACCTTATGCCGCCGGAGGCGCGCACCTGGCAGCGCCTGGAGGCGGTGGCGCGCCAGGTGCTGGCGGCCTTCGGTTTCGGGGAGATCCGCACCCCGGTGCTGGAGAAGACCGAGCTGTTCGCCCGCTCCATCGGCGAGGCCACCGACATCGTGGAGAAGGAGATGTACACCTTCACCGACCGCAGCGGCGAGTCGCTCACCCTGCGGCCGGAGGCCACCGCCGGGGTGGTGCGGGCCTTTTTGGAACACAAGCTCTACGCCCAACCCGGTCCCCACCGCCTGTTCACCATCGGCCCCATGTTCCGCCACGAGCGGCCCCAGAAGGGACGCCTGCGCCAGTTCCACCAGATCGACGTGGAGGTGTTCGGCGACCCCGGCCCCTGGAGCGACGCGGAGCTGATCGTGCTGCTGGACCACCTGCTGCGGCGCCTGGGGGTGGAGCAGGTGGTGATAAAGCTCAACTCCCTGGGCTGCCCCCGCTGCCGGCCCGACTACCGCCGCGCCCTGGTGGACTTCCTGGACGCGCGGCGCGAGCGCCTGTGCCCGGACTGCCGCCGGCGGCTGTTGCTCAACCCCTTGCGGGTGCTGGACTGCAAGGTGGAGGGATGCCGGGAGACGGCCGCCCAGGCCCCGGTGGTGACCGAGTTCCTGGACCAGGACTGCCGCGAACACTTCGCCCGGGTGCAGGAGCTGGTGCGGGCCTGCGGCGTGGACTGCCAGCTGGAGCCGCGCCTGGTGCGGGGCCTGGACTACTACCTGCGCACCACCTTCGAGGCCGTGGCCGCCGGCCTGGGGGCCCAGGACGCGGTGGCCGGGGGCGGGCGCTACGACGGCCTGGTGCCGGAGCTGGGCGGGCCCGAGGTGGGAGCCATCGGCTTCGCCATCGGCATGGAGCGCCTGGCCCTGCTGTTGGGGGAGCANCCGCCCGCCCCGGGGCCGGAGCTGTTCGTGGCCGCCCTGGGGCCGGCGGCGCGCCACTGGGCCTTCCCCCGCGTGCAGCAGTTGCGCCGCGCCGGGCGCCGGGTGGAGATGAGCCTGGAGGACAAGAGCCTCAAGGCCCAAATGCGACGGGCCCACAAGCTGGGCGCGGCGCGGGTGCTGATCGTGGGCGACCAGGAGCTGGCCCAGGGCCGGGCCCCGCTCAAGGACATGGCCAGCGGCCAGCAGGAGGAGATCCCCCTGGAGTCGCTGGCCGCCCGCCTGGGCGGGGAAGACTAGAGCCCCCCGCCCCGGCGCGGCCGCGCTGAAGGGATCGACGGGCGAAGGGCGCATCTTCTTCTGTCCCGGCAGGGGGCCGGGGCAACCCGAGAACCGAACCGCCTGAGGAGGCAGAGGTAGCCAAGGTGGCAGAGCGATTCATCGGCGAGCTGAAGCGGACCCACTCCTGCGGGGAGCTGGGCCTGGAGCACGAGGGGCAGGAGGTGGTCCTGATGGGCTGGGCCCAGCGGCGGCGCGACCACGGGGGCCTGATCTTCGTGGACCTGCGCGACCGCGAGGGCATCACCCAGGTGGTGTTCAACCCCGAGGACTCCGGCGGAGCCCACTCCCTGGCCCACGGCATCCGCAGCGAGTATTGCCTGGGTATCCGGGGGGTGGTGCGCCGCCGCCCCGAGGGGCAGGACAACCCCAAGCTGGCCACGGGCCAGATCGAGGTGGTGGTCAGCGAGTTCGAGATCTTCAACCCCAGCCGCACGCCGCCCTTCATGCTGGAGGAGTGGATCGAGGTNAGCGAGAACGTGCGCCTGCGCCACCGCTACCTGGACCTGCGGCGGCCGGAGATGTACCGNAACCTGCTGTTGCGCCACCGCGCGGCGCAGGCGGCGCGGCGCTACCTGGACGCGCAGGGCTTCCTGGAGGTGGAGACGCCCTTCCTCACCCGCTCCACCCCCGAGGGCGCGCGCGACTTCCTGGTGCCCAGCCGCCTGAGCCCCGGCTCGTTCTACGCCCTGCCCCAGTCGCCGCAGCTCTTCAAGCAGTTGCTCATGGTGGGGGGCATCGAGCGCTACTACCAGATCGTGCGCTGCTTCCGGGACGAGGACCTGCGTGCCGACCGCCAGCCGGAGTTCACCCAGGTGGACCTGGAGATGAGCTTCGTGGACGAGGACGACGTGATGAGCCTCACCGAGGGGCTGGTGGCGGCGGTGGTGCAGGAGGTGACCGGCCGCGAGCTGAGCCTGCCCCTGCCCCGGCTCACCTACGACCAGGCCCTGGCGCGCTACGGCCTGGACGCGCCGGACGTGCGCTTCGGCCTGGAGCTGGTGGAGGTGGGGCCCATCGTGGCCGACGCCGAGTTCCAGGTATTCCGGCGGGTGGTGGAGTCCGGGGGGGTGGTCAAGGCCATCAACGGCAAGGGCATGGCCGGGCTTTCGCGCAAGGACCTGGACGAGCTCACCTCCTTCGTGGCCGACTTCGGGGCCAAGGGCCTGGCCTGGGTCAAGGTGAAGGAGGGTGGTCGCTGGCAGTCGCCCATCGCCAAGTTCTTCACCGAGGGTCACATCGAGCGCATCAACCAGGCGGTGGATGCGGCCGAGGGCGACCTGTTGTTCTTCGGGGCCGACGCCCCGGCGGTGGTGGCGGAATACCTGGGGCGGCTGCGCCTGGAGCTGGCCCGGCGCTTCGACCTCACCCGGGAGGATGAGCTGGCCTTCTGCTGGGTGACCGACTTCCCCCTGCTGGAGTGGGACCCCGAGGCCAAGCGCTACCAGGCCATGCATCACCCCTTCACCGCCCCCAAGCCCGAGGACCTGGAGCTGCTGGAGAGCGAACCGGGACGGGTGCGGGCCCGGGCCTACGATCTGGTGCTCAACGGCACCGAGATCGGCGGCGGCTCCATCCGTATCCACCGCCGCGAGGTGCAGGAACGCGTGTTCGCTGCNTTGTCCATCCCCCCGGAGGAGGCGCGGGTCAAGTTCGGCTTTTTGGTGGAGGCCCTGGAGTACGGNGCTCCCCCCCACGGGGGCCTGGCCCTGGGCTTCGACCGCCTGGTGGCCATCCTGGCCGGGCAGCCCTCCATCCGGGAGGTGATAGCCTTTCCCAAGACCCAGAAGGGGGCCTGTCCCCTCACCGGCGCGCCGGGGCCGGTGGAGGCGGAGCAACTGTTGGAGCTGGGGCTCAAGGTGGAAAAGCCAGAGGGATAAGGCCGCTTTTTTGCTTGCGGTCCAGGTATCTGGGGGAGGAAAAGGGCGGGGGAATAGCCCTATCGTTGCGGAATTTGGTTCAAAAAAGTCTTTTCTCTCGGCCAATCCCCGGTTTTGGCCGCGGGCCAAATTTGTTGACAGTACAATATCCTGGAGCATAAAATGGTTTCCAAGTATTGTCGGGTAGGTCCAGATTCGCTGCCAGGGGGGGTGTACCTGGTGGCGACCTAAAGATCGATACCATCCAGGTCAGGTAGCCGACGGGAAGGAGGGTTTTTAGATGAGAAAGGTGATCAAGCTGCTGCCTTGGATCGCTGGGCTGGTGGCATTGGCCATGCTCAGCGGTTGTGCCTCGGTCTGCGGAGTGAAAGAGAAGCCGGCCCCCGTGCCACCTCCTCCCCCCAAGAAGTGGGAAGGCGTGCCGGCGCCGGTGACCGAGAAGCCCGCTCCGGCCCCCAGCCTGCCCACCACCTATACCGTGGAGAAGTGTGACGACCTGTGGAGCATCGCGGCCAAGCCCCAGATTTACAATGATCCTTGGCTGTGGCCGCTTCTGTGGGACGCCAACAAGGACAAGATCAAGGATCCCAACAAGATCAAGGAAGGCACCGTGCTGAGCGTGCCGCGCGGGGTGAGCGACGCGGACAAGGCCGCGGCCCGCGCCCGCGCCAAGAAGTTCCCCAAGTACGTGCCTCCCAAGGGCGCCAAGCGCTACTGCCCGCCCAAGTAAGCATGTGAGCTGGGGGCGGGCAACAGTGCCCCCCCCGGATCGGCCGGCTTGGCAGGGGAGGGGCACCCCNGGGGTGCCCCTTCCCCAATTTTAGGGTCCCCCAGGGGACCAGGGAAAACCTGTATGCGTTAAGAGGTTTGGGCCATGGCCAGGTGGAATCCCCGCAGGAGACTTTTGGACCACACCCATCAGCCCCAGTTCATGCGGCTGCAGAACCCCAAGGAGCCCCAGCTCTTCCGGGACGTGTTTCCCTACGACCAGGTGTGCCGTATCGACTTCGACCACAAGGTGCAGCCCCTGGACCCGCCGGAGGAGATGGTGATCACCGACACCACCTTCCGCGACGGCCAGCAGGCGCGTCCGCCCTACAAGCCGGAGCAGATCCGCGACCTCTACGACATGCTCCACCGGCTCTCCGGGCCCAAGGGCATCATCCGCCAGTGCGAGTTCTTCCTCTACAGCCAGCGCGACCGCCAGGCGGTGGAGATGTGCAAGGAGCTGGGCCACCGCTTCCCCGAGATCACCGGCTGGGTGCGGGCCAAGAAGGAGGAGCTGAAGGTAGTCAAGGAGATGGGGCTCAAGGAGACCGGCATCCTCACCTCGGTGAGTGACTACCACATCTTCCTCAAGCTGGGGCTGAACCGGCGCAAGTGTATGGACATGTACCTGGGGGTGGTCAAGGACGCCCTGGACCTGGGCCTGGTGCCCCGCTGCCACTTCGAGGACGTGACCCGGGCCGACATCTACGGCTTCGTGGTGCCCTTCGCCCTGGAGCTGGCCCGCCTGCGCGAGGAGAGCGGGGTGGGCATCAAGATCCGCCTCTGCGACACCCTGGGCTACGGAGTCACCTATCCCGGCGCGGCCCTGCCCCGCAGCGTGCCCAAGCTGGTGCGGGCCATGATCGAAGACGCCGCCTGCCCGGGCAAGCTCCTGGAGTGGCACGGCCACAACGACTTCTACAAGGTGCTGATCAATGCCACCACCGCCTGGCTCTACGGCTGCGGGGCGGTCAACGGCACTCTGCTCGGCTTCGGCGAGCGCACCGGCAACACCCCCCTGGAGGCCCTGGTCATCGAGTACATGGCCCTGCGCGGCACCGACGACGGCATGGACCCCAAGGTGATCACCGAGATCGCCGAATACTTCGAGAACGAGATCGGCTACCGCATACCCCCGCCCACCCCCTTCGTGGGCCGCGACTTCAACTGCACCTCGGCCGGCATCCACGCCGACGGACTGATCAAGAACCCCGAGATCTACAACATCTTCGACACCGAGAAGATCCTGGGCCGGCCCTTCACNATCGCCATCACCGACAAGAGCGGGGCCGCGGGCATCGCCCANTGGGTCAACCAGCGTCTCAAGCTCACCGGCGACCGGCGGGTGGACAAGCGCCATCCCGGCGTGCTGAAGATCTATCAGTGGGTCAAGGAACAGTACGAGGGCGGCCGGCTCACCACCATCGGCAACAGCGAGATGGAACAGCTCGCCCGCAAGTATCTGCCCGACCTGTTCCACTCCGAGTTCGACCGCCTCAAGTTCTGGGCCCAGACCCTGGCCATGGACCTGGGCAAGGAGCTGATCGACCGGCCGGAGATGAAGACCATGGCCCCGGCGGTGATCGAGCCGGTGCTGGAGGAGTTCCTGGAGAAGAACCCCTTCATCCAGTTCCTCTACGTGGTCAACACCAACGGCTACAAGATCACGCGCAACATCACCCACATCACCGACCGGGCCAAGTACAGCCGGGCACAGTTGGACACCGACTTCTCGGACCGCGACTGGTTCGTTAACCCCATGAAGGACGGCAAGATCCACGTGACCGACTTCTACACCTCCAAGATCACCGGCGCCCTGTGCATCACGGTCAGCGGCCCCATCCGCGACGACGAGGACCGCATCGTGGGCATCCTGGGGGCGGACATCAAGTTCGAGGACCTGGCCAAGATGGAGGCCCTGGACAACGGACGCAGCCTGCCCAAGACGGGACAGGAAGAGTGATCCTGGGGGTCTTGACAAGGTGGGGGTGCCGATTTATGCTGCCCTCACTTGGAAGAACAACCCCGAGTTACCGCAGTGAAATCGGCCTCCGGTGCGAGGCAAAGGAGGAGTTGCGTTGGTCGAGATCAAGGCACCTATGGGTGGCAAAGTGATAAAGGTTTCCGTGAAGGTGGGCGACCAGGTGGCCGAAGACGACGAGGTGGTGGTGCTGGAGGCCATGAAGATGGAAATGCCCATCCTGTCCGAAGAGGACGGCACCGTGGCGAGGTCAAGGTGGAGCCGGGCCAGACCGTGGAGGCGGAACAGGTCCTGGTGGTGCTGGAATAGCCTCGGCGGCGGTGTCCCCGCCGGACGCGAGACCGCGGGTTTGCGCGTGGCCTCGAGCCTTCCCGGCTTGAGGCGCTGCGGCCCGCGGTCGCCTTTTGGGGTGCGGTAGGAAGCCTGCCCTCCTGCCCGGAAGGGATACCGAAAGAAGCCCTCCCGCCAGCCTTGACCCAAGGCCGGAGGGCAGGCTACGCTGGGGGCCAGGCCCCGGGAATGATACGGACCTGCTTGGGTAAGGCGAAACGGGTAGACCCGGACCGTCCCGGTCCGGTGGGAGGCGAGACGATGAAGGTTCCCGAGACCACCAGGGAGAAGATCGCCCAACTGGAGGAACGAAACCGTCAGGCTCTGTTGGGAGGCGGCCAGGATCGTATCGACGCCCAGCACGCCAAGGGCAAGCTCACCGCCCGCGAGCGGCTGGACTATCTCTTGGACGAGGGCTCCTTCGAGGAGTTCGACCGCTTCGTGGTACACCGCTGCCACGACTTCGGCATGGAGAAGAAGAAGATCCCCGGTGACGGGGTGGTCACGGGCTACGGCCGCGTGGACGGCCGGCCGGTGTTCGTCTTCAGCCAGGACTTCACCGTCTTCGGCGGCTCCCTCTCCGGTCCCTTCGGAGAGAAGGTCTGCAAGGTCATGGACCTGGCGGTCAAGGCCGGAGCGCCCATCATCGGGCTCAACGACTCCGGCGGGGCCCGCATCCAGGAGGGGGTGGTCTCCCTGGGCTCCTACGGCGAGATCTTCCGCCGCAACGTGCTCACCTCCGGGGTGGTGCCCCAGATCAGCGCCATCATGGGCCCCTGTGCGGGAGGGGCGGTGTATTCGCCCGCCATCACCGACTTCATCTTCATGGTGGACCAGACCTCCTACATGCACATCACCGGGCCCCAGGTGATCAAGGCCGTCACCGGCGAGGAGGTGACCAGCGAGACCCTGGGCGGGGCCAAGGTACACAACACCACCAGCGGCGTGGCNCAGTTCATCGCCAAGGACGACAAGGACTGCCTGGACCAGGTGAAAAGGCTGCTTTCCTACCTGCCCTCCAACTGGGAGGAGCTGCCGCCCGAGGTCACCTGTGCCGACAGCCCCGACCGCGCCGACCCCGAGCTGGACGACTTCATCCCCGACAACCCCAAGGCACCCTACAACATGAAGAAGCTGATCCAGACCGTGGTGGACAGGGGCAGCTTCTTCGAGGTGGCCCGCCAGTTCGCCAAGAACATGATCACCGCCTTCGCCCGCCTGGGGGGCATGGTGGTGGGCATCGTGGCCAACAACCCCATGCACCTGGCCGGGTGCCTGGACATCGACGCCTCGCGCAAGTGCGCCCGCTTCGTGCGCTTCTGCGACGCCTTCAACATCCCGGTGGTGACCTTCGTGGACGTGCCCGGCTTCCTGCCCGGGGTGCAGCAGGAGTACGGCGGCATCATCAGCCACGGCTCCAAGGTGATCTACGCCTACTGTGAGGCCACCGTGCCCCTGATCACGGTGATCACCCGCAAGGCTTACGGCGGGGCCTACGACGTGATGGGCTCCAAGCACCACGGCGCAGACGTGAACTTCGCCTACCCCACGGCCGAGATCGCGGTCATGGGGCCGGAGGGGGCGGTCAACATCATCTTCCGCAAACAGATCGCCGCAGCCGAGGACAAAGAGAAGACCTACCAGGAACTGGTGGAGAACTATCGCGCCCGCTTCGCCAGCCCCTACTACGCGGCCGAGCTGGGCTACATCGACGAGATCATCCTGCCCAGCCAGACCCGACGCAAGGTGATCCGGGCGCTCAGGGTGCTCAAGCACAAACGCACCTTCCGCCCCAAGCGACGGCACGGCAACATCCCCCTGTAGGCGAGGCGGCACGCCGGGGGCGGTGGGCGGGAGGAAGCCGAGAACGTCCCGCCCGGCTTTCCCGCCGCGCCCTTCAGAGATCGACTCTGAACCAGGCAGCGGCCCCGGGGAGAGCGGACCCGGAGCCGGCACACAAATCTCAAAGGAGGGGGCCATGACCAACTCCGAGTTCGCCAGCCGCTTGGCGGCCTGGCAGGAGAAGCTGGAGGCACTGCTGGCCAAGCGCCCCGAGCGCAAGCAGGAGTTCACCACCATCAGCGGCCTGCCCGTGGAGCGGGTGTACTTCCCCAAACAGCCGGACCAGGAATACCTGGACAAGCTGGGCTTCCCCGGGGAGTATCCCTTCACCCGCGGGGTGCAGCCCACCATGTACCGCGGCCGCTTCTGGACCATGCGCCAATACGCCGGCTTCGCCACCGCGGCCGAGTCCAACCGCCGCTACCGCTATCTCCTGGAGCAGGGCCAGACCGGCCTGTCGGTGGCCTTCGACCTGCCCACCCAGATCGGCTACGACTCGGACCACGAGCTGGCCAAGGGCGAGGTGGGCAAGGTGGGGGTGTCCATCAGCTCCCTGGCCGACATGGAGGTGCTGTTCGACGGCATCCCCCTGGACAAGGTCTCCACCTCCATGACCATCAACGCCCCGGCCGGGATCCTTTTGGCCATGTACATCGCCGTGGCGGAGAAGCAGGGGGTGAGCCCGGACAAGCTGCGCGGCACCATCCAAAACGACATCCTCAAGGAGTACACCTCGCGCGGCACCTACATCTTTCCCCCTGCGCCCTCCATGCGCATCATCACCGACATCTTCGCCTACTGCGCGGCCGAGGTGCCGCAGTGGAACACCATCAGTATCAGCGGCTACCACATCCGTGAGGCGGGCAGCACCGCGGTGCAGGAGGTGGCCTTCACCCTGGCCAACGGCCTGGCCTACGTACAGGCCGCGGTCGACGCCGGCCTGGAGGTGGACAAGTTCGCCCCGCGGCTGTCGTTCTTCTTCAACGCCCACAGCGACTTCCTGGAGGAGGTGGCCAAGTACCGCGCCGCGCGGCGTCTGTGGGCGCGCCTGATGAAGGAGCGCTTCGGGGCCAAGAACCCCAAGAGCATGATGGTGCGCTTCCACACCCAGACCGCGGGCTGCACTCTGACCGCGCAGCAGCCCAAGAACAACATCGTGCGGGTGGCCTTCCAGGCCCTGAGCGCGGTGTTGGGCGGCACCCAGAGCCTGCACACCAACTCCATGGACGAGGCCCTGTGCCTGCCCACGCAGGAGGCGGTGACCATCGCCCTGCGCACGCAGCAGATCATCGCCTACGAGACCGGGGTCACCGAGACCGTGGACCCCCTGGCCGGCTCCTACTACATCGAGCACCTCACCGACGAGATCGAGCGCCGGGCCATGGAATACATCCGGCGCATCGACGAGATGGGCGGTGCCCCGGCGGCCATCGAACAGGGCTACATCCAGAGCGAGATACAGCAGGCGGCCTACGACTACCAGAAGGCCATCGAGAGCGGCGAGCGCATCGTGGTGGGGGTGAACAAGTTCGTGGGCGCGGACGAGCCCCTGGGCGAGCTGCTCAGGGTGGACCCCAAGGTGCGCGAGGAGCGCTGCCGGCAGTTGGCCAAGCTGCGCGCCGAGCGGGACAACCAGGCGGTGAACAAGGCCCTGGCCGCCCTGGAGGCCGCGGCCAAGGGGGACGACAATCTCATGCCGCGCTTCCTGGACTGCGTGCGGGTCTACGCCACCCTGGGCGAGATCTGCGACACCCTGCGCGGCGTGTTCGGCGAGTACAAGGCGCCGACCATCATCTGACCAGGCGGAGGAGGGGACCATGCGCAAGATTCGGGTACTGGCCGCCAAGCCCGGCCTGGACGGCCACGACCGGGGGATCAAGGTGATCGCCGCCGCCCTGCGCGACGCGGGCATGGAGGTGGTCTACACCGGCCTCCGCCAGACCGCGGAACAGATCGTCAATGCCGCCATCCAGGAGGACGCCGACGTGATCGCCCTGTCCATCCTCTCCGGCGCCCACGACTACCTGTTCCCGCGGGTAATGGAGCTGGTGAAGGAGAAAGGCCTGGACGACGTGTTGGTGATCGGCGGCGGCATCATCCCGGAGGAGGACATCCCGGCGCTGAAGGAGGCGGGCATCGCCGCCATCTTCGGCCCCGGCACCCGCACCAGCGACATCGTGCAGTTCATCAAGGACAACCTCAAGCGCAAGCTGGACTAGCCGCGCTTGGGAGACGAGAGAGGAGGGCTGGTTGTCCGGGCGCGGCGGGCGTCCCCCGGTGGTGGGCATGGCGCTGTTGGTGGCCGGGGCCGCGGTGGGGGCGGGCATCCTGGGGCTGCCGGTGCAGACGGGGTTGGCCGGGTTCTGGCCCGCGGTGGGGGCGCTCACCCTCATGTGGCTGGTGCTTCTGGTCTCGGCCCTGGTCATCGCCGACGCCTATCTTCGCCACGGCCGCGCCGAGGCCGACCTGGCCGGCCTCTACCACCGGGAGTTGGGACCAGCGGGCAAGTGGGCCGCGGTGGGGGCCTACTTCGTCAACTACTATGGCATCATGGTGGCCTACCTCTCCGGGGCGGCGGCGGTGTTGGGGCTGCTGACCGGCCGCTCCGATCTGCACGGCTTGTTGATATTGTTCTTCTTCCTGGTGGCCACGGGCGCCTGCCTGGCCGGGCCGGTGGTGGTGCGGCGGTTCAACGCCCTGTTGATGCTGCCTTTGGTGGCCAGCCTGGTGTGGCTGTTGTGGCTGGCCTTGGGGGAGGTGCAGCCCGCCCGTCTGGCCTACCGCGACTGGTCCTATCTGCCCGCCACCCTGCCGGTGATCACCTGCAGTCTGGTGTTCCACAACCTGGTGCCCCTGGTGTGCCGCGAGCTGGGAGGCGGACGCGGGGCCATCCTGCGCGCCTTGGGTTGGGGCTCCTTGGCGCCGTGGCTGCTGGGGGTGTTGTGTCTGCTGGTCACGGTGGGGGGGCTGCCCTTGCGCGGCGGGGAGGAGAGCCTGTGGGCCGCCTTCCAGAAGGACCAGCCCGCCACCGTGGCTCTGGCCCGGGCGTTGCACTCCCCCCAGATCGTGGCCGCGGGGCTGGTGTTCTCCCTCTGCGCCATCCTCACCAGCTATCTCGCCGTGGGCACCACCCTGATGCGCTTCTGGGGCGACCTGGCTCCGCCTTTGGCCCGCCGGGGCACCTGGGCCCGGGCCCTGATCACCTTTGCCCCGCCCTTGGGGGTGGTCTTCCTCTGGCCGGACTTGTTCTTGGCCGCGCTGAACCTGGTGGGTGGGGTGGGGCTGGGGGTGCTGGTGGGCCTGGCCCCGGCGATGATCCTGTTGCGGCGGGGATGCGCCCATTGGCGCCTGCCTCGGAGACTGGGCTGGCTGCTATTGGCGCTGTTCGCCGCGGTCATGGTCTTGGAGTTGAGCCAGGAGATCGGCCTGTTCCACATCTCTCCCCAGGTGGAGCACTGGACCTCCTACCAGCCGCCGCGCTGAGAACCACGCTTTCGTCCTACTACCTGCTTCCCGTAAACCCCGGAAGGCAGTTGGGGCTTCCCTTGGGATGGCGGGGGCGGGTATGTTTAACTTAGAGACTCAACAAACCCCTCCAACCACAGCGCGAGAGGGCCTCAGGCGTGAGGGCCGGGCGCCAAGACAGCGGCCCGGGTGGCTCTGGCTCGGGCAAGGGCGGGCCAGGCCCGCCCCAGATAGAGCAGTTGGCCATCTTGGACAGTATGGCCGAGCTGTTCGTGTACCAGGGCCTGGACAACCGGGTTATCTGGCTCAACCAGGCTGCGGCGGCTTCGGTGGAGAGCAGCCGGGAGGAGCTGGTGGGGCGGCGCTGTTATGAGATATGGCACCAGCGCGAGGAGCCCTGTCCCGAGTGTCCCGTGATCCGGGCACGCGAAACCGGTCAGCCCCAGGCCGGGCGCGTCACTACTCCTGACGGTCGGGTGTGGTTCATCCGCGGCTATCCCGTGCGTGACTCCCAGGGACGCATGGTGGGCATGGTGGAGCTGACCCTGGACGTGAGCGCCCACCATCGCACCGAGGAGGCCCTGCGCGAGAGTGAGCGTCGTCTCACCGCCATCCTGGAGGCCAGCCCGGACCCGGTGGTGGTCTACGACAACCAGGTCCGCGCCACCTACATAAACCCTGCCTTCACGGAGGTCTTCGGCTGGCGTCCCCAGGAGATCTTGGGCCGGCGCATCCCCTTCGTGCCTCCAGAGCAGATCGAGCCCACCATGGCCAAGATAAGAGACCTGTTCCAGCACGGGGGCACCGTGAGCCTGGAGACCCAGCGCCTGACCAAAGACGGGCGCCTGCTGGACGTACTCATCAGCGCGGCCAGCGTGAAAGACCTGGACGGCCGCGTCACCGGCATGGTGGTCAACCTCACCGACCTGACCGAGGTCAAGCGCCTGGAGGCGCAGTTGCGCCACTCCCAGAAGATGGAGGCCATCGGCACCCTGGCCGGAGGGGTGGCCCACGACTTCAACAACATCCTGCACATCATCATGGGCTACGTGCAGCAGATCCTGGCCCGCGACCGCCTGGAGCAGGAAGACCGCGACAGCCTGGTGCAGATCGAGCGGGCGGCGGAGCGGGCCTCGGCCCTGGTCAACCGTCTGCTCACCTTCAGCCGCAAGGTGGAGCCCGAGCTGGGTCCCCTGGACCTGAACCAGGCCGTGCGGCAGGCGGTGCTCATCCTGGAGCACACCCTGCCCCGCATGATCTCCATCGAGACCCATTTGGAGGAGGACCTGCCTCTGGTCAACGGCGACCCCGCCCAGATCGAGCAGGTGTTGCTCAACCTGGCCGCCAACGCGGCCGACGCCATGCCCGAAGGCGGCAACCTGCTCATTGAGACCACGGTGCTCACCGCGGACCAGACCTTCTGCCGCCAGCACCCGGAGGTGAAACCAGGCCGCTATGTGCGCCTCAGTGTCACCGACACCGGCCACGGCATGGATGAGGAGACCCTCAAGAAGGTCTTCGAGCCCTTCTTCACCACCAAGCAGCCCGGCCGGGGCACTGGTCTGGGGTTGGCCACGGCCTACGGTATCGTGCGCAGCCACGGCGGGCTCATCACCTGCTACAGCGAGCTGGGTATAGGCACCACCTTCCGGGTGTACCTGCCCGTGCTGGAGGGGGCCGGGGCGGCCCGCGCCGTGGTGGCGGGCGCCACCACCCCAGAGCTGCCCACCGGCCGCGAGACCATACTGGTGGTGGACGACGAGGAGGCCATCGTGGAGCTGGGCCGCCGCTCCCTGGAGGGCCTGGGCTACCGGGTGCTCGCCGCGGGCAGCGGCGAGGAGGCCCTGGAGGTGTTCCGCCGCCACAGGGGAGAGGTGGATCTGGTGCTCCTGGACCTGGGCATGCCGGGTATGGGCGGGCCCCGTTGCCTGAAGGCGCTCAAGGACCTGGACCCCCAGGTGCGGGTGATCATCGCCAGCGGCTACTCGGCCAACGGCGCGGTGCGCGAGTTCCTGCGCGACGGCGCGGTGGGTTATCTGGGCAAGCCCTTCCGCCTGAAAGACCTGGCCCAAAAGGTACGCGAAGTGCTGGACGCCTGAGGCCGGCGGGTGGGCGGCAGCGGAAAGATACGCTCTTTCGCGGACGGCGGACGGGGAGACCGCGCGGACGAGAAAGGGCAGGATGCGCCTGTCGAGGGGAAGGCCCGCAGCCGGGGCTCAGCCATCCTCAATCTGGCGGGCGGCCAGCTCCACCAGGCGGCGGCGTACCTCGGCCGGGGCCAGGCCGGTCTGGCGGCAGATGCGGGCCACGGCCTCGGCCTCGGGGTGGCAACGCCAGCCCTCACCCACCCGCGCCACCTTGACCGGCACCACCCCCCAGGGGCTGTCCACCTCCACCACCCGCCGCGCCAGGATCCGCCGCTCCACCCGGCGCAGGCGCACCCCCAGGGCGGTGGTCTGCTCCAGCACCAGCCCGGCCAGCTCCTGGGCGTCCGGGGGTCGGCTCAGGACCACCAGCATCAGTCCGGGCCGGCCTTTCTTCATGAGCAAGGGTGCGGCGGCCACGTCCAGGGCGCCGGCCGCCAGCAGACGCTCGAACACCACCGGCAGATCCTCGGGCGACTGGTCGTCCAGGTGGCAGACGATCTCCACCACCTCGTCGCCCTGGCCGGGCGCCTCCTCCTCCCCCAACAGCAGGCGCAGCAGGTTGGGGCGCCCCTGGGAGGGGCGGCTGCCCCCGCCGCAGCCGGTGGCCAGCAGGCGCATGGCCGGGGGCGGACCGAAGGAGTCGGCCAGGGCGGCGATCAGGGCCGCGGCGGTGGGGGTGACGGTCTCGGCCTCCTCGGGCCAGGGCCTCACCGGCACGCCCTCCAGCAGGTGCAGCACCGCCGGCGCAGGCAGAGGCAGCCGCCCGTGGGCGCACTCCACCCAGCCCCGGCCCAAAGGCAGGGGCGAGCAGACCAGCCGCGGCCAGCCCAGCCAGGCCAGCCCGGCGCAGAAGGCCGCCACCTCCACCAGGGCGTCGGCCGCGCCCACCTCGTGGAAGTGGACCTCCTCCGGTCTGCAGCCATGCACCCGCGCCTCGGCCGCGGCCAGGCGCTGGAACACTCGTCCTGCGGCCCGGGCCACCTCCGGGGGCAGGTGGGCCAGGTGCTGCCGCACCTGGGGCAGGTGGCGGTGGGGCTGGTCGCGCTCCACCCGCACCGCCAGGCGGGTGGTGGAGATGCCGCCGTGGACCACCCTTTGCGGGGCGGCGGTGACTCCCTCCAGGCCCAGGCGCCGCACCATCGCCTCCAGCTCCTGCCGGGGCCAGCCCAGCTCCAGTACGGCCCCGGCCAGCATGTCGCCCGCAGCGCCGGCGCAGGCGTCGATGTAGAGCACCCTAGGCACGGCTCTTCTTCCGGGCGCTTTGGCGTTTTTTGGAGGTGGTGCGGCGGCGTCTGCGCCAGGGTTTCTTCACCAGGGCCGCCTCCAGGATCTGGTCCATGTGCTCCACCGGCACCAGCTTCAGGTTGCGGCGCACGCGGGGAGGCAGCTCGACCAGGTCCTTGGTGTTTTTGGCCGGCACCAGCACGGTGGGGATGCCGGCGCGCAGGGCGGCCAGGGTCTTCTCCTTGAGTCCGCCGATGGGCAACACCTTGCCGGTGAGGGTGATCTCGCCGGTCATGGCCACGTCCTCGCGCACGGCGATGCCGGTGAGCGCGCTGGCCATGGCGGTGCAGATGGTGACCCCGGCCGAGGGGCCGTCCTTGGGGATGGCCCCGGAGGGCACGTGCAGGTGCAGGTCCACGGTCTCGTAGAAGTCGGGCTTGAGCCCCAGGTCGCGGGCGCGGGAGCGCAGGTAGGACAGGGCGGCCTGGGCCGACTCGCGCATGACCTCGCCCAACGAGCCGGTGAGCATGAGGTTGCCCTTGCCCTCCAGGGGGGCCACCTCCACCCGCAACAGCTCGCCGCCGAAGGCGGTCCAGGCCAGGCCCGTGGCCACACCCACCTCGCCCTCGCCGCGTTCCTCTTCGGGCAGGAAGCGGGGCACGCCCAGGTAGCGGTGCAGGTTGGCGGCGGTGACCCGGAAGGGACCCTTGGCTCCCTCGGCCACGCGGCGGGCCAGCTTGCGGCATACCGTGGCCAGCTCGCGCTCCAGGTTGCGCAGGCCCGCCTCGCGGGTGTAGGAGCGGATGGCCTCGCGGATGGCCGCGTCGGAGATGGAGACCTGCTCCGGTTTGAGCCCGTGCTCCTTGAGCTGGCGGGGCAACAGGTGCCGGCGGGCGATGATCAGCTTCTCCTCCTCGGTGTAGCCGCTCAGCTCGATCACCTCCATGCGGTCCAACAGCGCCTCGGGGATGGTGTCCTCCAGGTTGGCGGTGGCGATGAACATCACCTTGGACAGGTCGAAGGGCAGGTTCAGGTAGTGGTCGGAGAAGGAGAAGTTCTGTTCCGGGTCCAGCACCTCCAACAGGGCGCTGGTGGGATCGCCGCGGAAGTCGGCGCCGATCTTGTCCACCTCGTCGATCATGAACACGGGGTTGTTGACCCCGGCGGTCTTGAGGCCCTGGATGATGCGGCCGGGCATGGCCCCGATGTAGGTGCGGCGGTGGCCGCGGATCTCGGCCTCGTCGCGCACCCCGCCCAGGGAGATGCGCACGAACTTGCGCCCCAGGGCGCGGGCGATGGAGCGGCCCAGGGAGGTCTTGCCCACCCCCGGCGGTCCCAGGAAGCACAGGATGGGTCCCTTCATGCGGGGGTTGAGCTTGCGCACCGCCAGGTATTCCAGGATGCGCTCCTTGACCTTGTCCAGGTCGTAGTGGTCCTGGTCCAGGATGCGGCGGGCGCGGGCCAGGTCCAGGCGGTCGCGGGAGGAGCGCGACCAGGGCAGCTCCACGATCCAGTCCAGGTAGGTGCGCACGATGTTGGCCTCGGCGGCCTCGGGCTGCATCATTTCCAGGCGGCCGAGCTGCTTCAGGGCCTCCTGCTTGACCGCGGCCGGGGCCTTGAGGTTCTCGATGGTGCGGCGCAGCTCGGCCAGCTCCTCCTGGCGCTCCTCGGCGTCACCCAGCTCGCGGCGGATGGCCCGCAGTTGCTCGCGCAGGTAGTANTCGCGCTGGCTGCGGGACATCTCCTCCTGGGCCTCGGACTGGATCTGGGCCTGCAGGCTGGAGACCTCCAGCTCCTTGCGCAGGTGGCCGTTGACCAGCTCCAGGCGGCGGAGCTGGTCGGTCTCCTCCAGGACCTGTTGGGCCTCGGCCGGGCCCAGTTTGAGGTTGCTGGCCACCAGGTCGGCCAGGCGGCCGGGCTCCTCCACCGAGTTCAGGATGGCCACCACGTCGCCGGAGAGCAGCCCGCGCAGGGAGAGGATGCGCTCGGTGGCCTCGCGCACGCTGCGCATCAGGGCCTCCACCGCGGGGGTGACCTCGGGCGGGGGATCGTCCTCCACCGGCTCCAGGGAGACCTCGTAGTAGGGCCGGCGGCGCAGCCAGCCGGTGACCCGCGCCCGGGTCACCCCCTGCACCAGCACCTTGAGCCGGCCGTCGGGCAGCTTGAGCTGGCGCATGATCATGCCCACGGTGCCGAAGGGGTAGAGGTCTTCCGGCTCGGGCTGGTCCACCTTGGGGTCGCGCTGGGCGGTGAGGAAGACCAACTGCTCCTCTCCGCTGGCCGCCTCCACCGCGGCCACCGAGCGCTCGCGGGCCACGAACAGGGGCAGGATCATGTAGGGGAAGACCACCACGTCCCGCACCGGCAGCAGTGGCAGGTTTTCGGGCAGGGTGTCTTCCTCCCACGCCTCCCCCTCTAGGGGCTCTTGCCGTGCGCCTGGATCTTCGGCCATGGGTCTCCTGGAGAGATTAAGGGATTCGGGCAAAATCCTAGCAGAGCCCGGCCGGCTGTCAACCAGAGTGTCCCACGGGAGGAGGACCGCAGAGGAGCGGGTGCGGCGCCGGTGGACAAGCGGGAGAGCTTGTATTAATTTTTTTGTGTCACCCTCCTTGGCCTGGACAGGGGGTACAGGCTTGTACTAGGATTGAACCTCGAATCGGGAACTCCGTGACGAGAAACAGAGGCGATTCCCTCGCTATCCGCTAGGGAACACCGAGGAGGGGTGGAGTGTCCCCCATATCGGGTGGCGAGGGTTGGTTACCTGGACCAGAGACGTTTCAGCGCAAGGAGGACAAAGCATGAAGAGAGCGATTCGGCTGGGCTTGCTGGCCGCTTTGGTGCTTAGCCTGGGCCTGATGACCGGGCCGGTCATGGCCAAGGAGTACAACATCAAGATCGGTGGCGGCCCCACCGGCGGTACGTTCAACACCTTCGCCAACGCCATGGCGGTTTACATTTCCAAGAAGCACCCCAACATCAAGGCCACCGCGGTGGGATCGGGCGGTTCGGTGGAGAACGTCAAGCGCGTGTCGCGCAACGAGTCCAACTTCGGTCTGTGCTACGCGGTGGACTCGGACCTGGGCTTCCGGGGCAAGCTGCCCAAGGATCCCACCAAGTACACCGGCCTGCGTTCCATGGGCTATCTGTACGGCGCCCCCGCCCAGCTCATCGTGCGGGCGGACAGCAAGATCAAGAGCGCCATGGACCTGGTGGGCAAGCGCGTGGCCGTGGGTAACGCCGGCAGCGGCGCCGCGGCCAGCGCCGAGCGCTTCTTCCGCCACATCGGCATCTGGGACAAGTTCAAGCCGACCTTCATGGGCTACTCCGCCGCGGCCAACGCCTTCAAGGACGGCAAGATCGACGCCTTCTGGGTGCTGGTGGGCTATCCCAACCGCTCGGTGATCGAGGCCAGCGTGCAGGTCAAGATCCGCCTGATCGACGTGGGCATCGACGCCGAGAAGACCGGCTTCTACAAGGCCTATGCCTACAGCCCCACCGTGATCCCCGCCGGCACCTACGGCAAGGGCATGCCCGCCTGCAAGACCTTCCAGGACTCCACCATCCTCAGCGTGAACAAGGACATGCCTGAGGAGCTGGTCTACACCATCATGAAGACCCTGTGGTCCAAGGAGGGCATGGCGGCCATGGTGGCGGCCAAGAAGACCTTCAAGGCCATGACCCTGGAGAACGCCTTCCGCGGCGCCAGCGTGCCCCTGCACAAGGGCGCGGCCAAGTTCTGGATCGAGATGGGCAAGAAGATCCCGGACAAGCTCAAGCCCATTGACTAGCCGGCCCACCGGCAGTAAACAAGGGGGGAGGGCTTGACCGGCCCTCCCCTTTTTAATTTGCCCACTACCGGGTGTTTCAGCGTGGTTCAGCTTGAGGGAAGGGGAACACCATGAGCGAGCAGGTACCGGAGACTGCCGCCCAGAAGGAGAAGCTGGAGGAGATCGTACAAAAGGACGCCCGCACCGGCCGTGCCATGAAGGGCTTCTGGTTCTGGTTCACCGCCGGCCTAGGCATCTTCATGGTCCTGTTCTACATGTACTGCGCGGCCGAACCGGTGGACACGCAATATTTCCTGGGCCTGTACGTTCTGATCACCTACATGCTGGTCTTCCTCAACTATCCGGTGAGCACCAAGAGTCCCCGCGAGGCGGGCTATTGGCTGGACGCAGCCATCTCCTTCGCCGCTTTGGGGCTGGCCTTCTACTTCCTGCTCTACTTCATGGTCAACCCCACCACCAGCCGGGAGGGTATGACCGTCAACTGGCTGTTCGTGGTCCTCGCCGCCTTGGCCTCGGCCGCCTTCTTCGTGCCGGCCAAGCACTGGAGCATCTCCGAGGGGGACAAGCCCGTGGCCATGGACCTGGTGTTGGCCGCGGCCGCGGTGTTCGTGGTGGGCTACTACATCATGGAGTACGAGGCCATCAACTATCGCATGGGCTCGGAGACCGTCCTGGACACCGCGGTGAGCACGGTGGGCATCGTGGTGTCCCTGGAGGTGGCCCGCCGGGTGCTGGGCTGGTCCATGACCATCGTGGGCATCGTGTTCCTCCTGTACGCCTTCTGGGGCGATCTGTTGCACCACGTGCCGGTGCTCAAGGCCTTTGCCCACACCGGCTTCGCCATTGACCGCGCCCTCAACCACATCTACATGAAGCAGGAGGGCGTGTTCGGCATCATGGCTTCGGTGCTGGTCACCTACGTGATCCTGTTCATCTTCTTCGGCGCCTTCCTCAAGGCCTCCGGGGCCAGCCGCTTCTTCCTGGACCTGCCCATGGCCCTGGCCGGGCGCACCGTGGGCGGACCGGCCAAGGTGGCGGTGATCGCCTCGGGCTTCTTCGGTTCGGTCTCGGGCAGCGCCATCGCCAACACCGTCTCCACCGGCGCCTTCACCATCCCCCTGATGAAGAAGGCCGGCTTCCGCCCCCACGTGGCCGGGGCCATCGAACCCGCGGCCAGCATCGGCGGCATGTTCATGCCCCCCATCATGGGTGCGGGCGGCTTCATCATGGCCGAGATGACCGAGATCCCCTACGTGGACATCATGCTCATGGCCGTGTTCCCGGCCGTCATCTACTTCCTCAGCGTGTTCGTGATGATCCACTTCGAGGCCAAGCGCTACGGTCTGGTGGGCATCGAAGACCCCGACGCCCCCACGGCCATGGACATCCTCAAGAAACAGTGGTTCATGTCCGTGCCCCTGCTGGTGATCGTGGTGATGATGCTCCTGGCCTACTCCCCGGGATACGCCGCCTTCTGGGCCATCATCTCCTGCGTGGCGGTGAGCTGGCTGACCACCGACCGCCGCATGGGTATAAAGGAGATCCTCAACGCCATGATCGAGGGCGCGCGCAACACCCTCATCATCGGCGCCACCGTGGGCGTGATCGGCATCATCGTGGGCACCATCCAGCTCACCGGCATCGGGCTCAAGTTCAGCCAGATCATCATCGACCTGTCCTTCGGCTACCTGCCCTTGGCCATCGTGCTCATCGGCTTGGCCTCCCTGGTGCTGGGCATGGGGGTGCCGGTGACCGCGGCCTACCTCATCACCGCGGTGTTGGCCGTGGGCGCGGTCAGCGACATGATCTCCCGCACCATGTGGGGGGTGGGCTTCCAAGAGCTGCAACTGCCCCTAGGCGACCTCTTGCCCGACGACCCCAAGCGCATCGAGCTGATGGGCAAGGTCGCCTGGGCGCTCATCGCCTCCCACATGATCGTCTATTGGTTCAGCCAGGACTCCAACATCACCCCGCCGGTGTGCGTGGCCGCCTACGCCGGCGCGGCCATCGCCGGCAGCGACCCCTGGAAGACCGGCTGGACCTCATTCAAGTTCGCCAAGATGCTCTACGTGGGCCCGTTCCTTTTCGCCTTCTCGCCGGGCTTCCTCCTGGGCGGGCCGGAGCACATCGTGCCCTGGTCGGACCAGATATTGGCCATCGTCACCATCACCCTGGGCACCATCGCCTTCGGTAGCGTGACCATGGGATACTTCCTGTGTCCCACCAACGTCCTGGAGTGGATCGTGGCCGCGGTGGCCACCGCCCTGCTGTTCTTCCCCCAGCTGCTCTCCTCCTGGACCCCGGTACCCAAGATCGGCGCCGACTTGATCGGCATCGGCCTGTGGGTGCTGGTGTACTTCTCCCAGAAGATGCGCATCCGCAAAGACCCCACCCTCACCCTGCCTCTGCACGAGCGCAAGAAGCTCAAGCAGGCACGGAAGGAGGCCGTGGCGTGATGCAGTCGTACCGACCCATCAAGAAGATACTCTGTGCCCTGGACTTCTCGCAGTTCTCCGGCCACACTCTGCAGCAGGCCCTGGAGTTGGCCCAGGGGCTTGGGGCCGAGGTGATCTTCCTCAACGTGGTCAACCAGGCCATGTTCGACAACCTGGAGCGCATCAGCGGGCGCCTGCAGATCTTCGAGGGCACCCTGGATCAGGCCATGGCCACCATGCAGGAGGAACGGGCCCAGCGGCTCAAGGCCTTGCTGCAGGAGCACCAGGCCCACCAGGTGCCCCACACCTCGCGTATCGCCGTGGGTGTGCCCTGGGAGAAGATCCTGGAGGTGGCGGAAGAAGAACAGGTGGACCTCATCGTCATGGGCACCAAGGGACGCGGCTCCCTCACCCAGCGCCTGCGCTTCGGCTCCAGCGCGGAAAAGGTCTTCCGCCGCGCTACCTGTCGTGTGATGTTCGTGCGCTAGCGGCCGCGGCTTTGCCAGAGGCCCCCGCCCCCTCCCGCCGCATACT
>Ga0180927_1295_pt1 | contig 32560 bp, 26 predicted proteins | sample Deesub1362A_J573_FD_124291 | JGI IMG/M metagenome (GOLD analysis project Ga0180927, IMG submission 124291) | Desulfarculaceae bacterium JdFR-95 | reverse complement strand
CGGCCGAACACCTCCAGCCGGAGCTCGGCCGCGGGTGCCGCGCTGCGCGTACCTTTCCCGGCCACCGGAGGGGGTTTCGGGGACCGAACCTCGGACGTGCCCTCGCGCGACCCCGCCGGTCCCGGGCCGGTCGCCCCTGGGGCGGGAAGGGTCCGTACGGGATCCGGGGGTCGGACCCCGGACACGGTCCCCCCGTGCTCCCCCTTCCGGGATACGGGCGTCCCCGCCGGGATCGCACCCGCGTTCCCCCACTCCCCCCGCACCGCACCGGACCCGACCGTCTCCACCACCCGGCCTGCGGGGTCCACCACGGTGACCACCGCCCGCTCCCCCCGGGGCGCCCCGCCGGCCCGGGAGGGGGCGGTCACCTCCGCCGGGGCGGAGGCGCCCCTGGTCCACGGACACCCCGTGGCCGCCAGCAGACACAGGGACAGACAGATCGACACCAGGGCTCTCATGGATCGCACCTCCTTTCTCTTTCTTCTAGGAAGCTCCCTCCGGGGATCGCCCCTCCTAGAAGAAAAAGAGAGGGGGGAGTGTCTCCCCCCGGGAGGAAGCGTATGTACCCCTCGACCGCGAGGCGCCTGGAGGCGTGGCTGGGGGACGTCGCCCGGATGAGGGGCCCCACCCTGCTGGGCCTGCGGTGGCGGGACGGCCTCGTCGTGGAGGAGATGCTCCTGTCCCTGAGCCTGGATCTCGGAACCTGGGTGCAACTGGTGGTGGAGGGCCGGCCGGAGGCCTGGGCGCCCCTCGAGGAGTTCCACCTGGAGTACCTCTCGGCCATGCTCCGCTACCGGGGAGGCTGCGAGGTCAGGATGTGTGAGCTCCTCTCCGGAGAGGTCCTGGTGCTGGTCCGCCCCCGGTTCGCCACGCGAAGGCTGTGCCGGAGGGACGGGAGCCGGCGCCGCCGGAGGAAACGACGGCGGTTCTAGAAGACTAGAAGAATAGAGAGGGGGCGCCTAACCGGAGCGGCGCAGGTGGAGAGTAGGATGCCGGAATCGACCGTCACGGCCCTCTACAAACCGGACCGATTCGGCCCCGGAGAGGCCTTGGAGGCGGCCCTGGGTCCCCGACTGGAACGTATGGCCCGGGGGCACCGTGCCGCCGGTCTGCATCCCGCGGTGTGGACCGGGTTCCGGGACGGGGAGGGGCGGGAGTGGACCTGGACCGTTCTCCGGGTGCGGTCCCCTGGGGGAGGGAGGCCCCTGGCCGCGGTGCGCAGGGTGCTCCCCGCCCTGGTACACCTGGAACTGGCCTCCTCGGCCCTGGTCCTGGTACACCGCAGGGAGGCCTGGCTGGCCTGGCCCGTACTCCTGCCCCCGGGGGAGGCTCCCCTCCTGCGCGACCTGGCCCGCCTCCTGGGGAGGCACTGCGGGGTGGACGTATCCGCCGACCGCCGCTACGTACCCCTGTGGGCCGCCGCCCTGTCGGCCCGGCGCCTCCTGGAGGTCCCGGAGGAGGAGGCCGAGGTCCTGGCCGCCGCCCGTGACGGACACCCGGGCGGCCTGGACGCCCTGCCCCTGGGGACCCGGGTGGTCCCGCCCGTCTGGCGCCGCCTCCTGCGACGTCTGGCCTCCTGCCGGGGAGGCCTGGAGTCGCTGTCACCATTCGGTTCCCTGGCCCCGGAGGACGTGATCGCCCGCGCCCTGGGCGAATCGGGAACGAGACGTGCGGGCACGGTCACCCGACGTCCCCTGCCCCGCGAGGCGGAACCCCCGGTGTACGCCCTGAGTCACTGCCCCCTCTGCAAGGGCCGGGGGCGCGTGTACCTGGACGCCTGGGGGCGCCTGTTCCACCTCCGTGGCGGCTGTGCCGCCTCCCGCGAGGGAGTGCCCCTCCACCGGTGGTGGCGGCGAGGTGACACCCCCGAGCCGTCACCGGGTACCGGAACCCTCGAGGACGCCAGGCGGCGCATGGCCGCCCTGGCCAGGGAGGTCGTCTCCCGGCCGGAGGGGGACCACCTCCTGGTCCAGGCCCCTCCCGGTGCGGGCAAGTCCTACGCTTTCCTGCGGGAGTCGATCCGGGCCGCGGCCCGCGACCCCCACCTGCGGGTGCTCTACACCACCGCCTCCCGGCGGAGGGTGGAGGAGGCGTGGCGGGAGGCGCGGGNGTTCGCACGCCGGGCCGGTCTGGACCCGCGGGAGGTGGCCGTCCTCACCGGCCGCAACCCCGTCACCTGCCCCCGCCACCGCCAGGCCGCCCACCTGCTGCGGCGCGGTTGGTCCCCGGCCGAGATGCTGTGCCTGGACTGCCCCTGGAGGGGAAGCTGCGAGTATCACCTCCGGCAGGCGGCCCTGGAAGGCGCGCGGATGGTCCTGGCCACCCACCACGCGGTGCTGGCCTCGGACCACGGGCCGGAGTGGAAGGTGGACCTGTGGGTGGCCGACGAATGGTTGCGCGACGCTCTCCTGGACCGGCGGCGCCTGGTGCTGGACGACCTCGCCAACCTGGTGGAGATAATGCGCCACCGCAGGGAACGCCGTGCGGCGGGGGTCCTGGAGCGGATACTGGCCCTGGCGCCGCGCTGCCTGCCCGGCGGCGGCCGCTATCACCAGGTGAGGCTGTACACCGCCCCGCCGCCGGTGAGGGACAGGGACTGGCTCCGGGTGGGCGAGGTGGTCCGCGAGGCGGGGCTGGGTCCCGAGGACCTGGAGGCCCTGCGTCGGGCCCTGGAACGACTGGACCCGGGCCGGGACGCGGAGGCCTTGCGGGAACGGCGCGACCTGGCGGTGCTGGAGGACCCCAACCTGGACCTGTTCACTTGGTTGCGCACCCTGTGGGATCCCGGCACCGGGTGGACCGCCTGGATGGAGGGCGGCCGAAGGGGGGTGCGCCTGGCCATGTGCACCCGCCGCCGTCCCCGGGTGGAGGCGCGCAGGGTGGTGGTGCTGGACGCCACCCCGGTGGGGGACGAGACCGAGCGCCTGTTGGGCACGAGCCTGCGGCGGGTCACCATATCGGTGGAGGAGGATCCCTCGATCCACGTCCACGAGATGCGTCGCCGGTTCACCGGCAAGTGGGGCACCCTGTCGCTCCTGCGCGACCATCGATCCCTCAGGCGGGAGCTGTACCAGGTGACCCGCAACCTGCCTCCCTGGTGCCGCGAGGTGCTGGTGGTGACCCACCGTGCATTGGAGGATGCGGTGGCCTCGGCCCTGCGCCGGGTGGACCCCCGCAGGCGCCATCACGTGGTGCACTTCCACGGCGGCTTCCGGGGCACCAACGCCTTCCGGGACTGTGACGCCGTGATCCTGCTCGGTACTCCGCGCCTGCCGCCCGCGGGCACCCTGGACGAGGAGCTGATGCTGTTCGGGGATCGCCCTGCCGAGGGTGACGCCTGGCGCCGGCGGCGGGCCCTGGCCGAGCTGGAGCAGTGCCTGCACCGCATCCGGCCCCTGGAGGGACGGAAGTTCGTCTACGTCGTAGGAGCCCTGGCGCCGCCCGGCGTGGCCCGGCGGCCGCCGCGGGGACGGATGTTGCGGGAGGCCCTGCGCCGCCTGGAGGCCTTCTTCCGGCGCAACGCCTTCGTCACCCGCGAGGTGGCCGCGCTGTTGGGGATCGTGGTGGGCGGGGACGTGGGTTTCCACTGGCGCGTGCTCCAGCAGGTGGACGACCTGCCCGAACCGGCTCGAAAGCGGCTGCGCGAGCTCATGCCGCCGGGAATGGAGCCCGGCCGCCTGGCCCCCATCGTGCTCTCGCGCACCTCCTGGAAGCAACTGCTGGGAATGCTCCGGAGCCGGCTGGGCCTGCCCTCCAACGCCATCCTGCGGGTCAAGCTGGCCTTCTGCCGCCACCAGTGGACCGCGGCCCTGGGCTCCCGCAAGGCGGCATGCCGCTTCCTGCGCGCCCTGGGTGCGTTCTTCGACCCCAGAGCCTGGCGCCGATCCAGCGGTACCGTCCTCCGTCCCGAACCCCCGGCCGCAGCCAGGATCCCATCGCTCTCGGTCAACGGTCATCCCCGTCGAACCCCGGTCGAGGCCCACCTCCTACCGTCACCTCACGCCCCGCCCCTGCCCACCTGAACCTCGCATCGCTTCCCCGTCCTTCGAACGGCTCCCGAGACACTTCGGGGATCGAGGGGACCGTTGCGTCTCGACGCTCCCCGAACCGTCGTCCCGACCTCGTACATCCCGGAAGTCGGCCTCCACCACCTCGATCCCCTCCAGCAGGGTCACCGAATCCGGCCCCCATCACCGGACCGTGACCGCTATCCCCCTTCCCGTCCCCGGCTTCGGGGCCAGGTGTCAACTCCCTTCATGGGGATACGAGGAGGCCGAAGTTAACACCCGGCACCAAAGCCCACGGTGAAGGAAGAGGCAGGCCGGCACCTCCGGAGGGGGTGAGGGGGTTCGTGACCCCTGGTGGAGGCATTGCAGGGACGAGGTTCGGTTGGAGGATCCGCTTTCGGGGTCTGTTGGGCCGGTCCGGGAGTGGGACGTGCTCCGACACGTGTCTCGGGAACCGATACTTGGGGCCCCGCCGGGAGCGGCCTGGTCGACGATCATCCTCACAGATCACCCGCGGCGGTCGACCCTCGTGGTTCCGTCATGCACGAACCCGCCGACCGCATGGGGGCGGACACGGCGTCGAGTGGGATCTCCGGCCCCCCGGTCCCGGACCTTGACAACGCCTTCTTGTCTTGTAGCATGAACATCGAATGTTCAATCGTCTTGCAAAGGAACCGACCATGATCGAACGCACCCTGGCCGCAAGGCTCCGGAAGGCCGCCAAGCAGTTCCCCATCGTCACCTTGACCGGACCCAGGCAGTCCGGGAAGACCACGCTCGTTCAGCACGTCTTCAGGCACCACCGGTACGTCTCCCTCGAGATCCCGGACCAGCGGCAGTTCGCCCTGGAAGACCCGCGGGGGTTCCTGGACCAGTTCGACGGGCCGGTCATCCTGGACGAGGTGCAGAGGGCGCCGGATCTGTTCTCCTACATCCAGGGACTCGTGGACGAGCACAGGGACTGGGTGGGTCGGTTCATCTTGACCGGTTCGCAGAACTTCCTCCTGCTCCACAGTATCTCGCAGTCGCTCGCCGGAAGGTGCGCCGTACTGCACCTTCTCCCTTTCTCCCTGGCGGAACTCCAGGGCCGGAGGCCCGTGGCCCTCGAGAGGTTGGGCACGAGCATCCCCAGGAAGCCCAGGCCGCCGGCAAAGGATCTGCTCGAGACGCTCTTCACCGGCTTCTACCCGCGGATACACGACAAGGACCTTCCTCCTCGCGACTGGCTGGCGGGTTACTACCAGACCTACCTCGAGCGGGACGTGCGCAACGTCCTCAATGTGGGCGATATCGAGACCTTCGGGAGGTTCGTCCGGCTCTGCGCCGGCCGGTGCGGCCAGTTGCTCAACTTGTCGGGCCTGGCCTCGGACTGCGGCATCTCGCACACCACGGTCAAGCGATGGATCTCCGTGCTCGAGGCCGGCTTCGTGGTGACGCTCTTGAGGCCGCACCACCAGAACTTCGGCAAGCGGCTCATCAAGAGCCCCAAGCTCTACTTCCTGGACACGGGGTTGTTGTGCTACCTGCTTCAGATCCGCTCTCCGGAGGAACTCTTCCATCGCGCCGAGCGCGGGGCGGTGTTCGAGAGCTTCGTGGTCTCGGAGATGTACAAGAACTTCCTGCACCGCGGCGAGCAGCCGAGCATCTACTTCTGGCGCGATGCCTCGGGCCACGAGGTGGACATCATTGTCGATCTCGGGCGGACGCTGATCCCCGTGGAGACCAAGTCCGCCCGGACGATAGCCTCCGACTTCTTCAAGAACCTCGTCTACTGGCGCAAAGCGGCAGGCGATGAGACCGCCCCCGCCGCCCTGGTCTACGGCGGTGAGCTTTCGTTCAAACGGTCAGGGGTGGCGGTGTATCCGTGGTTCGTGCTCTGACGGAAGCGGAGACCCGCTTCGGGATCGTCCGGCGGACGACCGGGGTGGGTCTGTAGGCGAATCCGCAGGCTGGCCGTGTCCGCGCCTCGATCTCGTCCTTCCGGGCCTCGAGAGGAAGACGGGGCTGGCCTTGGTGTAGCCCGGGCTACCGGGAGGTGTGTTCAGGGATACGCCTCGTCGCCCGCCGTCATCCGCGCCGCCGCGGCCTCCAGGCGGTGGGCCAGGTCCTGGAACCTGCCCGCCGTCTCCCGCAGGTTGTGCAGCACCGCCTGGCGTCCCTCCTCGTCCTCCCGGGCACGGAGCCACTCCACCTGTTCCAGGAGCCAGGCGGCCTGCGCCTCCAGCCAGGCGGCCTGTTCCTGGAGCCAGTCGGCGCTCCTCTCCACCAGGGTCATCCCTTCGGTGAGCATGAGCATCTGCAGGTCGGCCATGGCGCTGCCCTCCCTCGCGGCTCTCCTTTCTCCACAGTCTAGGGCGGAGGCCGGCCGCCTAGTCTGGAGACAGAGGAGCTCGTCACGGGAGGTGGAATCATGAGGCTTCGTCCCTGGATCGCGTTTGCGCTGCTGCCCCTGTGTGCGGCGGTGTGGCCGCTTGCGCCGGCGAGGGCGGGCGGGGTGGACTTCCGGAGCGAGAGACCGGTCCTGGAGGGCGGGGACCCGGCCGTCCGGGCGCGGGAGGAGGAGCGCCGGTTCTACACCTACTACCTTGAACGGGTGCTGGGACGACTCCGGCGTCTGAATCCCTCCGGCTCGCCCTCGGAGGTGGTGCGCGCTCCGGGGACCCGGGAGGAGTCGTACCGCACCCCGGCCGCGGCCCGGGCCGGCGCCGTGCTGGGTTCCGCTTCTTCTTCCTCCTGCGGGGTGGGGTGCGGGGAGGCCGGGCCGAGGACGTTTCCCGGTCCCGCGCCGCTTCGCTCCGGACACGGCCCCGGCCGGCCGAGGGTGCTGTTGCTGCTGCCCCCGCGGGAAGCGGCCGCGGCCTCGCACCTGTACCGGCGCCTGGTGGATTTCCGCCGTCGGCACCGCGACTGGCGGGCCGAGGCCTACGTCCTGTGCCGGAGTCCCATGCAGGCCATCCGCTTCCTGCGGGGNGAGGGCCGCTCCTTCCTGGCGGCCTACGGCCGGGGCGGCCTGCCCGTGCCCATCCAGGTGGTGACCCACCTGGAGGAGGCGCGGGGGATCGACCCCCGCCGGCTGCCCGCGGTGGTGTTCCTCGAGCACGGCCGCCGCGAGGTGATCTTCGGCGTCACGGACCTGGAGCGCGAGTGGCGCCGGCGGTTCGGCGGGGAGGGACGATGAGGGACTCCTCGCCACGGAGCGCACCTTTGTAGAAGCGAGGCCCCGAACCGTGCGTCGCTTCCTCGCCCTCTTCCTGGTGTTGTTCCACCTGGCGGCGGAGGTGGTCCTTCCCGGCTCCGCCTCCGCCCGCGCGGGGGTGCGTTTCTACGACAAGGGCTTCAGCCACTACCACCGCGACGTGGCCGAGCGCTCGGGCGAGCCCCGCCCTCCGGGGGAGGACCGGACGCGGTCACCTTCCTCCCGCGCGCAGGGGCCACGTCGCCGGTCACCCTCCGCTCCAACGCCCGTCCACGACGGCGAGTACGTATACGACCCGGCCTCCGGGGCCCTGGTGCCGCACCGGCCTCCGGCGCCGGTGGCGGCCTTCCTGGAGCACCCCACCGAGGAGAACGCGGAGCGCTACCTGGACTGGCAGGAGGCGCGGACCCGCAAGGCGGTGAGGGCCATGGAGGTGCTGGAACGGGTCGCGGCGCGCAGGCGAGCGGCCCGCCGGGTCCAGGCTCCGCCCTCCTCCGGGGACTCCCCCCTGGTGGTGGCCTTCCTGACCCCGGACTGTCCCCACTGTGTACACCAGGCCCTGGCCCTGAACATGCTGTTGCGCGACCGGTCCGTCCCGGGTCTCCGCATCCAGGCCGTGCTCCGGGGCGGCGGGCGGGAGGTCTCCCGCTTCGTCAGGACCTATCGTCTGGTCTTCCCCGTGGTGCCGGACCGGGGCGAGGCGGCCCGTCTGGGCGTGTCCACCTGGCCCACCACCTTCGTGTTCCCTCCCGGCGGGGGGCCGGTCCTGCGCCTGCGCGGCCTGGCCACGGTGAAGGACCTCACACGGGCCCTGGCCCGGGCCGGATCCCGGAGGGAGCCCAACCCCCCGACGCGGCCCGGCAGGCTGCGGTGAGCTCCGGCTCGGCCTCCAGGAACCTCCTCACGTCCTCCAGATCGCGCGACAACCTCACGGGAGGGAGGCTCTTCAGGAAGATGCGTCCGTAGGGGCGGTCCAGCACGCGTCGATCCAGCACCACCACCACGCCGCGGTCCTCCGCGGTGCGTATGAGACGGCCGAAGGCCTGGCGGAAGGCGGTCACCGCCCGAGGCAGGCAGGCCTGGAAGAACCAGCTCCCCGGCCGGTGCTCCCTCAGGTGGGCGATCAGGGGGTCCACCGGGGTGGGGAACGGCAGGCGGTCGATCACCAGGCATGACAGGGCCTCGCCGGGTACGTCCACTCCGGTACGGAAGGAGTCCACCCCCAGGAGCACGGAGCGTACGTCCCTGCGGAACTCCTCCACCAGGACCCGCCGGGGCAGCTCGCCCTGGCGCAGCAGGCGGTGGGGGCACCTCCCTCGCAGGTGGGCGTGGGTGGCCTCCAGGTTGCGGTAGGAGGTGAAGATGGCCAGGGTGCGTCCGCCGGCCAGCTCCACCACCCGGGCCACGGTCCTGGCCACCGCCTCCGGGAACTCCGGCCGTTCCGGGGAGGGCAGTCCCCGCGGCACCACCAGCAGGGCCTGCCGCCGGTGGTCGAAGGGAGACTCCACCACCAGCTCCTCCGCCCCCTGCATGCCCGTCTCCGTCTTCAGGTGGCGGAAGCTCCCTCCCACGGTGAGCGTGGCCGAGGTGCCCACCACCGCCCCCAGGGCCGGGAGCGTCCGCATCCACTCGGCCACCTCCACCGGCTTGGAGACCAGGGTGACGCCTCCCCGCCCCCCTTCCTCCTCCAGGTACACCACGCGCTCCCCGCGGCCCGGGGTGACGACTTCCTTCAGGACGAGGGCCAGCTCCAGGCAGCGGTCGCGCAGGTCCTCGGCCGGCACCACCAGCAGCGCGGACAGCCGGTCCTCCATGAAGGCCGCTCCCGCCAGCTCCAAGGCCTCCCGCAGACCCTGGAACCGGACCATCCCTGGACGGCGCAGGCGGAAGGGGTAGCCCTGGTCCCTGGCCAGAGCGGTGAGTTCCGCGAAGAAGGCGTCCGTCTCCCGCCTCAGGAGGGCGGCGGCCCGCCCCACCCGTTCGGCCTTGCGCGTCCACCTCCGGGATCGGAACCTCGCCTCCAGCCATCCCAGGGAGTCGGCCAGGGAGACCAGGCTCCGCTGGGACAGCCGGTCGCTCAGCACCTCCCGCGCCACGTCGGCCGCCTCGTGGAACTCGTCCAGTATCAGGGCACGGAGGCGGGGCAGGAGATCGGCGGAGCGGAAGAGGTGCTGGAACAGGATGTGGTGGTTGCACACCACCAGTTGCGCCTCCTTCGCCCGGTCGCGGGCGCGCAGGGGCCAGCAGGGGTAAGGCCACCGGGCCCGGTGGTGGCGTTCGGCGTAGGGACAGCCCTTCAGCGCCAGGGGTAAGCACTCCTGCTGCTCCAGGGTCAGCTCCCGGCGCAGGTCCGCGGGCAGGGAGAAGGGCAGATGTCCCAGGTCGCCGTCGGTGGTCTCGCTCAGCCAGGCCTCGATCCGCCTCAGGGCCTCGGCTCCGGAGTCCGGGAGCAGGCCGCCGCCCTCGCACCGTCTCTGCCACTGCTGCTCGAACCGGTGCATGCACAGGTAGTTGCGGAAGCCCTTGAGCACGGTGTAGCGGAAGGGCCAGGGCAGCACCCGGGCCAGCAGGGGCAGGTCCTTGTTCGCCAGTTGATCCTGCAGGGCCTTGTTGGCGGTGGCGATCACCACCGCATGGTCGGAAGGCAGGCGGGAGGCCAGTCGTACGGCGGGAACCCCGTAGCCCAGGGTCTTGCCGGTCCCGGTGGGGGCCTCCACCAACAGCGCCCCTCGCCGGCGCAGGGCCCGGTCCACGGCGCGGGCGAACCGGATCTGGCCCGGACGGGGATGGTAGCCCGGCACGCGGCCGGCCAGCAGGCCGTCCGGGCCGAACACGTCGTCCAGCCAGTCGCTCACGGCAAGGCCTCCCGGAACAGCGCGGTCAGGGTCCCGCCCCAGGCCAGGAAGGGTGCCAGGGGCCAGGTGGTGTCACGGGAGCGCAGGGAGGGCAGCCATGCCAGGGCCGTCAGGGGCAGCAGTCCCAGGCACAGGGCCAGCCAGGCGTGACGCAACCCCAGGAACGCCCCCAGCAGTACTCCCAGCTCCACGTCGCCCCGGCCCATGCCCTCCCTGCCCCGGAGCCGGCGGTACACCAGCCTGACGCCCTGCATGGTCCCGCCCACGGCCAGCGCTCCGGCCAGGGACCAGACCGCGGCCTCCAGGGAGCCGGGGCCCGGTCCGATCCAGGGGGCAGTGGCCACGGCCAGGGCGGAGGCGAGCAGGAGCACGGTCTCGGGCACCACCTTCTCCGCCAGGTCGGTCAGGGCGGCCAGGAGCAGGACCAGACAGAAGACCGCCGCGGCCAGACCGGGAAGGCCGGTGCCGAGGACGAAGGCACACGTCCAGACCACCACGCCGGCCAGGGCCTCACCGGTGGCCCAGAGCGGGGTGGAGGGGGCACCGCACCCTGGACAGCCGCGGGGCCACACGCCCAGTACGGGAAGCAGGCGATATCCGCCCCGCCGGCGGCCGCACCGGGGGCACCCGGCGGCCCGCGGAGAGGGACGACCCAGGACCGCCGCCGCCAAGGCGGTGACCGCCGGGCCGGCAAGGAGGCCGCCGGCCGTACTCGAGAGGGTGACGAGGATGGAGTCCATGTCCGATCCCTTCTCCGTCCGGGAAACGGTGTTTTGTGTTAGTCTAGGAACGGCGGCGAGGGGGGCGTCTCTCGTGGTATCCCGCCGCCGTCGTCGCAGGACGCCGGCATGGGGCGTCGAGTCCGGAAAGGGAGATCGGCGAGGTGATCCGGGTGGAGGTGAAGCCGGAGCTGCTGCGTTGGGCGCGGCTGCGGGCGGGCCGGTCCCTGCAGGACCTCCGCGGGAGGTTCCCCAAGCTGGAGGAGTGGGAACGTGGCGAACGCATGCCCACTCTCCGGCAACTGGAGGCATTCGCCAAGGCGGTCCACGTCCCCATCGTCTATCTGTTCCTGCCCGAGCCTCCCGAGGAGGAACTGCCCATCCCCGACTTCCGAACCATCGGGGGACGAACTGGCCCGGTGGGCCAGTTCGAAGGGTGATGATTTCTTCCTGCCCCACGACGAGAAGATGGTCTCAGGATTGGGAGAGGTGGCGGCGTGGGTGCACGCTCAGTCATACCGCCAGAGTACGTCGGAAGAATTCCTGGAGGGGGCCGATTATTATCTCGTCGCGTATGCTCTCACTCATGGAAGCCGAGTGGTCACTCACGAGACCCCCGGCGGTCGCAAGAAGGTGAAGATCCCCGACGTCTGCAAGGCCTTCCACATTCCTTGTCTCGATACCTTCACCATGTTGAGGCGGGAAGGGGCTCTCTTCGTACTCGGCTCCTGACCGCCCGACGTCCTTGATGGAAGCCCCGGGACATCGAGTCGCCACGGGTGTCCCTACCCGATCCAAGCCTCGCCGGCCGTCGGGCGGGACCATCTCCCCTGCCTGCTGACCGTGAATGAGGCGGGCGGTGGCCCGGTTCCCGGGGAACGGTGGCTCCGTGACGGGCTCGACGGGCTCCGCAAGCCACCCCCCAACCAGGCCCTGGTGTAGTTGGTATCCTGATCGGGACGGTCGATACCGACCGAACCGCGCGACCTTCCTTCAGCCCACCAACCGACCGCGCACAGCTTCTGCCGGGACGCTGCACCGAGGGTCATGAGCGGGCGCGTCGCGTCGATCTCGCGCGGCTCCGGGGGGGAGAGCGCCGGATCGTATGAGCGCCGCCCTCGTCGTCCCGGATGAGCATGAAGTACGCCCCCTTCCATCTGGATGGGCGAACACCCCGTCTCGGGTCTCCCGGGGTGGACTCCCGGCTCCTCCACCCGGTGGAGCTAGAATATTATTGAGCCTGGAGGCCGGCCTCCTTGCCGGGTTCCGTCCCCGCCAAGGGTCATCGGCGCCGTCGTTGGCTCTCGGTGGGGACGGAACCTTGGCGAGGAGGAAAGAGGATGCGCTTCACGAGTGAGGGAGCGGACTTGGTCTGGTGGCGAGCCGCGGACGTGCTCGCCGCCCTGCCCTGGGACGGAAGGAGGAGGATCGACCCGGAACGGCTGGCCCGGCTGGAGGACGCCCTGGCCAGGTTCGAGTTCCGGGAGATCGAAGAACATCTGCCCAGGGAGTTTCGGTTCCACGGGATCAGGTTCGAGCTGGGAGACGTGTCTCTTGAGAACGGGATATTGGTCGTTCGATACGACGCCATGAGCGGCAACACGGTGCGAGGGAAGGTGGAGTTTCGTCTGGAAAGAACGACTCCCACCTGCTATCTGACCACCGTCGTGGCGTCGCAGTCTCGGACGGACCGTTTCCTTCGCCCTGGGGACACGAGGATCTTCAGGAAGCTCACCGAGAACTTCCTGGAGTACGTCCACGTTCGTCTCTGACCCGCGGAGGGGTGAGTCTGACGCCTCCAGGCTCCCCCTCCTCGATGAACCGCTCAGATCGCCAGGGGGTTGGTGATGGAGGAAAAGGCCCGAGTCAAGGTAACATTCAAGATCGAGGACGGCGGCGCGAGATTCAGCGACATCCTCGCCGCCGAGCGAGTGGGAGAGGATCTCTACCGTCTTCTCCATCCCCCATGCGGCGCCTGGTGGCTGAGCGTGGGGGACGTGGTGCGATGCCGACCGGCCACTGAGGAGGAGGTCTTCCGAGACGGTCCCCACGTGGTGTACGAGGAACTGGTTGAGTCCGCCGGTCACCAGACGGTGTCGGTGGTCTTCCGGTTCGAGGACGATTTCGATACCTACGAACGTATCACCCTTGAAATGAAGGAGGCCGGCTTCCGGGTCTTCGAGGCCTGGGGCCGCGAGCGTCTGGTGGACATCGAGTCCAAAGAGGAGCTGGATCGCCTCATGGCCTTCTTGGAGCAGCGAAGAGGGCACCTCGACAGGGTGGAGGTCCTGGGGCCGCCGAAGGGAGGCATGCAGTAGCCCTCCCTCGGACGACGCCTTCCGACCCGGTGGACGTGGGTCGTCACGTCGACCACCCGCAACGTCGCCACCCCGAACTCGCTCTCCACCACGCCCTCGACGAAGCAGGGCCGGCCGACCCGCAAGGCCCGTCCCCAACGCCGGTACGGCTCGGGGAACACCACCGCCTCCACCGTCCGGACGCGTCTCTGAACAATGACTCGGGGTACCCGTCCGCGCCTGACGTGAAACAACACGAGGATCGTCCCTGATCCTGCCGCCGCAAGGTTTGCCCGTCACCCAGTGGGCCGAGTCCACGGCTGCTCTCATCGGCGAGATGCTCCGCACCGGCTTGGCCGAGCGGGCAGAGGGTGCCGCCAAGTCCGGGGTGATCGCTCTCCGCACCGTGTTCACCGAAGCCCGGGTGAGGTAGCGGGGACAGCGATGCTGGACATCCACACATATGTGTGGTAGTAGTGTTCGCAGAGCCAGGCGCTTCGGGAGGAGAAGTTAAACGTGCGTGGCGCCGGAAGTAGAAGCCAGTTTTCACTCCCGCCAGTGCAAAGTAAGGTGCTCGCTTTCTTCGAGCGGCGCCATCGAGAGGGCCTGCCGCCGCCTACGGTGCGGGAGCTGTGTAGCGAGTTCGGCTGGCGTTCGACCGGCACGGCGCGCGACCACATCCGAGCGCTCGTCCGTAAGGGGTGGCTCCGAGCCGCAAGAGGTCGCGCACGGGGTGCGGCGCTGGTACACCTGCCGGTGAGGAGTGTGTTCCTTCCGGCTGTTGGGGACGTCGCGGCGGGCATCCCCGTATCCGTGGAGCAGGTCGTTGGGGACAGCCTGCCGGTGCCGGAGGAGATGGTCCGCCGGTCGGACAGCTTCCTGCTGCGGGTGCGCGGTGACAGCATGGAGGGTGCCGGGATCCTGGACGGAGACCTGGTCGTGGTTGCGCCGGACTCCGCACCTCCCCCGGGGAGCATCGTGGTCGTCACGCTCGACGGGGAGACCACGGTCAAGCGGCTCGAGCGGACGCCGGACGGCTGGTTGCTTGTCGCGGAGAACCCGCGCTACGCCTCCATCCCTATCGACACACCCGACACCTACGTGCACGGCGTCGTAACCGGCGTGCTCCGTATTCTGGACGGCGGGTGCCAGGGTGGACGACAGTAGCGGTCGGTGCCTTTGGAAAAGAGGAGAACGGCATGAAGATCGGCAGACGCGCCTCGAGGTTCATCCGGCAGTTCGGCGGCCCCGGCGAGGGCTCGGGCATCGTGTGCTTCCGGTTCTGGCAGCTCGTACCGGCCGGTGGCTGCCCCTACCGATGCGCGTACTGTTTCCTGCAGACCACGCCGTGGTTCCGCTTCAACCCGGAGGTCCTGGCCGGGATGATCTATACCAATGTGGACGACATGCTCCGCGAACTAGATGCCTGGCTCGCCGATCCCGTACCGAAGATGCTCATCGTCGGTGAGCTGCAGGACGGGCTGGCCTTCGACGAGGTCTTCCGCAAGGTCACCGGCAAGTCCTTGACGCACTGGGTCATCCCACTGTTTGCGGCGCAACGCCGTCATCGACTCATCTTTCTCACCAAGTCGACCCAAATGGACCATGCGTTGGAGTTGGAGCCGACGAAGCAAGTGGTCTTCTCCTGGTCGGTGAACGCGGAGTACGTGGCCCGGAGGTGGGAGCATGGGGCGCCGCCGCCCTCGGCCCGTTTCGCGGCGGCACGGCGTATGAAGGCCGCGGGCTGGCCGGTACGGTTCCGTTTGGATCCGATGGTGCCCTACGAGGGCTGGAGGCTCGGCTACACGCATGCGATCAAGGAAATCAATGCCATCGGGCCGGAGATGGTCACCCTGGGGGCGCTACGCGCGACCTCCGGACGCTCGCTTCGCACGGCGGCGCGTAAAAACGGCCGAGACGAGAGCATCTTCGACTTCCTGACCGAGAAACGCGACGCATCGGGCTTCAAATATCGCATCCCCTACGAGCAGCAGCTCGAGCTGTACCGCTTCGCGCTCCAACGGCTCTCTGCGAAGGTCGTACCAGCACTATGCAAGGAGGATCAACGGCTCTGGCGGGACCTCGGGATGACATTCCGAGGATGTCACTGCCTTCTTGGTGACCGCGATCGGATCATCGAGGAGGCGTCCAAGGAGGTGCGGACACTTCGCAAGAAGCACACTCCGGGCCGACCGAGGCGGGTTTCCGTGGTGACGTCGCTCCCTATGGCCTCTGGAGTGTGACGGGGAGAGCCGGTAGGGGATGAAGCCGCCGCAGTACTACGAGGGCCGCGAGCAGACCTACCTCAAGCACTTCTTCCTGGAGAACTACCTCGAGCGCGTCGCCTACATCATCGGGTACAGTCACCCGCAGTTCGTCTACGTGGACGGCTTTTCCGGACCCTGGAAGTCGGCCGACGAAGCGTTCGAAGACACCTCGTTCATCATCGCCATCCAGAAGCTCCGGCAGGTGAAGGAGGGACTACGGCGAGTGGGGAAAGAACCGAGGGTCCGGTGCCTCTTCATCGAAAAGGACCGACGCGCATTCGAGGACTTGCAGCGAGCCATCAAGGAAGTCACCGACCTCGAAATCCAGGTGCTCAACGGCGAGTTCGAGGCGCTGATTCCCGACGTTCTCAGATTCTGCGGCTCCTCCTTCTCCCTGATCTTCATCGACCCGACGGGATGGACAGGATTCGGCCTGCGTAAGATTCAGGCGATCCTGCAACGACGCCGCGGTGAGGTTCTGGTCAACTTCATGTTCGACCACATCAACCGGTTCCTCGACGACCCGCGGCCAGAGATCGCGCGGACCTTCGACGAGCTGTTCGGTGGCCCCGGATGGGAAGATGCGGTTCGACAAGGCGAGGGCCGCGAAAAAGCCATCATCCAACTGTACTGCGACCGGCTGCGTGTTGTCGGTGGGTTTCAACACGTCACCTCAACACGCATCCTCAAACCGACGGCCGATCGCTCCTACTTCTACCTGGTGTACGGAACCCGCCATATCAAGGGCTTGCGTGAGTTTCGAGGTATCGAACGCAAGACCGTGGCAGAGCAAGAGCGAATTCGACTCGCGGCCAAACAGCAGGCTCGGGTCCGGCGGACCGGACAAGCCGAGCTGTTCGACGCTCGAGAGATCCCCTCCCTGGACCGAATCTTCCAGAAGAACCGTGTGGTACAGCACACCAGGGCAACCGAGCGGCTTCGGACTCTGCTCCGAAACAAACGGCGTGTGAGGTTCGAGGTGGTGCTCGGAACGTTGCTCGAGATGCCGCTGATCTGGGAAGATGACATCCAGGGAATCGTCCGCGACCTTCGCGACGCGGGCGAGCTATGTATCGCCGGCATGAACCCACGCGAACGGAAGATCAAAGAGCATCACTTCCTGGTACGAGATCCTTCAGGGAACCAAAATGATTTCTGAAGTGAAGCGAGCTGGTTTCGGGAAGGATTCAGAACCAAGAGGGTGACCATCAGATCGCAATGGAACAGACCTCTCCGGCAAGTTACTTCGGCTATTGGGGAAAAACAGAAAAGTCCTCCGGTGATCACCATATCCTCGCCTTTCATTGTCTGGACGTGGCCGCGGTAGCCGCTGTTATCCTGGAATGGGAACGACGTCTTGCTTCTCAGCTGGCCCGGCTGTTGGGCCTGTGCCTCGAGGCGGTGGCTTCCCTGGCCGCCTTTTTGGTCGGCCTGCACGATGCCGGTAAGTTTTCCCTGCGCTTTCAGTCCTTGCTTCCGGACCTGCTGGTTCGGCTCCAGCCCGACAGGCAGCCTTCGGCACTCACCTCCGGGCATCAAGACCTCGGCATGGCCGCGTGGCGGTTCATCTTGCTTCCGGCCTGGCTCGAGGAGGGATGGCTGGGCTTGCCGGACAAGGGGCATGAACGGGACGTGTTGGAGGCCCTGTTCCCCGCCGTGGCGGGGCATCACGGCCGGCCCCTGGATAGTTTCCCCGAGCAAGCCAGGCTGGCCAAACGCGCCTTTCCGGCCAGAGACCGGGAGAGCCTGCTGGCATACGCCCGGGACCTGGCGCGGGTGGTGGACCCGGGCGGGAAAGCCTTGGCGGTCTGGGGCAACCCTTCTGCGCGGGACCGGGTGAGTGGCGCCTCTTGGCTCTTGGCCGGTCTGTGCGTGCTGGCCGACTGGCTGGCCTCCAACCCGGAATACTTTGCCTTCGACAACCAGCCCAAACCACTTGAAGAGCGTTGGCCGGTATCACTGGAGATAGCCCGGCGGGCCGTGGCGGCCAGCGGGGTGGCCGGTGCCAAGCCGGCTCCTTTCCGGGGATTCAGCTCCCTGTTCGGGGATCGCCGACCGCGCCCGATGCAGGCTCTGGCCGAAGAGGTGAATATCGCTTCGGGCCCTCAGCTCTTCATCCTGGAGGACACCACCGGCAGCGGCAAGACCGAGGCCGCCCTGACCCTGGCGGCACGGCTCATGGGCTCGGGGCATGGCAATGGACTCTACCTGGCCCTTCCCACCATGGCCACCGCCGACGCCATGTATGGCCGGCTGGGCAAGGTATATCGCCGGCTGTTCACAGGCGAGGGCAGGCCCTCGCTGGTCTTGGCCCACTCCAAGCGCCACTTGGTGGACGAGTTCTGCCGCAGCGTGGAGATCGCCGCGCCCTCCACCCGGCCCTTGGCGGAGGAAGACGACACGGCAGTCTGCGCGGCCTGGTTGGCCCAGAGCAACAAGCGGGCCCTGTTGGCCCAGGTGGGGGTGGGCACCCTGGACCAAGCCCTCACCGCGGTGATGCCGGTCAGGCATCAGAGCCTGAAGCTGCTGGGCCTCTGCCGCGGCATCCTCATCGCCGACGAAGTTCACGCCTACGATCCTTATATGACCCAGATATTGGAGGGCCTACTGCGGTTCCAGGCCGCTCTGGGCGGCAGCGCGATACTTCTTTCGGCCACCCTACCCTTGGATCTGCGCATCCGCCTGGTGCAGGCTTTCCGTGAGGGCCTTCACGTAAACGGAGGGGAGGAGCCGCGTTCCATGGCCTACCCGCTTCTCACCCATGTACACGCCCGTGGCATAGAGGAGGTAAGCGTTCCGCCCTCCCGCGGACAGGTGCGGGAGATATGTGTGGAACTGATCCACGACCCCGGACGCTTGGCCGAGCGCCTGTGCCAAGCCGCTCGGGGCGGCGCCTGTGTCTGCTGGGTGCGGAACACGGTGGACGACGCCTTGGAGGCCTACCAGAGGCTGGCGGCAGAGCTGGGACAGCAACGGGTTACCTTGTTCCATGCTCGCTTGGCCATGGTGGACCGTTTGGCAGTGGAAGCCGAGGTCCTGTCTTGCTTTGGGCCCGGGAGCACCCCGGAACGACGTGCGGGGCGGGTGTTGGTGGCCACCCAGGTGGTGGAGCAGAGCCTGGACCTGGACTTCGACCTGATGGCCAGCGATCTCGCCCCCATGGACCTGGTTATCCAGCGCCTGGGCCGTCTGCAACGCCACCATCGTCCGGAGCGTCCCTTACCCGAGGCCCGGCTTCTGCTTCTGTCGCCCTCGCCCGAAGATGAGCCGACCCGAGACTGGTATGCCCGCTTCTTTCCCCGCGGCCGCTGGGTGTACCGGCATCACGGCCAGATTTGGCTCACCTGCCGCGTCCTGGCCCGAAAAGCAAGGCTCCGGCTGCCTGAGCAGTCGCGTGAGTTGATCGAGGCCGTGTTCGGCCCCGCGGGCCAAGCTGCCATCCCTACGGAGCTGCGCGAGGTGGAGGAGGAGCAGATGGGAGACGATCTTGCCCGACGGGCCATTGCCCAGGGCTGGCTCCTGCAGCCTCGGGCAGCTTACGGCGAGCAGTATCTTCTCTGGGATGAGGACGTGGCCACGCGCCTGGATGCCGATACGGTGACCCTGCGCCTGGCCCGCTGGCAAGGGGGACGCCTCTTGCCCTGGGCCCGAGAGGCCGATCCCCAGGCGGCTTGGGAGCTGAGCGAGGTCAATGTGCGTGCCACGCGGGTGGCCGGGGAAGCGCCGCCGGGGGACCCCGATCTGGCTCGTGCCATGGAGGAGGCCAAGGCGGCCATGCCGGACCAATGTCGCTGGAGCAAGCTGGTACCCCTGGTTCCAGGAAAGGAGGGTTCCTGGGTCGGCAAGGTAAAGGACCGCTCGGGCCGGGTACGGACCGTCACTTACCACCCACGTTTGGGATTTTTAACTTTTACCTCTTGACCAACCCAAAGGTCTCTGCCATACTCAAGCTGCACCCCGTCATCCAGTGTGTTCCCCAATGATTCGGGGATGAACCCAGGTACAAGTTGAGTGCCGAACCCCAGCGACACCGTTCCCCGCCCTGCGGGGGTTCCCTTAAAACGGACGATCTCGGCGGGGCATCCCTCGAAGCCGAATTGCGGATCCCTGCGAGACCCCGAGAGGTTCCCAGGTATGGATACGACCCGAATCCTCACTGAGACGACCCAGCCGACTTTCGTTTACGGTCGAGGGGGCCAGCCTTGCGGGGTTCAGTCCGCGAGAAAGGGGGGAAATCTTGTCTCCGTTCAACCTGATCCACGAATCCTGGCTGCCCTTGCGGCGCCGGAGCGGGACCCTGGAGTGGGTGCCGCCCTGGTGCATCACCGACCGGGGAGGCGGGGGGGACGACCCCTTCGTCACTGTGGACCCCTCCCGGCCGGACCTCCGCGGCGCCCTGGTGCAATTCCTGGTGGGTCTGCTCCAGACCGCCTGGCCGCCCCGAGACGAGGACGCCTGGCTGCGGGCTTGGGAGCGCCCGCCCTCGCCGCGGACCCTGAAGCGGGCCTTCCAGCGCCTCTCGCCAGCCTTCGACCTGGACGGCGATGGCCCCCGTTTCATGCAGGTGGAACTGCCGGCCGAGGCCGAAGCCGCGCCAGTGGCCCTCCTGCTCATGGACCAGCCCGAGGTAAAGAAGGAGAGAGAGAACAAGGATCTGTTCGTCAAGCGAGGCCAAGTGGATGGCATGTGCCGGTCCTGCCTGGCCGCGGCCCTGTACTGTCTCCAGACCTTCGCTTCCGGGGGAGGACGCGGCCACCTCACCTCCCTGCGGGGTGGCGGCCCCCTGAGCACCATGGTCCTGGGAAGGGACCTCTGGCAGACCTTGTGGCTGGCCGTGTTGCCGGCGGACGATTTCTGGACCGATGGCCCTCCGGACGATCCCCTGAGCCTCCGGATCTTCCCCTGGCTGGGACTGAAGAGAACCAGCGAGGCCAAACCCATCCGCCTGACACCCCTNCAGGCCGACCCCGTTCAAGTCTACTGGGGTATGCCCCGGCGCATCCGCCTGGAGCTGGACCAGGCGGCACGGAANGGAGTCTGCCCGGTTTGCGGCCGGGAGGACCAGGAGTTGTTCAGCCACTACCGTGCGCGCCCCCTGGGCATCAAGTACGAAGGCGCTTGGCGTCATCCCCTGTCCCCGTACTACCGAACCAACGACACTCTGGTGGCGGTCAAGGGACAGCCCGGGGGTATCTGCTACCGCCACTGGCTGGGCCTGGTGCTCAGGGACGGGGAGGGCAAACGCCTGCCCGCCCAGGTGGTGTGGCGTTTCACCCGCAAGCTGTACGGGAAGGCTCCCGGCCGGGAGCTGGCCTCCGGGGGAGGCGTACGCCTGTGGGCCTATGGTTTCGACATGGACAACAAGAAGGCCCGAGGCTGGGTGGATAGCGAGATGCCCCTGGTGTCCTTCCCACCGGATAAAGGTGATGAGTTCGAGTACCAGGCCCGGGCCCTGGTCCTGGCTGCGGACCATGCGGCCAACACCCTGGCCGCCTGCCTCAAGAGTGCGTGGTTCAGCCCGGACCGCAAGGTCAAGGTGAACCAAGGGGCCCTGCCCTTGGCCTCCGAGCAGCTCTACCACCACACCGAGGCCGACTTCTACCGGGCGCTCCACCGGGTGCGCGACCTCCTGGAGCGGGGGATAGACCCGGACGGGCCGGAGTTCGTCGCCTGCAAGGAGGACTGGGTACGCACCCTGCGTGACACGGCCCTGGAGATATTCCGGCAGCAGGCCCAGGCCCACTTGGCCGGGCCGGCCGACCCCCGGCGCATAGCCCTGGCCCGCAACAAGCTGGCCGCTTCCCTGAACCCCAGGGCCCACAAGAAACTCCGCGAACTCATGGAACTACCATCCCCGACCCCCCGGAGAGAAGTCCACCCCGGCGGGCAAGGAGGTGAGGCATGAGAGAGGAAGCGATCCACTTTCAGCGGGAGGAGGTGGCCCGCGCGGTGAAGGAGTGGTGGGCGGAACTCACCCAGGAGAGGGCGGGTAAGCCCGCGGACCGGGCCGGCCGCGCCCAGCTCCGGCGCTGCCGTTCCGTGTTCGAGGCGGTCGCCTGCCCGGCCTTCCACCGGCTGTACCACCGCCTGCGCAGGCTGGGCCATCCTCTGGACGGCCGCCGCTTGGCTCCAGCCGCGGCGGTGCTGGCCCACGTGGAGCTGGACACCGCTCCCCAAGGCATCTCCAGCCTGGCCACCCTCATGGCCCGGCCTCGTCCCGGCAGCGGCCAGNCCCGGGTGAGCGACCTGCGTTTCCGGAGGCTGTTACTGGTGGAGGACCGCGAGGAACTACTCCCGGCCCTGTCNCGCGTGGTGCGCCTGCTGGGCGGGCAGGCNCCGGTGGCACCCCTGGCGGGGGACATCTACTGGTGGGGTGAGCGGGTCAAGGAACGCTGGGCCTACGACTATTATGCCGCCGCCCCCCGGACGGACTGATTCGTGTCAAAGGCAAGAAAGGAGATGAGGCCAATGTCCCACTTCCTGCAATTGCACCTGCTGACCCATTACCCTCCCTCCAACCTCAACCGCGACGACCTCAACCGGCCCAAGACCGCCTTCATGGGAGGCGAGTTGCGCCTGCGCGTCTCCTCCCAGAGCCTCAAGCGGGCCTGGCGCACCTCAGAGGTCTTCCAGGAGGCGTTCGCGGGCCAGATGGGCACCCGCACCCGCGATTTCCGCAAGCTGGTGTTCGAGCCCCTGGTGGACAAGGGCGTGCCACCCGCGGAGGCCGCCGAGTGGACCGACCAGTTCATGGCCGTGTACCGGAAGGCCAGCGAAACCAAGCAACGCAAAAAGAAAACGGCTCAGAAAAAGGAGCTGGACCTGGACGATTCCCGGCGTTTCGTCTTCGACCACCTGGTGTTCCTGGGCCCCACGGAGATGGAGGCCATCGCCGGGCTTGTGGAGCGTATCGCCGCGGGAGAGGAGCCCGGCCCCGATGAACTGCGCCAGGCCCTGCGCAAGGAGGACTCGGCCGTGGACCTGGCCATGTTCGGTCGCATGCTGGCGGACCAGCCATCCTACAACATCGAGGCCGCCGTGCAGGTGGCCCACGCCGTCACCGTGAACCGGGTGGTGGTGGAGGACGACTTCTTCACCGCGATGGACGACCTCAATCCCGGCGTGGAGGACGTGGGGGCCGGGCACATGGACGAGATCGAGTTCGGCTCGGGCACCTTTTATCTGTACCTGTGCTGCGACTGCCGCCTGCTGATCGAGAACCTGGGCGGCAACAAGGACCTGGCCGGCCGGGCCTTGGGCGCCCTGGCGGAGGCCGCGGCCACGGTGGGCCCCACCGGCAAGCAGAACAGCTTCGCCTCCCGGGCTCTTGCCAACTACGTCCTGGCCGAGAGAGGTGACCGCCAGCCCCGTTCCCTGGCCTGGTCTTTCGTGCCCGCGATCAAGGACTCCGACCAGGTGCGAGCGGCGATCGCTGCCCTGCGCGAGACGCGCGACAGGATGGACAAGGTCTACGGCGCGCTGGCCGAGGCCCGCGTGGAGATGGACGCCGCGGCGGGCGAGGGTTCCTTGGAGGAGGTCGTCCGCTTCTGCCGGGAGGCCTGCGCATGAGCCGGTTCCTCTGTTTCTGGCTGCAAGGTCCGCTGTGCTCCTGGGGAGACATCGCGGTGGGCGAGGTGCGCCCCTCGCAGGGCCACCCCACCAAGAGCGCGGTGCTGGGACTGCTGGCCGGTGCTCTGGGCGTGGACCGCTTCGACCAAGCCGCGCACGACGCCCTGCACCAGGGGCTGTCCCTGGCCGTACTGGTAGTGGCGCCGGGGCAGCCCTTGCGCGACTTCCACACCGTGGAGCCTCCGCGCCACCGGCGCGGAGTCGGCTACGCCACCCGGCGCGAGGANGTCCTGGCCCTGACCCCTGGAGACTCCCCCATCGTCAGTGAGCGCCACTACTACTGCGACGCCCGCTACGCGGTGGGGCTGCGGCGTCGCAGGACAGAGGGCTGCCCCAGCCTGGAGCGGATCGCCCGCGCCCTGGAGCAGCCGGTATACGTACCCTACCTGGGCCGCAAGAGCTGTCCCCCGGGATTGCCGTTCTCTCCCCGCCTGATCGCAGCCCGCGACGTGGCTCGGGCCTTGGTGAGATACCTGAAGCTGATGGGAGAGGTCTTCCGTAAGGCCGGACTGGCGGTCCCCTTGCCGGCGCCGGACCGACCCCTGGATCTGCTGGCCGACGAGGACGACGCCTTGCTGGCTCCGGCGCCTGGCGACCAGGTGTTCCACCGCCGCGACACCCATCCCCAGCGCACCCGCTGGCAGTTCGGCCTGCGCCGTGAGCGGCGCCGGGCCCTGGTCTGGTCCGAAGCATGAGGGGGGAGAGGTCATGTACTTCAGCAGGCTATGCTTGGCACCTGGGGCCGAAGACGACCCTCGCCTTTGGCGGGCCCTGGGCGACACCCACATGTTCCACCGCCTGGTGTGGGAGCTGTTCGCCGACCGGCCGGACCGGCGGCGCGACTTCCTCTACCGGGTGGAGACGGGACGAGGCGAGAGAACACCGGTGGTGTACACGGTGAGCGCACGACCGCCGGAGGGCGACAACGGCCTGTGGGAGATCGCCACCAAGCCCTACCGCCCACAGGTGGCCAAAGGCGAGCGGCTGATCTTCAGCCTGCGGGCCAACCCGGTGGTTTCCCGCCGTGACGAGAAGGGGCGCCAGCACCGGCACGACGTGGTCATGGACGCCAAGTGGCGGCTTCGTCGAGAAGGCAAGCCGATTCCCCCCCTGGCGCAGTTGGTGCGAGAGGCGGCGGGAAGGTGGCTGCAGGAGCGGGCGGCCAAGGCGGGCTTTCGGGTGGAAGAGGAGCACCTGTGGGCCGACGGCTACCGCCAACACCGTTGGATGCGCCACGGCCGGCAGGTGGTGAGCATCAGTACCGTGGACTTCAATGGGATCCTGGAGGTCCGCGATCCGGAGGTGTTTCGCCGGACCTTGTTCAAGGGTATCGGTCCGGCCAAGGGTTTTGGCAACGGGCTTCTCATGGTCAGGAGGGTATGATGTTGCCGCCGCTTCGCCCCCTGCCCCTCAAGGAACGGTTGTCGGTGATGTTTCTGGAGCGGGGGCGGTTGGATGTATTGGACGGCGCCTTCGTGGTGGTGGACAAGAACGGGGTGCGTACCCACATCCCCATAGGTTCGGTGAGTTGCCTCATGTTGGAACCGGGGGCGCGGGTAAGTCACGCCGCGGTTTGTCTAGCCGCCAGGGTCGGGTGCTTGCTGGTGTGGGTGGGGGAGGCGGGGGTACGGCTATACGCGGTTGGACAGCCAGGTGGCGCCAGATCGGACAAGTTGATCTATCAGGTACGCCTGGCCTCCGACCCTTCGGCGCGACTCAAGGTGGTGCGTGCCATGTATGCCTTACGGTTCGGCGAGGAGCCGCCCGCCCATCGCAGCGTGGAGCAGTTGAGGGGTATAGAGGGTGCGCGGGTAAGGGCCATGTACCGGCTTTTGGCCAAGCGCTACAAGATAAACTGGAAGGTACGGAACTACGACCCCACCAACTGGGGTAGCGGCGACCTTCCCAACCGTTGCCTCAGTTCCGCCACAGCCTGCCTATATGGTCTGACCGAGGCGGCGATATTGGCGGCCGGCTATTCCCCGGCGGTGGGCTTCATACACACCGGCAAGCCGCGGAGTTTTGTGTTCGACATCGCCGATCTTTTCAAGTTCGAGACGGTAGTGCCGGTTGCGTTTCGGGTGGCCGCCCGCAAGCCTGTGAACCCAGAGAGAGAGGTACGTTTGGCCTGTCGGGACAGCTTTCGCCGCACTAAGTTGCTCAAGCGTATCATTCCCACCATCGAGCGGGTGTTGGCCGCCGGGGGCTTGGAGATGCCACAGCCACCCCCCGACGCAATTGGCCCTGCCTTTGCCGATCCGGAGCCATTAGGTGATGATGGTCATCGTGGTTGAGAACGTCCCGCTCCGTCTTCGGGGGCGATTGGCGGTGTGGCTTCTGGAGGTACGGGCGGGGGTATATGTAGGTAAGCTTTCGCGGCGAGCGCGGGAGATGGTGTGGAAGAACGTGGAGGAGGGAGTTGGTGCAGGCAATGCGGTGATGGTGTGGCAGAGCAACACCGAGCAGGGTTTTGATTTCGTCACCTTGGGGGCCAACCGGCGGGTTCCGGTAGAGCTGGATGGGGTGAAGTTGGTTTCTTTTTTGCCCGAGGGCGAGGTTGGTGAAATCGGTAACTAGCTTGGCGTTCAGGACAGCTTGTCATTTCGGGTGGTTACAACAAGAGTGTTCCCCGTACGCGCGGGGATGAACCGCGGCCTGGGCGATACCGAAGTCGGGGTCCTCGGTGTTCCCCGTACGCGCGGGGATGAACCGCATAATATCCTTCGACCATTATCGGGTCACCCGTGTTCCCCGTACGCGCGGGGATGAACCGGCGAACCACTCCACGACCCCATTGCTCTCTTTGTGTTCCCCGTACGCGCGGGGATGAACCGATCCCCCTACCGGCCGGGCTCAGCCTGGATGAGTGTTCCCCGTACGCGCGGGGATGAACCGGACCCGTATCTTCCGTGCCCCAACTGCATATAGTGTTCCCCGTACGCGCGGGGATGAACCGTCTCCAGGATGCGGATCGCCTGATCATCAAAGGTGTTCCCCGTACGCGCGGGGATGAACCGTGCTCCCGGACGTGAAGATGCTGCAGGAGGTGGTGTTCCCCGTACGCGCGGGGATGAACCGAAGTTCGAGAAGGTTCCCGACGACCAGCTGCCGTGTTCCCCGTACGCGCGGGGATGAACCGGGTGTACTCTGGACCAGACTGGTCGCGCAAGAGTGTTCCCCGTACGCGCGGGGATGAACCGACAGGAAACCGAAGGCTAGGAGAAACCCATGCGTGTTCCCCGTACGCGCGGGGATGAACCGACCTACTTGGTGATGGCGATGGGGATTCTCGGGTGTTCCCCGTACGCGCGGGGATGAACCGGACTATTGATCATCGAGCACCAGGACAAGCAGGTGTTCCCCGTACGCGCGGGGATGAACCGTTCAAATCCTAATCCCACACTCCCCACCGCCCGTGTTCCCCGTACGCGCGGGGATGAACCGGGGGCTTCCGCGACCCCAAATTGGCCCAGGCTGTGTTCCCCGTACGCGCGGGGATGAACCGCACTCTTCGCTGATAGTCCAGTTTGTTCTAGGGTGTTCCCCGTACGCGCGGGGATGAACCGGTTAGGAAAGGTAAAACCCAAGATTTTAGATAGTGTTCCCCGTACGCGCGGGGATGAACCGCCTTCAGAATCATTGAAGATAACCCTGCCAAAGTGTTCCCCGTACGCGCGGGGATGAACCGGCGTATCTGAGTGATGATGGACTATTGATCATGTGTTCCCCGTACGCGCGGGGATGAACCGGAGGACTTGGGAACGCGGATAAAGGTCCTTGTGTGTTCCCCGTACGCGCGGGGATGAACCGTTGTTAATTATTACGGGATCTGCTACTTCTGCGTGTTCCCCGTACGCGCGGGGATGAACCGCTACTAGGGCTAATCACGGGATTGCTTCATCAGTGTTCCCCGTACGCGCGGGGATGAACCGTACTCTTCGCTGATAGTCCAGTTTGTTCTAGGGTGTTCCCCGTACGCGCGGGGATGAACCGCGCTCGGGATGGGCCTGCTGCCACTCCCCCCAGTGTTCCCCGTACGCGCGGGGATGAACCGATACCACCCTATATGGGTCTTAGCCTGGATGAGTGTTCCCCGTACGCGCGGGGATGAACCGGTTCTTACCGTTTTGTTGTACTCAATTTGAATGTGTTCCCCGTACGCGCGGGGATGAACCGACTGCGACCGGTTCGGCACTCTGGCCGCGGAAGTGTTCCCCGTACGCGCGGGGATGAACCGGTGATCTTGCTGGTGCTGGCGCACCCCGCTACGTGTTCCCCGTACGCGCGGGGATGAACCGTTGCGGTAGATGCCGCGCCGGTCCCGCACATCGTGTTCCCCGTACGCGCGGGGATGAACCGGCCAGCCACTCGTCCGCGTCCACCACCAGCACGTGTTCCCCGTACGCGCGGGGATGAACCGGCCGCCACCAGGGCCATGCCGCCACCTTTTGGGTGTTCCCCGTACGCGCGGGGATGAACCGCTCGGCCTCGGGATGGGCATAGAACTTGGTTGGTGTTCCCCGTACGCGCGGGGATGAACCGGTCCAGGAGCAAATCGAGCAGACCCGCAACCTGTGTTCCCCGTACGCGCGGGGATGAACCGATTGATGCGTGGTATGTTGGTCAACGCCACGCTCACGATCTCCCGCACGCGGCCGCTCTTGCGATCCACCAGGATCACCGGCGAGAGATAGCGGTACTCTCGCCGCTCCACATAGCGGCGGCCGCGTTCGGTCCACTCCACCCGCGCCCAGACGCCGGCGGCGTCCGCGCGCAGCTCCTTGATCCAACCCGCCGCGGGGGCCTCCTCCCCGCGCTGGGTCTGGTGCTCGTAGTCGATCACCATGTCCACCTGGCGGCGCTCAAACGCCGCCAGGATGTCATCCATCGCCTCCTGGTCCACCACGAAGCGCAGACCGTCGGCGGTGTGCAGCTCCCCCGCGGGCAGAATCAGCACCCACTCCGGCACCTCGGACCTGCCCGCCAGAACCTCCGCGTAGAAATTGGACTTGACTTCCATCACCTCGTGCCTCATCATCAAAATCGTGAGCCCGGTTGGAGCCCCCCGTTAACCGGGAAGCACTTCCGCGGGGCGGGAGCTGCCCTTAGCGGGAACCCTGATGGGCTGCTCGATACAGGAGCAGCCCTTTTCTTTGCCGCTCAAGCGGCCTCCCCGCCGTTCTCGGATAGACATTGAACGCCTCCCAAACTCCCCGCTTGAACTCGGATACCGCCAGCATGGGCCGGTCCTTGTCGTCGCGGAAAACCTTGATGTAACGGCGGCGGAACACCACCCGTCCGTCGGCGTACTGGCCCGGCACCAGCCAGACCTCGTGGGCCGTCTCCACCACCTCCCGCGCCAGACCCACGTAGCGGCCGCGCGCGATGTCCTTCTCGGTGATGGCGTGCTCCACCATGCGCGCGGCCAGCACGCCGCGGTCCCCGGCCGCGTCCACCACGGGCAGGTCCTTGAGCCCGCCGTCCGGGCCGCGCTCCAGGCCCAGGCGCTTCACCGCCTCCTCGCGGTAGTAGGCGAGGATCTCTTTGGGAGTCATGCGGCGCGCCAAGCGGTCGTGGTGTTCCGGCAGCGCGGGCATGGGCGCGGGCTCGGGCAGGGGCGGGAGTTCGCCGGGCACATCCGCCACGGGCAGGAGCTTCCAATCGCCCCGGTCTGCCCTGCCGCCCAGGGCCGCCTCCACCAGGCCCCGGCCCCAGCCGGACTCGCCCACGTTGTGGGCCCAGCCGGGGTCCGGCGCCCAACCCGCGGGCATCTCGGTCTCCGCCTCCAGCCCCAGCCGGCGCATCTCCTGCTCGCTGAGCGACAGCACCACGCACCGGCAGCGGTGGCCGTTGGGGTGATACCAGGTGCACCAGTAGGGGTGGTCGGCCCGGTACACCTTGCCGTGCTGGGCGGCGTGGGCCGGCCGCGTCCGCATGTCCATTACGGCGTTGTACTGCCAATAGGGCCGCTGGTCGGCCAGGCGCGACATCTGGCGCCACCGCCCGGCCATGTAGGCCCCGTTCACCTGGTTCACGAGTGTTCCCCGTACGCGCGGGGATGAACCGGCCCAGCAGGAGTATCTGGCCATGGTGAATCGGTGTTCCCCGTACGCGCGGGGATGAACTCCAGACCGCCGGCAGTGCGCAGCTCCCCCGCGGGCAGCACCAGCCCCCCACTTCGGCACCTCTCATCCTCTATGGCGGCCCCCTTTGGCTCCTAGACTGATCAGAGAGACCCGTTCACGCCGAGTGGGAGGACGGCCATGGTCCGCGAGTTTACCTGCGCCTTGGTGGCGGTCCTGTTCCTCCTGCACACCACGGCCCTCGCCACGGAGACCTCGCCCTCCGAGGCCCTGGGGCGCATCCCCGACCGGGTGTGGGAGGACATGGTGCGCGCCAACGTGGAACGGATCGAGAGCGGCGAGGCCGAGAGCCTGCGGCCCGAGCTCCACCGCCGCATCGGCCTGGTACTGGGGGCTCCCGCCCCCCAGGGTGAATACCGCATCGTAGACCTGAAGGTCAGCGAGTCCCACGGCCTGGGGTGTGCCGGCGGCACCCTGTTCGGTGAGCTGCGGGCCATGCTGGACCTGCAGAACCTGGCCCACGCCTTGGAGGGCCTCATCACCGGCCTGGTGTCCGAGGCCCCGCTCTTGCTGCTCTGCTACTACTCCCCCACCATGTGCTCCTACGTGAAGCACGTGCGCAACATGCTCAACATGGGCCTCCAGATCCGCATGGGACAGTGTGCGGCCTTGAACCGCTTCGTGGACCAGCGCATCAAGGACTTCCAGGCCAAGCAACTGGACGAGTGCGTCAAGCTGCGGGGCAACACCACTCAGGCCATGGCCGAGTGCCGCGAGGAGTTGGCCTCCAATCCCCTGCTGGGGCTGCCCCTGGACGAGAACGGCGAGTTCCGTCTGGGCGAGAGGTTCCTCACCCACGTGTTCACCGCCGAGGGCATGGACGAGGGGGAGGCCAAGGAGAAGGCCCGCACCCTGACTGCGATCTTCGGCGACGTGGTGTTCACCGCTCGGGAGGGTGGGGCCAGGAAGTCCACGGGCGGGAGCCTGCGCCGCAACGTGTCGGACCTCTACCGCGCGGCCTACCTGGACTACCGGCGTGCCGTGGAGGAGGTCCTGGCTTCGGCCCGGGCCGGCGGCGGCCGGCCGTCTCCGGAGGCGGTGGAGGGACTGGTCTCGTCCGTGGTGTACGTGACCCCGGCCGAGGTGGCCCAGGTGTACCGCTGGCTGGGAGAGGAGGCCGCCCGGGGCATGCTGATGCGCCTGGCCGAGATCGACGCCCGGCTGCGCATCAGGAGTATGCTGGTCGAGGCCTTGGACACCTACTCCAAGGCCCTGGAGAAGACCCAGGTGCAGTCCAACCGCGACAGCCTGCGCCGGATAATCGAGCAGTTGCGCTCCCTGCAGGCGGAGTACGGCGCCACGCCCGCAGACCTGCGCCGGGAGGCGAACCGTATGGTGGCGTCCCTGGTGGCGGAGGCGAACGCCAGGGCGGGTCAGGACGCCTCCAAGGACGCCGTGCAGTGGGTCTGGAGCTCGGCCATGCCCGCCTCCAGAGGGGCCTCCTTCGGGCCCATGGGGAGGTGAGGCCGGCTTACGGACGTCGATCTCCTTCCCCTCTGCTCAGAGCCGGATGTGCCAGCCGTATCGCAAGGGTATCGCAGGCTCGGGCCTATCTTTCCTCCCCCCCGGACCGGCCAGGAGCCCCAGCTCGGCGGCCAAGGCAAGAAGGGCCACTCGGTGTTGGGGGAGCAGCCCTCGGCCCTGCGCCAGGGCCTGCTGCGCCAGCTCGCGGGCTCGGTCTATGTTACCCTGATCCTGCGCGACTATTGCCTCCCGCATAACCTGAAACCCACCCAAGGAGTCCCCCGCCATTCCCTCCACCTTGTCGCGCAGTGTTGGTGAAAGCGACAGCTCATCGGCATATAGCAGCAAGGCCATCCAGAAGGTGACGTTGCCTTGGGGGTCCAAGGCAAGGAATGGAATGCCCGGCGCCTTGTCCAGCAGCTCCAGGGTGAGCTCCTCGGCCCGAGGCAGGCCCTCTTTCAGACCCAACAACAAAGCCTTGATCAATGGCTCCTCCGCCTCAGGTCCGGGGTATTCGCCGAACAGCCGCCAGAGTTCCTCCAGGCGCTGCCGGGCCTGTGCCCGGTCTCCGGCCTTGCTGGCGTGGTTGAAGGCATTGAACAGGGCCTTGGCCAGCTCCTCTCGCACCGCGGCCTCGGGGTGAGCCCGGTGCAAATCCCGCAGCTCCTCCAGCCACCCCTCGGTGTGATCCTGAGCACGGTCATGAAACACCGCGTTGTTCAGGGCCGCGGCCAGCTCCTCTCGCACCGCGGCCTCGGGGTGAGCCCGGTGCAAATCCCGCAGCTCCTCCAGCCACCCCTCGGTGTGATCCTGAGCACGGTCATGACCCACCGCGTTGACCAGGGCCCTTGCCAGCGCCTCTCGCACCGCGGCCTCGGGGTGATCCCGGTGCAAATCCCGCAGCTCCTCCAACCACCCCTCGGTGTGATCCTGATCTCGGTCATGAAACACCGCGTTGTTCAGGGCCGCGGCCAGCCACTCTCGCACCGCGGCCTCGGGGTGAGCCCGGTGCAAATCCCGCAGCTCCTCCAGCCACCCCTCGGTGTGATCCTGATCACGGTCGTTGCGCACCGCGTTGACCAGGGCCCTTGCCAGCGCCTCTCGCACCGCGGCCTCGCGGCCGTAACCCTCGTGCAGAGCCCGCAGCTCCTCCAGCCACCCCTCGGTGTGATCCTGAGCACGGTCATGAAACACCGCGTTGGCCAGGGCCGAGGCCAGGAGCCGTATCCCTTCTGCGCCTGCACGGCGGAGCAGAGCCTTGGGATCCTGCTGGCCCGGAAAACACTCCACCTCTACCGCCGCCAAATGGAGATCATCTTCTGCGTGTGAACGCGCCACAGAGAGCAGCTCGCCCACGAAAGCAACGATTTTCGCCTTGACTGCTTCAGGAGCCTGATGCACCACGCGTTGCAGGAAACTAGCAGCACCGAAACCACGGAAGGCAACATGGCCGGCTATGCTGCCAAGGAGATCACGGCGTTGTTCTCCGCCACAACCAAAGGCCAAATGGGCCAGCGCCACCACCTGCTCCGAGCTGAGATCGGCCACCTCCAGCCAGCCCCGGAACCAGGACTCAGGCAGCTGGGGCGGGGGCTCCAACTCCGAGCCGGCCAGTAAGCGGACCAAGGCCACCAGGTAGTCTCCCCTGCCTGCCTGGGGCTCCTGCCCCCGCAGCCACTCCCTGGTCTGGGCGCACACCTCCTGCACCCGCGCAGCGTACTCCTCCGGCAGGTCGGCCAGGAACAAGCTCAAGGTCAAAACCACATCAGCGGGCCGGTGGGGAAGCAATCTCTCCACGTGGTGCCACAGCCGACCTCTGTGCCTGCCGGCAAAATACTCCTTGGCCAAAAAGGCCGAAGCAGCCAGGTCCGGCTGCATGCCCTCCAGGGATACATCCTTCGTTTCGTCCTCCGCTTCCCCTTTCGCCCTCACCCCCAACAGCGCCGCCCGCGCCTCCTCCAGCAAATCCAGAAGCGCGTCCTC